>Ga0172373_10001179_pt1 | contig 42501 bp, 38 predicted proteins | sample Lak10m_2_FD_114546 | JGI IMG/M metagenome (GOLD analysis project Ga0172373, IMG submission 114546) | Freshwater microbial communities from Kabuno Bay, South-Kivu, Congo - kab_092012_10m | ecosystem: Environmental > Aquatic > Freshwater > Lake | place: Democratic Republic of the Congo... | reverse complement strand
TCCCCCGCCTCAAGGAGCGCGTCGGCCATCGCGTGAGCGAGGTCATCGTCGGAGGGATCATCGGGCTCGTCGCCACCCTCGCCCTCGTCACGATACTGTAATCCTTCTTTCCGGAACAAAAAAAACGGATCCTCATGAGGGGGAATCCGTTTTTCGGTTGGGGAATGAACTTATAACAGCCCCATATTCCCGAACAAAGTGAGGGTGATCACCGGCATGAGGGCGAGAAGGAATGCGAAGGCCATTTCCTCCTGCTCCTGCGCCCGATGACACCGCTCGCACGGCTGCAACCCTTCGGTCGTCCCATGCACGTCACCTGAGGTGACCATAGAGTCCTTACTCATATGTTTGTGTTACGGCTTACGGTTTTGTAGCTCTTCAAAAGAAAAACGGATTCCCCCGCGAAGAGGGCACCCGTTTCCACTACAGATACAGTATACACCTTTTCAGGGTCCGAGTCAAACCGGAAAGAAACTCAGCGGCCGCGACGGGACAAAAAAAGAAAGCGGGAAGCATACTCCCGCTTTCGGCGACTTCGGGAAGCGATACGTGCTTCCTAGGAGGGGGCTACCGATGTTCCGATATGAAACAGTTCCGACGCATCGAATATCAGGATATTCAGCATGGAGCTCCCGAATCCCGGCATCCCCTCGAGAATACCCTTGTACCGCCTCCCGTCCCGATACAGCCCGAAAAACATCATCCGCCCCTTCGACGATGTTTCCTCGTACCCGAACGCGGAAACGATGAAGCCGAGATTTCCGCAGAAGGCCCTCACCTCATCAGCGACTTCATCTAATGGAATCGGCGATCCGTCGATGCGTACCAGCTGAAGGTTGAGCACTTCCGAACGTGGCGGCTTCAGGTCATGGAATCGCGAGCAGAGAGCTTGCGAAAGTCCATCGGAATCCAATACGTCTTTTTTCGACATCTTGCCCCCTTCGTTTATTCGTTGTTTGAAAAGATCGGAAAGTCACATTTTCCTTATTGTTAACATCGAAAGAACGTCGCGTCAATCGGATAGGCCATCAAAAATCATCCTGGCGGGGTTCGGGTGGTCGGGAGACGGGTATCCGGTCATTTTCCGGACCTCATCGGTTTCCTTTCCGACTCCGAAACCTCCTTGGAGCCGGAATTCGTTCCATGCCCCGACTTCGGAACATCGGAAGCGATTCCCACACTCATTTTTCTCGGCATATCCGTTTTCTTTTTATCCGTGCGCCGATGCGATATCACGCCGGGGCGGACATCGATTCGAGCTCTTCCAGAAGTACCTTCCGATCGTTCCACGGGATGCGGGCGTCGCCGATCGCCATGGTCTCTTCGGCGCCCTTTCCGGTCACGAGCAGGATATCGCCCGACGAAAGAAGCGAGAGCCCCTTGCGGATCGCCTCGCGACGATTACGGATACGGAAAAGCGTCCTGTCGGCTTCCTTATTCCGGATTCCCGATTCCACCTCGTCGAGAATCCGATCCGGATCCTCGGAGTACGGATCCTCATCGGTAAGGATGATGATATCCGCGGTCGCCGAGACGATCTCACCCATAATCGGCCGCTTTCCGCGATCACGGTCGCCGCACGCCCCGAAGACCGAGACGATCTTCGTGCCATCCTCTCGTATGGAAGAGACGAGATCGTAGAGTTTTCCGAGCGCGTCGGGTGTCACCGCGTAGTCGATCAGGATGGTCGCCCCGAGACCGTTTCGTACCGACTCCATCCTCCCGGGAACGAGCGCTACTTCGGATACGGCCCGTGCCGCTGCTTCCACCGACACGCCGAGAAGTGTCGCCGCCGCGGTCGCCGCGAGCGCGTTCTCCACGTTGAATTTCCCCGGAAGCCGGAGGGGAAAATCGGTTTCCCTAAGGGTGAACGTCGACCCGGTGAGTGACAACGCGAGATTTTCCGCAAGAAAATCCGCCTCCGGTCCGACCGTGGAATAGGTCGCTTTCCGCTTCGCTTTTTCAAGGAAAAATTCCGGCTCCCACATATCGAGATTCACGACGGCTGCTTTCGCCTTGTCAAAAAGCCTCCCTTTCGCCCTACGGTATTCCTCCATCGTCTTGTGATAGTCGAGATGCTCCCGCGTCACGTTGGTGATGACCGCGACATCGAAATGTACTGAGGCGAGACGTCCCTGATCGAGCGCGTGCGACGACACCTCGAGCACGGCATGCGTGCACCCCGCGTCCGCCGCCTCGCGAAGGAATTCCTGAAGCCCGCGTCCGCCGAGCGTCGTGAATTTCGACGTATTCGTCTTTTCCCGTCCGGCGATACGGAACGACACCGTCGAGGCAAGCGCGACGCGCCTGCCGTCCTCTTCCAGTATCCGCGTAAGCAGGCTTGCCGTCGTCGTCTTTCCATCCGTCCCCGTGATACCGACGACGGTCATCCCGCGCGAGGGAAAACCGAAACGCACGGCCGACAACCACGCATCCGCCGCATGCACGACATTCTTCACCCCCTGCGGAACCAGTTTCGAAATGGATCGGTTCATGTGTCTTATCGTCTTACGATTCCCGCAACGAATCCCCTTGCTCTCTGCATGACCGTATAGAGAAAATACCGCGCCGAAGAAAGAACGATGTCATATGCTCCCGGAAAAACGGTCGCCCCCGTAGCCGGGGAAAAGCCGAACTTGAACCGCGTGATGCCGAGCCATTTTCCCGATCCGTCCGCGAATTCCCGCGTGCTTACTCCGCCGAAATCATACCACGAAAGCCCGCGCCGCTTCGCCCCGCGCATCGCTTCCCACTGCAAAAGGAACGGCGCCATGTCCGCCCGGAACCGATCATCCGATCCGCCGTGCAGGTACGTCGCCGTATCGCCGTAAAAAACGACGAGATTCGCGGCGATAATCTCGCCGTTTTTCTCGGCGGCGATAATCTCGCCGTTCTCGCCGAGAAGCGTCTCACACATCGCTTCGTAGTAGCCCTTCGGATGCGGGACGATCCCCTTGCGATCGGCGGTTCCGGTCACGAGGCGGATGAACGCGTCCCGATACTTCGGCTCGGTCGTCGCGACAACGCGTACGCCGCGTTTTTCCGCGATACGGATATTGTACCGTGTCTTGGACTTCATCGCGGCAAGCAGTTCCTCTTCCGAACGCTTCAGCCCGACACGGAACGTCTCACGCGGCTGCATATCGTGCGGCGCCTTCACGACGCCCTTTCCTTTCATCGAATCGCGGATATCCGCGAGCGCCTTTTCCGTCTCCGGTTCGATCCGTATCCATCCGACATTCAGTTCTTCCGCCTTCGCAAGTAGCGCCGGCGAGGCCTCCCACATGATTCCTGATTCCTGATTCCTGATTCTTTCGCGCGGTCCGCGCGGGACGTACAGATATTCCCCGACGAACGGGAGCCGGTGCACGACTCCGTTCGCGCTCCAATCGCGGCCCGAAAGACGGACGGCCCGCTTCCCGGCCGCCCTCTGAAACCGCATCCATACCTCCGATTGGAGCAATTCATCCGTCATACTCATCCGATATTCCAATTTCAAGACTGAGTCCGTTCGATATTGATTTCCCAATTTCCGACCTTAAGACTGCGCCTATTCCGGTTTCGAAATTCGAAATTTCGCGCATAGAGCGTTATTTCTTCTTTCCCAATAACCGCAACGCCGCGCGGACTTTCTCACCCACGTCCTTCACGCCCTCAGGCGCGGCCTTGAGGGCGTCGCGCGCCTCCGAGACCTTGTACCCGAGAGAGAGCAATGCCTCGATCGCGTCCCCGTCGGCGGATGTCGTTCGGGCACCCGCTTTCGTCGGTGCGCTTACCTTGTTCTGCAACTCGACGATAACCCTCTCGGCCGTCTTCTTGCCGACGCCGGACACCTGCGTCAGAAGCGACGGGTCCTTGTTCACGATTGCCGTCCTGATGGTATCGGCGTCCGCGATGGAAAGAATACCGAGCGCCGCCTTGGGGCCGATGCCGGAAACGGAAATAAGCGATTCGAAGATGGAGAGCTCGTCTTCGGACAGGAATCCGTACAAGGCGAGCACGTCCTCCCGGACATGCGTATAGATATGGAACGAGACTGTTTCCGCCCCGGCGACCTTGCCGAGAACATATGCCGAAACGCTTACTTTATACCCGATACCGCCCACCTCCACGATGACGGAGCCGCCGCGGATACCGAGATTCTTGCCCGAAAGCCATGCGATCATATCGTTCCTTTGACGGCTTGAATTCCCCTCCATGATACCCGAATTCCCTGAAATCCGCCATAAAGCCCGTTCATTCGGGATACGGCGTGACTTCCCGCCCTCGCACGGCCCATTGTTCCCGATTTCACACTCTTCCCACGGAACCCGTTTCATCGCATGTATGGCCGCCACGCGACTTGCCAGATTCCGAAAGGCGTGATAAAAAGAAAAAGACCTCGAATCGGGTCTTTTTTTCATCATCAACGACACGGCTATGCCTATCAAGAAGAATGCCAAAAAATACATGCGCGTGACCGAGCACAAGACGGCTCAGAACAGGATCGTAAAGGGCGTATTCAAGAGCGCCATCAAGGCCACCCGCGAGGCCGTCTCCACGGACAAGATCGAAGCCGCGAAGGAAGCGTTCAAGAAGGCTCAGAAAGCCATCGATAAGGCCGTCGCGAAAGGAACCCTCAAGAAAAATACCGCCGCCCGCAAGAAATCCCGCCTCAACGCCCTCATCAAGAAGGCCGCGACGAAGTGATCGGCGGCTTCTCCCGATTTCAGACAGAAGAAAACCCCGTCATTTGGCGGGGTTTTCGTTTCATCGCAAAGACCGTCAGGCCATGGGAACGATATCCTGACCGAAAAGGGAAAATACCGACCCGAGATGCGACCACCCCGCCTCAGGGGATTCTTGCCCGATGTATCCTCCGAAGGATAGCGATTGGCCGAATGTGGCAAACATACCGTGCGAGGTAGGCGTCGACGTTCGGGATGTCACACCCGCAAAGAGCGGATTCGCATCGCCCCGGCTCAGAAGGAACCGATAGACGGTATTCTGCAGTGGCTCCAATACGAGGCCGATAATCTTACAGGTCGCCAAGAATCTCGACGCCTCCACCGACTTTCCTTCGGCATAAAGAACCCTGCACGCCATCCCTCTCGGCGAATCGTCCCGAATGCAGGGAGAGTCGCACCTCGTCTGCCTCCCTTCGGGATTCCACTCCGAAAGGGCTGTCTGAAGCGCGGATCCTTCGGGAAAGCTCCCGCCAAAATACTGCTTCTCGGTGTTTTTGACGAAATCATCGACCGTTTCGATCAGATGCTTTCGCTTCGTCCAGGGAGCGATGGTTCGGGAAACCAGCTGCCACCCTCCCCGGGGAGCGCCTCCGCGAATCAGCGGGTCGTTCGGAAGCTTGTACGGATCATCCAGAACGTCCCCGTCGGGCCCGAAATCCGCCTTGCTCAGATAGAAGGGGTCGACGATTTCGGAGACTACGTTTCGCCCGCCGGAAAGCGCTCTCGACGTCATCTCATTCAGACGGAACGGTTTTCCATCCGCGCCGGAATGATAACAGACAAGAAGACAGTCGTCCGACAGTCTTTCAAGCAGTTCGGGGGAAAACGGTATCGGGGGGAGCCCGACTTCGAGACCGAACATGTCACGTACGACTTTCGGACTGAAATACCGGTCATCGAAGCGTTTTGCGGCTTCCTTCAGGGAAACTTCATATATCGACATACATACTCCGTTTTTAAGGTTCAAAAAACCGGCTGGGCCGGACTTCGATACTAGCACCAAAAAACAGGAATGAAAAGACTCGCCGCGACTCCGCTACAATTTTTCCACGAAGAGCGTCAGCGCGAGTTCTGGATCGATTTTCCCGTTTTTCATATCGGCATCCAAATCGGCAAGCAACGAGATTCCCGATTTGAGACGCGGAAGGGAAAAGGCGTTCATGCGGGAGAGCAGCTTTCCGACGACGAACGGATTCATTCCGGTCGCCCGTGCGATATCGTCCGCGCGATAGACGCCCCGATCGTATTCCCCGCGAACCTTGAACAACTCCCGTATCTGCCAGGCGAGAAGACCGAACAGTTTCTGGACGCCCCCGGAATCCGTGCGGGCCTCGCGGAGCAACATTTCCGCCGCCCGACCGCGGTTTCCCGACATGAGCGAATCAAGCGCGTCGAAAACCTTTTCCTGGGGATTTTCCCGAATGAATAGGTCGACATCCGATTCGGACACTTCACCCTCTCCTTTGAAAAGCGCGAGTTTCACGGCTTCGGACGAGAGTCGGGCCGAATCGGTTCCGATGGCGGAGACGACCCTGGTCAGGGCTTCGCGCGAGAATGCGATACCGGGAACGACGGCGCACGCCTCCGCAGCGACGAATGCCTCCGCTTCACGCGAGGAAAACGGATCGAACGATTCGGCCTTCTCCGCATGTTTTTTCAGATAGGCGAAAATGGGATCCTTGGCCTTCGGAGTCTCGGACTGGGAAAAGATCATGGACGATTCCTCGCCAAGCCGCTTGAGGGCATCCTTCATATCCTTTGCCGCGGCATCGGACAGGGAGAGCGCCTCACGGATATCAAGCAGGCACCGGGAAGAGAATAGGTCTCCGGATCCGGATTCAAGCATCCTTCGCGCGGCATCATCCGGATTCTCGGACGCGTCGATAGTCACGACGCTCCCGGACGGGTACTTCGCGAAAAACCCTTGCCTCAATTCCGATCGACGGCGCACGAGCCGGAAGCGATCCTTACCGGAGAGAAGAACAATCATAGCGGAAAAAATACGAAAAGGAGAGTCGGAAGACTCTCCCAGTATATCAAACTGTCGGAACGGTGTCTTTCGGAACAGACTAGCCCTCCTGCCATTCCACCGCCATTCCCGGAATGACCACTTCGACCCAGATCTGCCCCGGGACGAACTGGACCTCCTTTCCGGCGCTATCGTAGAAAGTAAGCTTCGACTCGGCGCTTGCCTTGGATTTTTTCCATGTCCCGTCGATCTCCCGGCCATCCATGAAGAACCGCGCGGAGCCGCTATCCTGGGTGTCGAACCACGGATCGCCGAGCTGGAGATTGTTGTATCGGCCGGAGATATTCGTCGGACCCGTCTTCTCACCCTCAGGCAAGCCTTCCCACGGATCACTCACACCGCGGCCCTTGTAGTCGACATCGGCCATGATCTGCTCGTTCTCGGCCGTCATGACGACGATATTCTTCGGAGCGATCCGCTGACCGTTGTTGCGGTCGGTATCGGGCGCCCCTCCCCAAGTGCGAAGATACGAGTTCGACGACTTGTCGTAATCATATTCCGCTTTCATGACGCCGGGATATCCCACGCGAAGATGCCCTCCGTTCGGACGGTCGGCCTCCGCGGCTTCAGCCCGATGCGGATATCCGGCGAATTTTCCTTCGGATCGGTATCCGAATTCCTTCGAACAGGAAAGGATCGCCTCCCCTTTGGCGTATCCGGTATCCTCGACCCGCATAAGGCCGGTCCTCTCTTTGCGGAAACAGCACTGGGGCGCCTTCTTTCCTCCCTGGCCGTTGCAATCGATATTGTCGATGACGCCATCATTGAGCTTCTTTATCGCGAAGGCCGATCCCCCCCAGCCGACAAAGACCGCGTCGAGTCCCTTGGCGATATTGATATAATCGTGCCGCGCGCTCCGAAGGGCGCCGATTTCGGTCGGGATATCGCACAGATACACGCCCATGAGCCGCGTTACGAATATGCCTTCGGCCGGATTCGGCATCTCGAAGATCATGTCGGCCTGCGAGAATCCCGCCACCGGACGAGCCTGGACGTCCACCGGTTGCATGAAGGCGAACGCCCGACGGTTCCAGTTGTCACACGCGAGTCCGGATATGGGACTCACGTTCCCCTGATTGAGCGGACCGGCTGACTGCTGGGTCGTGCCGTTCTCCATCCGTATGTGATCGACCCGACTCCTTCGGAACGCGTCGCGTCCGAACAGGATATATGAAACGGCTGCCACGACCGCTATCGCGAGAATCGCGACAATGACCTTCTGCCTTTTGTCCATACGAAGTTATGACGTGTTATGACGCCATCAGTATAACATACGCCGCGGAATAAAAAAGAAACGGGTCGCGCATGACCCGTTTCAGACATTCGTTCATCCCGCGAGCCTCACGTACTTCTGATGCAGGCGATCCGGGGAAAGAAAAAGGAATTTCGTCTTGTACGCAAAAGGGATACTTTCGCCCGATGTCACCCTCTCGAAAAAGACCGCGGGAACATCGCGTTCCTTCCGGCTCACTTTTCCGACCCGGGCGACGAAGGCTACGCCTTCGTGCTCATACTCATACCGGACTCTCCCGAGCAAGCCGACGTTTTCGCCGATCTTTTTCTGGTCCGGAAGGACCGCCTTGGAAAGATACTTCCGAAAAAAATAATTGATGGCCAATGCGACCATCTCGCGCGAGAGAACCGACTCCGTCGGCATTTCCACTGTATTCATGGTCCCTCCCTCTTTTATTGGATGATGCGTATGTTAAAGGATCCCGTCTTCGGAAACATCCGAACGGTACCGTTTCCCCGGAAAAAAAGCAAGTCCGACCCCGGAAAAAAGAAAAGCCGGAGTCCTGTTCAGGACTCCGGGGTAAGGGTTTTTCGTGCGACCCGGTCGAAGTGGAACCAGAAAATCCAATGTTCCACGACTGCCGGAAACGCGCTCCGATTCCCGAAAAGTGATTCAAAAAGGCTTTTCCAATACCATTTTCTGGCACGGGAACCGATGCCGATCCGGATAATGCTCAGGATGAACGCGCGCAGACCTCCCCAGGAAGGACGATGCCTCAGGAGCGTACTCGGATGATAGTCTCCGAGAAACCGGCGAAGCCGGTCATGGTACATGTCCGGCGAATAGATCGCCGAGACGACGCGACGATATCCGTCCGTCAGTTCTTTCCGGGTCATCCTTTTCGGCTCGAAACCGACGCTTCCGTCGGTATTGTCACCGGTCGATTTCCCGAGAAGGCGGCCTTCTTTCGCCAACCGCTTGAAGAGCTTCGTCCCCGGAAGAGCCTGAAGCGTACCGACCATGGCGGTCATGACGCCGGTCCCCTGTATGAGATCGATCATCTTCTTCGGCGTGTTCCCGGTGTCCTGATCGAATCCGAGCACGAATCCGCCCTGCACCTGGATTCCCGCATCAAGCAGGCGCCGTACCGCGGCCGACATGTCGGTCCCCACGTTGCGGTGTTTGTTCGCGCCCTTCAGACTTTCGATTTCCGGCGTCTCGATGCCGATGAAGACACGGAAGAATCCCGCCGCGGCCATCAGATCGATCAGTTCGGCGCTGCCGGACAGATCGATATCGGATTGGGTGTAGAACCGGAACGGATACCCGTGCGACACCTGGAACGAGGCGATCGCCGCAAGCACGTCCTTCACTTTCCTCCGGTTCCCGATGAAGTTGTCGTCGACGAAGAACACGGAACCGCGCCAGCCGGCATGATAGATCGCCTGAAGTTCATCAAGGATCCGCTCCGCCGTCTTGAGCCGCATCGTCCGACCGCACAGACCGGTCACGTTGCAGAATTCGCAATCGTGCGGACAGCCCTTCCCGAACTGCACCGCCAGGGACGAGTACCTTTTCATCGTATTCTCCAGAAGATCCCATCGGGGAATCGGGCTCGCCATGATGTCGCAATATACTCCCTGATCCGAATCATAGAGGGCCTTTTCCGCACCCCTTTCCAGGTCGCGGAGGAAGCGCGGAAGCGTGAGCTCCGCCTCACCGAGCACGAGATGATCGGCCAGGCCGGCGAACCGCTCCGGATCGGCCGTGAACATCGGACCGCCGGAAACCGTTTTCCGACCGAGTGAACGACAGCGTCCGATCATCGCCGTCGCGGCTTTCTGCTGCGCGAGCATCGCGCTTACGAACACCATGTCGGCCCAAAGGATATCCTCGTCCGATACGGCTTCGACATTCTCATCCCGCAGACGGATCCCCCACTCTTCCGGGAGCATCGCGGCGACAGTGAGGAGCCCGAGTGGCGGAAACGCCGCCTTCTTTCCGGTAAATGCAAGCGCGTACCGGAAACTCCAGAACGTGTCCGGATACTTCGGATACACCAACAAAACCTTCATATGAGCCTCCTTTTGAGTTTCTTCACGTTGAAATGTTAAGGTTCCTCCAAAAATCTTCTCCCTTGATCCCCAAGGAAACAAGAGTACTTCATGATACTCGCATCACTGCCCGCCCGCAAGCGGATCACTCACGCTTTCAGACTCCCCCAGTCCCGTCCCGTTGCCGTCTCGGCGATGAGCGGTACGCGAAGTTCGAAGGCCGACTCCATGACCCGCTTCACTTCCGTGGCGAACGCCTCGGCGATTTCCTCCTCCGCCTCGAAAATAAGTTCGTCATGCACCTGAAGCAGCATCCGTGCGGAATCACCGTATTTCGAGAGCATTTCCGTCATGCGGAGCATGGCCAGCTTCATGATATCGGCGGCAAGTCCCTGAATAGGCATATTGATCGCCATCCGCTCGCCGGACTGTGCGAGATTCCGGTTCTGACTCCGGATCTCGGGCACGTATCGTCTCCGCCCAAGCTCTGTCTCGACATACCCCTTCTCAAACGCGAGCACTCTCATCTCTTCCATATAACGGGTGACCCCGGGAAACCGTTCGAAATATTTCCCGATGAAAGCGGCTGCGTCCGCCTGGGAAATACCCAGGCTCTGTGAAAGACCGTACGCGCTCATGCCGTACATGAGTCCGAAATTGAACACCTTTGCCTGACGACGCATATCCGAGGTCACTTCTTCCGGCGCGACGGCATAGACCGCCGAAGCCGTCGCGCGATGGACGTCCTCGCCGCGGGAAAAAGCGTCAACGAGTGATTCGTCCCCGCTCACATGCGCCATGACGCGAAGCTCGATCTGCGAATAATCGGCGCCGACCAGGAGATGTCCCGGCTCCGCCTCGAAGGCACCGCGGATCGCCTTGCTCCACTTCTCGCGTGCGGGAATGTTCTGCAGGTTCGGCTCCGTCGATGACAGCCGGCCCGTCGCGGTCACCGCCTGCCGATAGGTCGTATGGATTCGCGACCGCGCGTCGACCAATGCCGGGAACGCGTCGAGATATGTGGTCTTGAGTTTGAACAGCTCCCGTTCTTCCTCCACGAGCGCGACGATCGGATATTCCTTGAGTTTCGCAAGTTCGCTCGACGCGGTGGAAATACCGGTCTTTGTCCGTTTGATTCCCGTCGTCGGGACGCCGAGCTCCGTAAACAATATTTCCGCGAGCTGCTTCGGCGAATTCACATTGAATTCCCTTCCGGCAAAATCGTATATCTTCCTTTCGACCGAAGCTATCTCCACTCCGATCTCGTCCGATAAGTCGCGGAATTTCTCCGTATCAAGCCGGATTCCCTCCTCCTCCATCCGGGCGAGGATCGGAATAAGCGGCATCTCGACCTCGTCGAAAAGCCGGGACAGCGTCCACGGTCCCGATTGCTCCACCGAGACGGCGTCCATCCGCTCCCGCAGCCGGACCGAGAGAAGGAATATGCCTTCCGCGACGGTCTCATATCCCTCTTCACCAAGCTCTTCAAGGAGAAGATGCGAAAGCTCGATCCTCGTCCCCGCCGAGAGGAGGTACCCCGCGATCATCGTGTCGAAAGAGATACCGGCAAGCGCCATGCCTTCACCGCGGAGCGAATGCCATGCCGATTTCGCGTCATGAAGGACCTTCGACGCTTCCGCATTTCCGAAAAATTCCCTGAGTGGGGATTTCGTGCCGTCATTCCACTCCACCAGGACCGCCCCGCCTTTGTGCGCAAGCTGAAACGACGCGATTCCGCCCCCGCCGAAAAGGGATGCCTCGCCGGAAACGATATTCACCGCGACCGGTCCGCCTCCCGCATCATCAAGAAATGCTTTCACGTCCTCCGCCGTCTTCAGCGCTTTCGCTTTTTTTGTCTTCGGGATTCCCGTCTTCCGACCTGATTCCTTATTCCGTATTCCTGATTCCGCCTCGCCCGGTATCCGTTTGAGCAGACTGTAAAACCCCATATCCTTGAACAATCCCGAAACGACGGACGGATCGAAATCCCGGGCGGCACAGGCCGCCGGGTCGAACACGATCGGCGCGTCGATATCGATAGTCCCGAGCTCCTTGGAAAAAAACGCCATCTCACGGTCCGCCTCGAGCTTTTTCCGGACACTCTCCTTCACCGAATCGAGCGAATCATAGATCTTTTCGAGTGACCCGAACTCGCGCAGCAGATCCGTCGCCGTCTTGGCGCCGATACCGGAAACGCCCGGGATATTGTCGGAATTGTCCCCCGCAAGCCCTTTGTAGTCGGGAATGGCCGATGGGGCGAAACCGTATTTCTCCGTGACCGCGGTCTCATCGTAAAGCACGATATCCCTCACGCCCTTGCGGAGCGCGAAAACTTTCACTGAAGGCGAGACGAGCTGAAGCGCGTCATTGTCCCCCGTCACGATGACCGTCGGAATCCCACGTTCGGACGCCTGCCTCGCGAGCGTGCCCACGCAATCGTCCGCCTCAAATCCTTCCTTTTCATAGATGGGGATATTGAACGCGCGCACCAGGTCCTTCACGAGCGGGATCTGCGCGTACAAGTCATCCGGAGCCTTGACCCTGGTCGCCTTGTAGTCCGCGAACTTTTCGTGACGGAACGTCGGCGCCGCCAGATCGAACGATGCCGCGATATATTCGGGATGGAATCTCTCAAGAACGGACAGAAGGGTCATCGCCACGCCATACACCGCGCCGACCGTCTGGCCGGCCTTGTTCGTCAGGGGCGGCAACGCATGATACGCGCGATGTATAAGCGCGTTCCCATCAAGGAGTATCAATAATTTTTCGTCCGGTTTTTTCGCCATATTCTTCCTGTTTCATCCGAGCGATTTCGTCACGACATCCCGTCCCGGTATCCGCCTTCCGCCTTCGACCTCTTCTTTCTGCCATTAGAGCCTTTTTCCAGGGAAAAGTAAACGGGCGGACACGGATCCGGGATCCGGATTCACTTCGGATCGATCACCGTTATCCTCCGTTCCGACTCCGGCATCGACAAGAGCGAGACGGTCGTGACACGTTCCGGAAGGATTTCTTCCACGTGTTCCGGCCATTCGATGAGGACGAGTCCCTCGGGATCCGAAACCCATTCCTCGAAACCGAGTCGGGACAGGTCACCCGGATCGTTTATACGGTACGCATCGATATGATAGACCCGTCGGATTCCCTGCGGGGACGGCGTCACGAGATCGTATCGGTGCATGATGACGAAAGTCGGACTTGGGAAGGGTCCGCGCGCGCCGAGTGCGGCTAGGACACCGGCGGAAAATGCCGTCTTGCCGGCACCCAGGTCGCCACGGAGCGCGACGACGCTTCCGGACGGGATATCCGCGACGAATTTCCCCCCGACACGCCTGGTTTCTTCTTCCGAATGTGAAATGATTTCTGACATGGAACGTCGGATATATGGCTCGGCATCATGGTATCAGATGAACGGAGTTTCTTCCATCCGTCGGTTTCACACGTTCGCTTTCGACTGTTGATTTTTGACTTTTGACCGAGCCCCCATATTTGACATGGCCGTTTTTCCCTGCTATTTTACCCCTTCACAGGCGTTTTCCGGCATACGAAAAAGAGTTCCGGAGATTCCGCGATATCAAGCCGCCGACTCCCCTGTTTTCTCCCGCCTATGTCCCTCTCCCCGATCGAACAGTTCTCCGAGCTCGTGCGAAAAAGCGAGCATCCGCTCATCCTCCTTCCGGCGCATCCGTCGAAGGACGCGATCGCCTCATCGCTCGCGCTTGAACGGTTCTTCTCGAAACTCGGAAAACCGGTGACTGTCGCCGGAGACAATTTTTCGTCCCATGCGCACGAACTCGGATTTCTCGGCATGCCCGAACATCCGCTCGACTCCCTCTCAGGAACGCGCGAGTTCGTCCTGTCATTCAACACCGAACGGAACCGGATCCTCGGCGCCCGAAGCGGGCAGGTCGGGGACGAGTTCCGTATCCATATCACTCCGGAGCGCGGGACTATCGACCCGCGCGATTTTTCTTTCATTCCGGCCCGGCTCCAGTTCGATGTCGCGTTCGTGATCGGCGCCGCCGACAAGGAATCACTCGGAACGCTCTACGCCGAAAACCCGGACATCTTTTATGAGATCCCCATCGTGGACATCGACACATCCGCCGGGAACGAGCGGTTCGGACAGGTGAACCTGGTCGACATGACGGCCTCTTCGGTAGCCGAAATCCTGTTCGAGACGCTTCTCTCGGTCGATCCGACCAGTATCGACGAGGCGGTCGCCGAGGACCTGCTCACCGGAATCATCGCGGCGACCGAAAGTTTCCAACGCAAAAATACGACCCCGAAAGCGCTTCAGTCGGCCTCGAGACTCATCGAGCTCGGTGCGGACCGTGGGAAAATCGTCCTCGCCCTCTACAAGACCCAGCCGTTCGGTATCCTGAAACTCTGGGGGCGTTTCATGTCCGGCCTCAGGTGGGATGAAGGACTCCGTCTCGCCTACGCGACGATTTCCCTCGACGATTTCGTCCAAAGCCGGACCCGTCCCGAAGACCTCCCGGAGATTCTCGACAAGGTCCGCGCGAATTTCTCGTCGGGAACGTTGTTTGCCGCGATCTATCCCGAAGCGCCGACCTCGTCGGCCGTCGTTATCCGGGCGACGGAGGCGGGAGCGGCCGCCACGCTTGCGGCGAGGATTCCCGGATCGAATCTGCGCGGAGACCTGCTCTCGTTCACATTACCTGTCCCTGCCGGAGCCGATGCGGAATCAGGCCTTCTTCTCGCCGTCCGGTCCGCGGTTCCGGGTAACCTCTCCTCCTCTTGACTTTTTCCAAAAACGATGCCATCGTTCCACCGGAGTATGACATGCCATACTTTTTAGTTCATTCAAACTTCAAACCCCAAAATAAAGATGCGTAAAAAAAATCACGACACGCCTCCGGTATCCGTCATGGCGGACAAGCTTTTCGCTCACCTGAAATGCATATCGGACAAGCGGTATCGGTTGCCGCAACCGAAAAAAGGAAAGCTGTCAAAGCCGGTAGAAGGCGCATTCATGTATTTCCGGGAAATACTGTTCCTGAAAACGGACAAGGATACGGTATGGATGGCAGCCCTCGGGGAAGGGCAAAAGATCATCGCCTCGGAGCATCCTACGCTGGAGCCCGTCGAAGAATACCGGATCGCATTCATGCCGCTTCCCGACCCGCCATCCAACCTCTCGACCCTGTTCGTGAAGGAACGGAAAAAGGAATCGGAAGCCTCCGGAATCGACGAGGAGCCGTCCGGCCCCAGGATTTCGAAAGTGCGGCTCGCCGATTCGGCGGAAAGGAAGATCACGGACGTCTTCAGGACCGCCGAAAAAAACCTATTGATATTGAGTCTCGAAAACAGGTTCCCGAAATGCCACTTCTCCGGGCGAAACATGGATGAGAAGGCTGACTACTTAAACGGCATTTTCAAGGGAGATTTCCCTCGGGAAAATGCGACCCACCTCGATACGGCGCAAGTGATCACCGAAGAGGTTCTGAAGGTGTTGCGGGACACCCCTCAGATGACCCGTTAAAATCCCGCCGAAACGGCCATGCGGCGTCACGATCATCGTGACGCCGTTTTTTTATCGTCCGAAGCGCGTTCCTTTTTTCATTCCTTTCGGGTACAATGGGAGGGAAAACAGCTCCATCACGTCACGGAAATTTCCGGGAAGCCTTCCTAAACACACACCTATGGTCCAGGTCATCCAGAAGTCGTCGCAGAGTTGGAAAGATGAAAAGACGAAAAAGACGACAAAAGTGCTCCATGCACTCGAAGGCGTATCCAAGGAACAGGAGGCTGCACGGCTCGCTGCACGGCTCGGATTCCCCTATCTCGATCTCCATGTTTTTCCGGCGAACCCCGAAGATATGGTCCTTATCCCGGAAGAGGACGCCAAAAGACTTCGGATCGCGGCCTTCGATAAGGCAAAAGGAGCGCTCCGGGTCGCGTTCGCCGATCCCGAAAATCGGGAAGCCGTCGCGTTCGTCAACGAACTCGCCGGAAAGCACGAATGGACCGTCGAGGCGTATGTCGTCTCGATGCAATCGCTCGAAAAGGTCTGGGGCTCCTATGGGACCGCACCGCTTCTGCAAAGCCTCGACTTGTTCCGCGTCTCCCTTTCCGGCGAAGAGCTCCGCCGGTTCGAAGAGAATTTCAGCGAGCTCCTCACCCTGAAAAAATCCTCCTCCATCTCCATCTCCCAGACGATCGAGGTCATTCTTGCCGGGGCGAACAAGCTCCGCGCGAGCGACATCCATATCGAACCGGAAACGGAATCCGTACGGCTCCGATACCGTATCGACGGCGTTCTCCAGGATATCGGCGACCTTTCCAAGGACATCTACCGGCTCACGCTCTCCCGGGTCAAAATGCTCGCCGGCATGAAGATAAACGTCCGCGACCGTTCCCAGGACGGACATTTCGGGATCGAGATCGGAGGAAAGAAAGTCGACCTGCGCGTGAACATAATCCCTGGGAGCCACGGTGAAAGCATCAACCTCCGCATCCTGAACGCGGAAAGCATCCTTTTGGATCTGAAAACGGTCGGACTCGAGGGCGAGACCCTCGAGAAGGTCCTCCACGCCATCGGGAAACCGCACGGGATGATCCTCAATACGGGCCCGACCGGATCCGGCAAGACGACCACGCTTTACAGCCTCCTTCATACCCTCAACAAAACCGACGTGAAGATCATCACCGTCGAGGACCCGATCGAATACCAGCTCCCGGGAATCGTGCAGACCGAGGTCTCGAAAGACCGAACCTACACCTTCGCAGCCGCGCTTCGGGCCATCGTCCGACAGGATCCGGACGTGATCCTGGTCGGCGAAATCCGCGACGAGGAGACTGCCGACGTCTCGGTGAATGCCGCACTCACGGGACACCTTCTTCTCTCGACGGTTCACGCGAACAGCGCGCCGGGAGCCGTGGGACGCCTCATCGAACTCGGCGTAAAGCCTTCCCTTATCGCCTCCGCGACGGACATCATCATCGGACAGCGACTCGTCCGGATCCTCTGTGACGACTGCAAGGAATCGTACGAACCCGCCAAGGAGACTATCGATTCCATCGAGCGGATACTCTCCGTCATCTCACCGAAAGCGAAGATCGAGATCCCGCACAACGTGAAGGAGCTTTGGAGACCGGTCGGATGCGCGAAGTGCAATCTGACCGGCTATCGCGGCCGGATCGGCATTTTTGAGGCCTTCACTGTCACGAAGCCGGTCGAGGAACTCATACTGAACCTGGGAACCGAACGGGAGATCATGCGTGCCGCCATCGAGGACGGCATGATTACCATGCTCCAGGACGGCATGATCAAGGCGCTCCGCGGAACAACGACCCTCGAGGAAGTGTGGCGAGCCACCGGACAGAAGGATTCCATGCAGGAAATGTACGAGGAGCTCATGCCGAGCCTCCTCTCCCGGGCCTCCGGAATCCAGGCATCGGTCTTTTCAACGGTGAAAGAACACCTTTCATCCTTCGATACGTTTGCGAAATACGCGTCCGGACTCGGAGAAAACGAGCTCATTCGCGCGATTTTCGCGGCGGCACTCATCCTCCGCGCCGGAGACGTTCATTTCGAACCGGAGGACGATGCGGTCCTTGTCCGATTCCGCATCGACGGAATCCTTCAGACGGTTCTCTCGTTCCCGAAAAACATCTATCCCTCCGTGCTCGGGGAAATCAAGCTCTGGAGCGGGCTCAAGACCGGGCAACGCTCAGGGGTCATCGACGGCCGATTCTCCCTTTCGGTGGAAGAACCCTTCGAACACGTGAAGGCCGGAAAAACCGACGTCCGCCTCTCTATCATTCTCGGAGGCTTCGGGGAAACGGCCGTGATGAGAATCCTCGGAGGATCATCCGTCACCCTTTCGCTCGACGCGCTCGAATTCCGGAAAGAGAATCTCGAGCGGATCGAGTCGGCACTCCGGAAACCGAACGGCATGATCGTGACCGTCGGCCCGACCGGATCCGGAAAGACGACCACGCTCTACAGCATGCTCTCCAAACTCAATACCTCCGAAGTGAAGATCATCACCGTCGAGGACCCGATCGAATACCAGCTCAAGGGCATCCTGCAGACACAGGTGAATGAGGAGGAAGGGTATTCCTTCGCCGAGGCACTCCGGGCGCTCCTTCGTCAGAACCCGGATATCCTCATGCTCGGTGAAATCCGTGACGAGGAGACGGCGCGCATAGCGGTTCAGGCGGCCGTCACCGGACACCTCGTCCTTTCGACAGTCCACTCGAACAGCGCCGCGGGAGCCGTTTCCCGCATTCTCGGCATGGGTGTCGCGACCGACGACCTCGCGAACGCGACGAACTGCCTCATCTCACAGAGGCTCGTCCGAAAGCTTTGTCCGAACTGCCGGAAGGAAGACCGGCCGACCGAAGAGGAATCCGCGATAATCGATCGGATCATGGGAAAGTTTCCCGGAGAAACACTGAAAAACGTGCCGGAAACGGACCGGGTCTTCCGGGCCGTCGGATGCCCGGAATGCAACGGGGTCGGCTATCTGGGGCAGATCATCCTCTCGGAAGTCCTCCCGAACGATCGCGATATCGAGGGACTTATCACCGGAAACGCGCTCTCGTCCGAAATCCACGATACCGCTGTCAGGAACGGGATGATCCCGCTTGCCGCGGACGGCATACTTGCCGCGCTCGAAGGCAGGACGACTATCGACGAGGTTCGTCGCGTCACGGATGAGTGATCGGGCTCTCCGAAAAGAAAAGGGGCCATCAGACGATGGGCCCCTTTTTCTTTTCGGCACACTTCACGCAGCGGCACCCGTGCGGACGGATGAGTTCGTCGACATACTCCGGACCGTAATCATAGGAAAATTCCTCCCCGGCGGGGATGTGGCGACAGGCGACGATAAAGATCCTCCCCCGGCGGTTCAAGGCCTCACAGTTCGGACGGCACGAGTGATTCACATATCGGGCCGTATTCCATCTCGGACTCCCGTCGATATCCCATCTCGAATTCACCCGGAACAGATAGCGATTCATCCCGCCGACCTCCGCCGATGTCGAAACGCGATGTCCGACATATTCGATCACGGTCTCGCCTTTCCGGAATTCGCGTGAAGCGAACAATCCGAGCCCGGCAGGAGATCTGCGGACGACGACCCCTTCCGGTTTTTCGTGATGAATCTTCCGTGAAGACCCCTTGCCACATTCCTTCATATGATTGGGATGATGGACATCCATGATACCTGGACGGGGAGAAAAAGAAAAGACTCCGTCTCACGGAGTCTTTCGTCATTCCGAGGAACCGTTCAGCTGCAGGCAATCCGAGACGTCAAGGACTTCTCGGGAAGGGACAGTGTCGAGGAGAAGCGCAGCCGAAACCACCCAACCCATGTCTGGACATCTCGCGCTTGCCACATCCCACAACGGTTGCGGGAAACGGTAAGCGCGAGGGTAAGCCCCCTGTCTTGAGGATAAAAGATAGGAATCCCCAATTTGCCTGCAGGTGAAAGACCCTTCGGAACATCGCCCGTCTCTCAACGGAACTGTCTATCCTATCATAGGTTTGTAATCCTGTCAAGAAGTGGTAAAATACGCTTGTACTAAAGAAGAATCGCCCTAGAAAGCCATTCCCGAATTCCCCACGCCATGATCACTTCACCGGAAAAAAACGAGACGGAAGACCTCATCCTCGAGACCACCCTGCGGCCGGGTTCTTTTGCCGAATATGTCGGGCAAGAGAAAATCAAACGCAATCTCGGTATCTTCATCGAAGCGGCGAAGCGACGGGGGGAAAGCGTCGACCACGTCCTCCTCTACGGACCGGCCGGGCTTGGCAAGACCACGCTCGCGAACATCATCGCCCGGGAAATGGGGGTGAACATACGCATCACCTCGGGTCCGGCGATCGAACGGGTCGGCGATCTCGGATCGATTCTCACCAATCTCGAAGAGGGCGACGTGCTTTTCATCGACGAGATACACCGGCTGAACAAGACCATCGAGGAGGTGCTTTATCCCGCGATGGAGGATTACAAGCTCGATATCATCATCGGCAAGGGTCCTTCCGCACGGACTATCCAGCTCGATCTTCCGAGATTCACCCTCGTCGGCGCCACCACGCGCCTCGGTTCCATCTCGAATCCGCTCCGGAACCGCTTCGGATCGACGAGCCGGCTCGAGTTCTACGGACACGATGAGATGAGGAAAATCATCACCCGGTCCGCACGCATCCTCGGCGTCGCGATGGACGAAGATGGTGCGGACGCCATCGCCGCCGCCAGCCGTCAGACGCCCCGTGTCGCGAACCGCCTCCTGAAACGGGTCCGTGATTTCGCCGAAATACACGGCCGCGAGCGTATCACGCGCGAAGTCGCCCGCGAGGCGCTTTCCCTGTTCGAGGTCGACGAAATCGGACTCGAGCCAACCGACCGGAATATCCTGACGGCCATCGCGAAGAAGTTCAAAGGCGGTCCGGCCGGTATCCAGTCCATCGCCGCCGTCACCGGAGAAGAGACGGAGACCATCGAGGACGTCTACGAACCTTATCTCATCCAGCTCGGTTTTCTCGTCCGGACACCGCGCGGACGGGTCGTGACTCCCGAGGGCTTCCTCCACGTCGGTCTCCCCGTCCCCGAAGACCATCAATCGAAACTCCTATGACCGGAATCATAAACATTCTCTATCTCGTCCTTTTCCTCGGAATCTCCGCGGTCGGACTTTATGTCTGTTATCATATCCTCCGTTATTCCTCCTCCCGGAAGAACGCACTCATCACCGCCCTCATCTTCGCTTCCGTCTTCCTTTTCCTCCTTTCGACGAACACGATCGCCTTCTTCCGCGTGGACTGGGGCGGGCTCTTCCGAAACGCGGGAAGCCTATCCCTGTTTCCTTCGTCGTATTCCCGATTCTGAAATCCTATGAAAAATCTCTCAGGCGTCCGTTTTCCGGGAAAGCACGAAGAGGAACAGGTTCTCGCGGTCTATCACCGGCACTGGTTCGACATCTTCATACACCTTTTCCTTTCCGTTTTCCTCTCAATCATCCTGCTCGGCGGATTCATAACGCTCCCGATCCTCTATCCCGATATAACAGGCAGTCCGAATGCGCCGTTCTTTTTCTTTCTCGAGAATTCCTTCCTCCTCTTTCTCTGGGTCACCCTGTTCCTCATCTGGATAGACGTCTATTTCGATGTCTGGATCGTCACGAATGAACGGATCGTAAACATCGAGCAGAAAGATCTTTTCACCCGGCGCGTCAGCGAACTCCGATTCCACACGATCCAGGACGTGACGAGCGAGGTGGACGGCGTTATCCCGAGCATCCTCAATTACGGCGATGTCCTGGTACAGAATGCCGGCGAAAGCCCCCGGTTCATCTTCCATAACATTCCGGATCCGATTAGCGTGAAGGACCTTATCATGAGGCTCGCCGAACGGGGACGACGCCCGACAGAAGCATCCGCGAAGACGACCCTCCCGTCCGCTTGAGTTTTCCCCGGATACGCGCTATAGTCGTAGATTATCGGTCAATCATCCCCATGTCAGGACATTCCCACTGGGCCGGCATCCGGCACAAGAAGGCTCTCACGGACGCGAAAAAGGCGTCCGTTTTCACGAAACTCGGAAACATGGTCACGATCGCGGCGCGGTACGGCGGCGATCCCGATATGAATTTCCGCCTCAGGCTCGCCGTCGACCAGGCGCGTGCGGCGAACATGCCCAAGGATCGAATCGGGAAGGCGATCAAGCGCGGCACGGGAGAACTTAAGGACGGCGCGGATTTCGAAGAGCTCGTCTACGAGGCATACGGTCCGGGACAGGTCGCGCTTCTCATCGGTACGGCAACCGACAACCGGAACCGGACGTTCGGCGAGATACGCACCCTTCTCACGAAAAACGGCGGGAAAATCGTCCCGGAAGGATCCGTTTCCTATCTTTTCCGCCCCGTCGGGGAAATCGAGATCTCACTCGAAGGAAAGGATCCCGACGAAACGGAACTCGCCGCGATCGAGGCGGGAGCCGAGGATGTCGAGCGCGCCCCGGATTCCTTCTTCATCTACGTGAAACAGGAAGATCTTCAGCCGGTGAAAGAAACCTTGGAAAGGGGCGGTTTTCAGATACTTTCCGCGAATCTCTCCTATCTTCCCTCACAAAAGACATCGCTCTCATCCGAAAACGCCGATCATCTCGAACGGCTTCTCGAGATACTCGAGGATCATCAGGACGTCCAGAACGTGTGGGACAACACCGAAAACTGAAAATGCGAAATGTGAAGTGAAAAATTCCCGAAACGAAGGGGATATTCAGGGATCACATCAACGCCGTTCTTTTCCCCGTTTTCCTCTTTTCGTTTCTCATTATGAAAATCATCGGCATCGATCCCGGAACAGCCATCATCGGATGGGGCATCATCGAGGAGAACGGCGGGAACGTTTCCATGGTCGCCTACGGACACATAACGACGAAAAAAGGGCTCGACCCGGCCGACCGTCTCCGTACGCTTGCCGACGAGCTTGAGACGGTCCTTGGATTGCATAATCCGGAAGAGGCTTCCGTTGAGGAACTCTTCTTCTCGAAAAACGTAACGACCGCCATCGAGGTGGCCCAGGCCCGAGGTGTCATACTCTTGACATTGAAGCGTTTTGGTGTTAATATTTCCGGTTATACTCCGAACCAAGTGAAGCAGGCGGTCACGGGATATGGCGCCGCGGACAAGCGTCAGGTGCAGATGATGACGAAAAACATTCTTCACCTTTCCTCGATTCCGAAACCGGATGATACCGCAGATGCCATCGCGGTCGCGGTCTGTCACGCGTTCTCGCGTAAGGCGCTCCGCGCTTTCGGTAACCGGTAAGAGGCAATCCTTGCGTCACGCCGTCTATCCGGAGATAATGATAAGGGATTCATAACGCAATCGTATGGAATACAGTCCCATAACGTACTTCATCGTGGATCAGAACGTTCCGGCGCAGACCATGGCGCTCCTCCTGCTCCTTCCCGTCGTAGCGACGCTCGCCTCGTTTTTTCGACAGGTCGTCGGAATCAAGGCGTTCGGCATCTATACGCCGTCCATCATCACCTTCGCGCTCCTCGCTTTCGACCCGAACGGCCTCAAATATGGGATCGCCGTTTTCGCGAGCGTCATCTTCATCGGCATGGTGACCCGCTACGTCCTTCGCCGCTTCCGTCTCCTCTATCTCCCCCGCGTCGCCATCACCCTCTCGGTAATCTCGTTTTCCATGCTCGGCATACTCATCCTCGGCGGCGCCTTCAATCGGACCGGATTGGCCGGCGTATCCATCTTCCCCCTTCTTATCATGATCACCATCACCGAGAAATTCGTCGCCGTACAACTCGAAAAGGGAACCAAGGCCGCCCTCATCCTCGCCGCGGAGACACTCGGGATCTCCCTTGTCGGCTACGCCCTCATTTCCTGGTCGGCATTCATCTCATTCATCCTCGCATACCCCTGGACCGTACTCTTCACGATCCCGCTGAACGTGCTTCTTGGGAAGTGGACCGGACTCCGTCTGTCCGAATACATCCGTTTCACCCGTATCCTGAGTCAGAAATAGTTATGTTCTCACTGCTTCGGAACAGCCGCGAGATTCTCGGCATGAACGCCAGGAATCTCGACTATGTCCGTCCATTGAACCGGCGTCGCGACCGGGAATTCGCCGACAACAAACTCCTCGCGAAGCGCCTTCTCCGGAAGAACGGGCTCCCCGTACCGGGACTTATCGCCCGAATCCGGACCCACGCCGAACTCGAGGCATTCGACTGGGAAACACTCCCGGGGAGTTTCGCACTCAAACCGAACCGCGGCTTCGGCGGCGAGGGGATCCTTATCGTATACGGACGCAAGCGTGGCCGCACGGACGCATGGGTGAAGGCGAGCGGCGCCATCGTGACCATCGACGACCTCAAGTCCCATATCCGCAACATCCTCGACGGATCGTTCTCTCTCACGAACACTCCCGATATCGCCTTTTTCGAGGAACGGTTGAAACTTCTCAAACTGTTCAAACCGTATGCGTACCGGGGAATCCCCGACATCCGCGTCATTGTCTTCAACCGTGTACCGGTCATGGCCATGCTCCGTCTCCCGACCAGGGAATCGGACGGCAAGGCGAATCTCCAACAGGGTGCCATAGGAACCGGTATCGACCTCGCGACCGGAACGACCACGAGTGCCGTCATGGGCAAGTCGCACATCATCGAATACGCCCCAAAGACGCGTCTCGCGCTTTCCGGCATCCGCATTCCGTATTGGAGCGAAATCCTCCACATCGCCGTCGAATCGCAATCCGTCTCGGGACTCGGCTTCCTCGGCGCGGATATAGCTATCGATCGCGATCGGGGACCGGTACTCCTCGAACTGAACGCGCGGCCGGGCCTTTCGATACAGATTGCGAATCTTGCCGGCCTGAAAAGCCGACTTAATCGCGTAAAGGGGCTGAAAGTCCGGACTACCGAACGCGGAATCCTTCTCGGAAAAAATCTTTTCGGCGGTGAGATCGAGGAAGAAATCGAGGAACTCTCGGGTAAGCGCGTCATAGGATCCGTCGAGAAGGTGAAACTTGTCGGGAAGGACGGAAAAGAGATCGTCGTGAACGCGAAAATCGACACCGGTGCCGATTCCACTTCCATAGACACGGAACTCGCCCGTGAACTCGGCTTCGGGGATGCGATCCGCGCCTTCGAGGACCGGATGGCCGGGCGGGACGTTCTCAGGGATCTGTCGCGACAAGAACGGGAGGCCCTCTTTTCCGGCATACCGGATCTTACCGACACCATACCGGTCAAGTCTTCCCATGGCACGAGCTACCGGCCGATGTTCCGGGTCGATCTCTTCGTGGACCAGGTGATTATCCCGGCGAAGGTTTCCGCGATAGATCGGACCGGATTGGAATACCCCGTCATCATCGGACGGAAAAGTCTCAGGAAATTCCTCGTCGACGTCAGTAAATAGCGATCAAGAACCTATGTTGCTCATATTGAAAAGCAAAAAGAAGACGGGACCGAAGATGACGGGATTCCTTGAGGCACTCGGCAAAAGACTCTCCGAAGATGATATTCCTTATTCCGTCTCCAGTCTCGAGGATGTCGAGGTCTTCATGGAAAAAGGAAGTGTCGAGATACGGGTTGAAGGAAAGCCTCTCGACGAATGGACGACCATATACCCGAGAAAGGTCGGGAAATACAGGGGGTTGGCACACATGCTTTGCCGTCTCTCGGAACGAAAAGGGGTCAGATTCCTGGACGGATTTCACAATCGGACCAAGGATGCCTCGGATATGGCGAAAATCATCCAGATCTTCAATCTCGCCCTGAATGGGGCGCCGGTTCCGAAAACATATCATTCGGCGGGATACTCCGGACAGCAAAAGGAAAACGCCATCGAGTTCCTCGGTCTTCCGATCGTCGTGAAAGAGACGAATTCCTCGCGGGGATCCGGCGTATTCCTGGCGAAAACGACGGAGGAGCTCTCGGAAATCATAGGTGAACGGCTTGAAAACAACGGGGGAAGGGAGATTTTCCTGCAGGAATTCATACCGAATACGTTCGAGTATCGCCTTCTTGTCATGGGAAATCGCGTTTCCGTGACGGAAAAGAAAACCCGCTCCGGGAAAGAGGAATTCCGAAACAACGTTCATCTCGGGGCGGACGAGGAATTCATCGATCCGTCCGAAGTTCGGGAGGAGGTAAGGATGGCCGCCGTCCTCGGCGCGGAAATTACGGATATTGAGATTGCCGGAGTCGATATAGTGGATCATCCGGAACACGGGCCGTTCATATTCGAAGTCAACAGTTGCCCCGCTTTCACTACCGACGAGACGGTGTCCCCCGAGATTTCAGAGCTCGCGAAATACCTTGTTTCATGCGAAAAAAGATAGTGATGTATTTTCACCGGAGGCCGATGAACGAAGATCCGTTCGCGGGGCTCGGGAAAAAGAGAAGGGTCTATCATCGCCTTTTCGAACTCGGAACAGAATTCGGTTTCGATATGTTTGTCGCGAGCGGAAAGGAAAATTACGAGCCCCCGCTGACATTCGGGAACGCGTATCGATACGATTCCGGCATCTTCAAGAAATACGGGTCGGTCGATGCCGATGCCGTATTCGACCGAAGCGGCGGACTCTCCTTCCCTCCCGAGAAAATCGGTAAAAAAACCCTGAACGACATCGTTTTCAAGCGTCTTTGCAATGACAAAAACGCCATGTACGGACTCCTTTCCGATTTCATGCCGAAAAACATCACCATCCGAAGCGAAGAGGAGCTCCGATCCGCGCTCGACAGGTTCGATACCGGGGACATCGTCGTCCTAAAGCCCTCGAAAGGCATGCAGGGAAATGGGATTCTCATCGGACCGGCTTCAGAAATAAGCTCTTCGACACTCGAACCGGGAAAGGAGTATTCCTTACAGGAATTCGTCGACACCTCCAACGGGATTCCCGGTGTCATCGATGGCCGACACGATCTCAGGATTATCATTGTTGAGGGAAAAATCATCCTTTGTCATGTCCGGACCCCGAAAGAAGGTTCCCTTCTCGCGAATGTCGCGCAGGGAGGCTCGATCCGGGAAGTCCCGATAGGAAATATCCCGGATTTCATCCTTGACCGCGTTTCGGAAATACAAAAGAAAATAGATATCGGATTCGATTTTCCGCTCTATTCTATAGATTTCGGGATCATGGACAGGAAGACGCCGTTCGTCTTCGAATTGAACGACCAGATAGGATTTCCATCCGAGGATATGGATTATGAGAAATTCATACATCAGATACTGAAATCCCTTGAAAGAAAGGCTTCGGCAAGCATTTGACATGGATGGATTTTTTACTTGTTCCATGCTAAAATCAGCCTACAAAGCTGATTTTTTTCTTTATGAAAAGATTTTTTTCACGACTCGGCAGACCATCGAAGAACGGATGGAAAACGCTCTCCGAAAGTAGAAAAAGCCATTGGTTGCGGATATTCGGATGGATCACCCTTTGGGGATTCGTATCGGCAGTGATCGCCGCAATCGCCCTTTTCTCGTGGGTCGCCAAGGATCTTCCAAGCCCCGGAAAAGTGAATTCCCGCGTCATTCCCGAATCGACCAAGATTTTCGACCGATCCGGGGAACATCTCCTCTACGATGTTCATGGGGAGGAGAAGCGGACCATAGTCTCCATCAACGATATCCCAAAAAGCGTCCAGGCGGCGACAATCGCCCTCGAGGACCAGGATTTCTATTCTCATCACGGGATAAAACTCTCCTCCATCCTCCGTGCGGTCTTCAAGGATGTGGCACGGGGAGGCGCCGCGCAGGGAGGCTCCACCATCACCCAGCAATTCGTGAAAAACTCGCTCCTTTCGGACGAGAAAACATTCATCCGGAAAATAAAAGAGGTCATCCTCTCCCTTGAAATCGAACAGAAATTCGGAAAGGATGAGATTCTCGGAATGTACCTGAATGAGATACCGTACGGCTCCAATGCGTATGGCATCGAAGCCGCGGCACAGACCTTCTTCGGGAAATCCGCGAAAGACCTCTCCCTTGACGAAGCGGCTGTCCTTGCCTCACTTCCGAACGCACCGACGTATTATTCTCCGTACGGATCCCACACCGAGAACCTGATAGCACGAAAAAACCGCTCCCTTCAACAGATGGCCAAGCTCGGCTACATCACACAGGAGGAAGCTGAAGCCGCTGTTGCCGAAAAGACACTCGACAAGGTGCAATCACAGAAGGACATCATCGCGGCTCCGCATTTCGTCATGTACGTGAAAGATTATCTTTCGCAGAAATACGGTGAGAACGCCATAGAAAGCATGGGGCTCAAGGTATATACCACCCTCGATTGGGACAAGCAGAGCCAGGCACAGCAGATCGTCCACGACCAGGCGATCGAGAATCAGAAAAAGTGGAAGGCTGAGAATGCGGCATTAGTCGCGATGGACCCGAAAACCGGCCAAATTCTCACCATGGTCGGATCCCGGGACTATTTCGACAAATCGATCGACGGACAAGTGAACGTGGCTATCCGCGAACGCCAGCCGGGCTCTTCTTTCAAGCCATACGTATACCTCGACGCCTTCACGAAAGGTTATAACCCCGAGACCATACTCTACGATACTGAGACAAATTTCAGCACTAACGATGGGAAGGACTACAAACCGCAGAACTATGACGGGAAATTCCACGGTCCGATGCCGATGAAGGAGACCCTCGCCCAATCCCTCAATATCCCGGCGGTAAAGACCCTGTACCTCGTCGGCGCGAAAGACGCGGTCACGTTTGCGAAAAATCTCGGTATCACCAGTCTTAATGATCCGAACCGATACGGCCTTTCACTCGTCCTTGGGGGAGGGGAAATCACGCTTCTTGACCATGTGAACGCCTACTCCACACTCGCGCAGGGTGGAGTGAAACGCGACAAGACGGCGATCCTTCGAATCGAGGACTCGAAAGGAAGCGTGCTGGAGGAATACAGGGATTCTCCTGGGGAAAGGGTTGTCGATGAGAAATACGTGGCGATGCTCGATCATATAATGTCGACCAATGACTACCGCGCACCGGTCTTCGGGACAAACAACCCCCTCCGATTCGACAATCGTCCCGTAGCCGCAAAAACCGGCACGACGAACGAATTCAATGACGGCTGGACGGTCGGCTTCACGCCACAACTTGCGGTCGGGGTATGGGCCGGAAACAACAAGGGGAATTCGCCGATGGCTACCGGTGCGGACGGTATCAATGTCGCCGCGCCGATTTTCCGGAAATTCATGGATTACGCCCTTCAGAATCAATCGATAGAAAAATTTCCGGAATATGATTCCGCCAAATTCCTCGAAGACAACAAGGATCAGGATTGGATAAAAAAACCGCTCCTGAACGGACAACTCGACAAAACGGAAGACTTGAAGGTATGTGGGATTCCCGGAGACAAGAATTCCTATTGCCTCGCGAACAAATACTGCCCCGACAGCGAGGTTATGAAAAAGACCTTCGTGAACATCCATGATATCCTCTATTATGTCGATCCATCGGACCCCCTTGAAAAACAGCCTGAGAAGCCGGAAAACGATCCACAATTCCAGAAATGGGAAGACGGAGTAAAGGCTTGGTATAAGGACAATAAGGATAAGAAAGATAAGAAGAACGACATCGGCGCATCCGCACCTCAGGATGACTGCAGGGAAAGTGATTTCTCGAAATACAAACCGACCGTCTCGATTTCCGTTCCGAACAATGCCGGACAGTCCTTCTCGATAGAGGTGAAGGCGGATGCTCCATACGGCGTAGACACGCTTTCCGTCTCCGTGGACGGAAAGGAGATCTCCTCAAATAAAAACGATACGTTCTCAACTTCTTACGATGCCAGCGGCAAGAACGGTTCCTCCGTGAAGGTCAAAGCGATCGTAAGGGATGGCAATGGGAACGAGTCAAGTGACGAGAAAAGCGTATCGATAAGCTGGCAACAGATATAATTTCGACATGACCGAAAAAACCGGGGCATCCCGGTTTTTTCGACTTCGTTTCGCGTCATGGTCATTCCGAGGTCTTGATTTCTTTCACCCCTTCATGACCGAGTTCGCGGTTGATATGATCGCGTAGGATATCCCGAGCAACCCACAATTCATTCGCCCACAACGGATTACGACAGGAAAGAAAAAGTTTTCCATCCTTCCAGTATCGCGGAGCGACATTTTCCCGCCCCCGAACCCCATATAATTCACCTACGACCTTTTCTGTCAAAAAGAAAACGGTCTTTTCATCCGCGACAACCCTCCTCTCCGTTTTTACCGGAGAGGAGACTCGCGAACCCATCATATCGCCGATTCGTCTCATAAAAACCGTTCAAAACACATTCCAGCATCAAAGTCCGACACTATAACAGACTCCGCTATTTCCTGATCGGCATCGCTATATAGAGATATTCCCGATCCATAACACCTTCGGGATCAAGCATGCGGAATCCCGCAGGCATCGATGGCGCATTAAGGAGAAACATTACGGAATCGGAAGAAAGGGCGTTCAGGCCATCGATGACATATCTCGGGTTGAAAAGTATCTGGATCGGATCACCGCCGGATATCTCGGCGCGAATTACGGTCCGATTCTCCCCGACTTCCGACGATCGGGCTGAAACATGCAATTCTCCCTTCTCCGGCAGGACGGAAACAAGCATCTCCCCGCTCATCTGAGATGTGAATACGCCAGCCATACGAACCGCGCGAAGCAATTCCTCTTTCGAGAGCTTCACGGAATATAAGAATTCTTTCGGAAGAATCTGCTTATAATCCGGATATTTCCCATTTATGATCCGTGAAACGATCGATACGCCGTCAATATCGAAAAAAACCTGATTCTCTTCGAAAGTAACCGAGACGCTCTCCGTTTCTGGCGAAATGATACGAACCAATTCCTGCATCGTGATATGCGGCAATACAAGCGATGGATTCTGCTCGCGAAACGCATCATATCTTTCTCTCGGAATACCACCGGAAAGCCTCAGAATCTGCTCAGCAAGGCGGAAACTGTCCGTAGCGGCCATATGCACCTCGTTCTCATGGAAAAGCATATTCACCCCCGTCAATTCGATACGGCTTTCATTCATGGAAACGCAAGGAAGAATCCTCTGTAGGGCCGACTTAAGAGCCTGAGCCGGCAAAAGAAACGAATATTCCCCTTTTCGCTCCGGAATAATAGGGAAATCCTTCGAATCAAGCCCTCGAACCCGCATATTATACCCACCACTCCCAAGGGACACGGAATTCCCTTGGACGTCGATCGTAACCACCTCCCCACTCGGGAGGTTTCCAACAAAGTTCGAGACGAGTTTGACCGGAGCGGCAATTTCCCCTCCACCTTCTATCTTCGCATTCACATACGTCGTCACGCCGATCTCAAGATTTGTGGACGATAACTTCAGCTTCCCCTTCTCGATACGAAGAAGGAAGTTGCTCAATATCGGGAGCGCCGTCTGCTTTCCCGTCGCCCGTTCAAGGAAAGAGAGTGACTTGGAAAGATTTTCCTGCGTACAGATGATTTTCATAGGTATTCTTCAGAATGGATATGCTTTCGGTTTCTCATGCCCTTATCCCGGTGTAATAGATAGTATCTTATATATATTTAAATATTATTATTACTATTAGCGTGGTGGAAATGTGGATAGGTTCGCTTTCTGTTTTTCTTGAGCCGTTTCTTTCATCACGTCTTCCGGGTGTATTTATACGTTCATGGTATTTTTTTCGTGTACAACTTCTCCGACCCTGTTCCGTGGTTGATAAGCTTTCTTCTTTTCCACCTCTTATCCTACCGTTTTTTCCGGTTATACACACTTTATAAACATCATACTTGGTACAATTCGGTCTTCAGTGTGGAAAGTTCACCTTTCAGTCGGAGATTTTTCTCGATATCGTTGCTGATTTTCTCAAAAGCATGAAGCGCTGTCGTATGATCCCGTCCCCCGAAAAAGGCGCCTATCGAGGAGAAAGGCATATTCAATTCACTTCGCATGAGATACATGGCAACCTGTCTCGCGTTGGATATCCCCTTTTTTCTCCCCTTTTTCAGGAGGTCCTCCTCTTGGACGGAATACAGCTTTTCGACGGCGGATATGATGTCTTTCGTCTGTATGTTTTTTTTGTTCTGTATGATGAGTTGGGAAAGCACTTTTTCCACGAGTGAGATCGTCGGTGGGGTTTTGTAGAACTCGGAATAGGCTATGACGCGGTTGAGAGCCCCTTCTATCTCGCGGATGTTCTGCGTGATGTTCTCCGCGATGAATCGGAGAGCATCCTCTTCTATGGATATTCCCTTTTCCACGACCTTTTTCCGGAGGATGGCAAGTCGTGTTTCCTGATTGGGTTGGCTGATATCGGTTATCATTCCTCCTTCGAAACGGGATCGAAGTCGGTCTTCGAGTGTCGGTATGGCTTTCGGCGGCCGATCGCTCGAAATGACAATCTGTTTGTTTATCTGATAGAGGGCGTTGAATATGTGGAAAAACTCGTTTTGCGTCTTTTCCCGACCAGAAAGGAACTGCACGTCATCGATGATGAGAAGGTCCATCTGCTGGTAATACTCCTTGAATTTGTCGATCCGTTGATTTTTGATGGAATCGACGAGTTCACTTGTGAAACGTTCCGAAGTGATGTATTTGATCGTTTTTTCCGGATAGGCGCGCTTCACCTCGTTCCCAAGTGCCTGTAGGAGGTGTGTTTTTCCCAGCCCGACGCCTCCATAGATAAAGAGCGGGTTGTATATTTGTCCAAGATTCCGTGAAACCGCCACGCAGGCGGCGTTTGCGAGTTCATTGTTTTCCGCGACTATATAATCCTCGAACGTGTATCGCGGATTCAGATTTGACTCATGGAAGAGCGCGGTAGCCTGTTTCGGGGGTGACTGGATGAAATTTTGTCCGGTTTGCGGTTGAGGGGTGGCGGGTTGTCGGAAGGTGTCCGACCGAATGTCTTTCTGCTCGGCGGGGTTTCCGGATGGCGTTACCGCATCGATGGACTTCTTTATCGGTTGTGGGCCGGAAATGACGCATCGGATCGACTGTATATTTTCCCTGAAGTTTCGGAGTGATTGGATGATCGTGTGATTGTATTTGTCTTCAAGCCATTCTTTGGCGAATCCATTCGGGACGCTGATAATTACGATTCCATCCTCTATGGATAGTATGGATGTGTTCTGGAACCAGGTTACGAAATTAGCCTTCGATATCGAAAGCTCTATTTGACCAAGGACTGATTTCCAGAGTTCTTGATGATCCATATACGTGTGAATCGGATTATATCATGTCGACAATATGTGGTCACGGCCCGATGTTGATAACCGGTGTATAATTTGATTTATTCCTTATATAAAGCAAGAAATTACAAGTTATTTTTCCAATCCGATCGTTTTTCGTGATGAATTGCGATGGTATCGTGTCAAAATCATGGCCTGATCCGACTTTTCGAATCGTGAAAATTGACTTTTTTCCACTTCTGTCTTATGCTTCCTATTGACTCACGGGAGTGCGTTTTAAGTTTTCTCTGACCAAATATTATGAAACGGACCTATCAACCGAAAAAGCGTCGTCGCACAAGGAGGCATGGTTTCCTTGAACGGATGAGTACTGTCGGAGGCCGCAATGTGTTGAAGAGCCGGAGGCAGAAAGGTCGAAAGAAGCTTTCTGTTTAGTGTCGGCGATATGTTGCCGCGACCGTTGCGCTTGAAAAATCCCCTCTCGTTTCAAAAGGCTTTTCGTTTCGGAAAGCCCTTTTTCTTCGGAAACATAGGGTGTCGAGTCTTGTTTCGGATCGGGTCGGGGCGAAAAATCGGTTTCGTAGCCGCGAAGAAGATGTTTCGACGCGCGGTGGATCGAAATCAGGCCCGTCGACTGCTATCGGAAGCCGTTTTTCCTTTTATGGAATCATTTCCCGAAGATGCCCATATGGTGGTATTCTTCAGAGGTCGCCCGGAAGCGATGAGGCTTGAGGATATCAAGAGGGATATTCGGGGACTTGTAGGAACTTTAAACGCTTCGGTTCGGAAAAAAGAAACTATATGAATGAATTCTTCACGTCGTTCGTCTATCAGCCGGTCTACAACCTGATCGTCTTTTTCGCGAATATTTTTCCTGTGGCGAATTTCGGTCTCGCGATAGTCGCGGCGACCGTCGTCATAAAATTTCTCTTCCTTTCCCTTTCCAGGCAGCAGATCGAATCACAAAAAAAGCTTCAGGAACTTCAGCCGAAAATAAAGGCCATTCAGGAAAGATATAAGGATGACAAGGAACGGCAGTCCAGGGAGATGATGGAGCTTTACAAGACGAACAAGGTGAATCCGTTTATGGGATGCCTGCCGCTTGTCGTACAGATCGTTTTCCTGATAACGATTTACCGGGTCATCATGCATATTTCCGATTCCGGATTCGGAATCGATGCGGGAATGCTGTATTCTTTCGTTTCCGATCCGGGAACGCTTTCCAGTGAGTTTTTCGGTATCGCCGATCTTCAGGGTCCAAGTCCGATTTTCGCGGTATTGGCGGCCCTCGGACAGTTTTATCAGATGAAGATGCTTTCCCAGGGGAAGTCTGAGGAGAAGAAACCGGAAGAAGGGAGGGAGCCTGATTTCGCAAGTATCATGAATAAGCAGATGTTATACATGGGTCCCCTGCTTACCTTATGGATCGGTTTCCGGTATTCGTCCGCCTTGTCGCTGTATTGGCTTGTATCCACCGTTTTTTCGATCGCTCAGCAGTGGTTTATCCTGAAAGGAAATGTGAAAAAGGAGGGTGTGGAAAGTAATACGTAATCGGAATCATATGGCGGAACATGAATTTCAAAACATGGTATCCTCGACGATAGTCGAGATATTGGGAACCATGGGTATCGATGACGTGAAAGTGGATATCTTCTCCGGGCGGGACGGTGGCCGGGAATCGCTTACCTTTTCCGTTACCGTCGATCGGAAGGATTCCAAGATGCTTATCGGACAACATGGTGTCGCGCTCTTTTCGCTTCAGCATCTGCTTCAGATGATCGTCCGTCGGAAAACTTCGGAATCGGTTGATTTTTCGGTGGATGTGAACCGGTATTGGAAGGAAAAAAGAGAGCATCTCCGTCGTGATTCCGAGGATGCGGCACGTGAGGCAGTCGCTACGGGCCGACCGGTTCCGATGCGTCCGATGCTCCCCTATGAGCGTAAGATAGTTCACGCGGTCCTCTCGGGAAATGATCGTGTCGAAACGGGAAGTATCGGCAAGGGTGAGGAGCGAAGGGTTGTCGTGAAGCCGAAGGCGGTTTTTGCTTGAAAAAAAGTGGAAAATTGAAATGAATCAATCCCGTCCCGCGACGGGATTTTCGTTTGCCTTTTCCGTTTTTCGGCCGTACAATGGGAATGTTTCGTAGATATCGAAAATCCCATGTCCACCAGGAAGATAGCGTACAATATCGTCTTCAACTCGTTCATGAAGGTCGTGACGACCGTCGTGCTCTCCCTCGTCTCTATCAGGCTTATAACCGGGTATCTCGGTAAAGAAGGTTTTGGGGATTATGCGACGGTACTCGCATTCTTCGCTTTTTTCTCGGCCATCGCCGATCTCGGGATAGGATCGATAACGGCACGGGAAATTTCGCGGGAAGGAGTTGATGAGGGTGGTATTCTTGGCAGGGTCGCATCACTCCGGATAGCCTCATCGGTGGCACTTTTCTTGATTATTCCCCTTTTTCTTCCGCTTTTTTCGTATCCGGCTCCAGTGAAGGTCGGAATCTGGATCGCTTCGGGTGCGATCGTTTTCTCGTCTTTTTCCATTTTTTTGAACGGGATTTTCCAAAAGAATATCGCGATGGACCGCATCGCGATGACGGAGTTCATGGGAAAGATTGTCCAAGTCTCAGCAGTATACCTCGTTGTTTCCCTGAATCTCGGTTTTCTCGGAATCGCGTCCACGCTCGTGATTTCCCTCTCTTTCAACGCTCTGACCGCGTTCTTGCTGAGTCGAAAATACGCGAAATTCCGGCTTATAGCCGATGTTCCCTTCTGGAAAAGATTTCTTTCCGATTCACTTCCTTTGGGAGGGAGCGCCCTTATCACTTTCTTCTACTTCAAAATGGACACCATTCTCCTTTCTGTCCTGAAGGGAAGCGCCGCAGTCGGGACTTATGGTGTGGCGTACAAGGTCATGGAAAATCTCACGTTTTTTCCGGCTTTGCTTGCGGGGCTTATTCTCCCTCTTCTTTCGAGAGTGTTATTCGATAAGGAACGTTTCCGCGATATAGCCGATACCACGTTCCGGGTATTCTCGATAATCGCGACCCCGATCGTTTTGGGAGGGGTTTTCTTTTCGGATAAAATCATAGGAATCGTTTCCGGTTCCGGATTTCAGGATTCGATTCCGGTTCTCAATCTGCTCCTTTTTTCACTCATATTCATATTCTTCGGAAATTTTTTCAATATGCTGCTCATAGTGGGTAATCACCAGAAGGAGCTCATGAAAACTCTTCTTATCGTGGCGATGATAAATATCGTCGCGAATCTTTTTCTCATTCCGAAGCTCTCTTATCTCGGGGCGGCGTGGACATCGCTCGGAACGGAATTCCTGGTCGCAATCCTTACAGGAGCCTTAGTGTCCCGTCTTTTGAATTATCGACCATCCTTTGGGAAGATAGGAAGAGTCGCGATTTCAGCCGTTATTATGTCGATGGTCCTTATCGGTACGAAGTCGCTTCCTTTCGTGGTTTCCGGGTTTTTGTCGGTTCTTGCGTATCTTGCCATGCTTTGGATATTTCAGGCGGTTTCCAGTGCCGAGGTCGCCGGGCTTTTTTCGAAGCGATCGGACCAGGAGGCTGCATTTGTCGAAGAGATTCTTTAGGGGTTTTTGCGGATTTTATGGTGGAATTATGCTTTCATGTACCCTATGATTCCATTTCGGGAGATGTTATGATGAGAGATATATGAAACGTTTACCGAAGGTTTTCGTAGTCATTCTCAATTGGAACGGGAAAGATCGGCTCGCCGATTGTCTTCGTTCGGTTTTTGCCCTTTCTTATGGGAATTTCGAGGTCGTTGTCGTAGACAACGCCTCGCGGGACGGATCGATTGAGGATGTGAAAAATTTTTTTTCCAGGGCGCATTTTATCCTGAACAAGGAAAACGTGGGATTTTCCATGGGTATGAATGTCGGAATACGTTTCGCCCTTTCCAAGGGAGCGGAATATGTCTGGATACTCAATAATGATGCGGAGTGTGATCGCGAAGCTCTTTCCGTGCTTGTTTCCGCTGCGGAGACCCATAAAAATCCGGCGATTTTCAGCCCGCGCATCCTGTCTCCGGAGGGGTGGGATTGGTTCTCCGGAGGGAAGATAAACTATCGTCGAATGCGTGCGGAGCACGTTTTCGTTTCGGACGAATCTTCCGATGGAAATCCGTATCCTACGGGGTATCTTTCCGGATGTGCCTTGTTTCTCCCTAAAAAATCAATTGAAATCGTCGGACTCTTCGATGAGGGATATTTTCTCTATTATGAGGATGCCGATCTTTCCGTTCGCGCGCTCAAAAAAGGCCTGGATCTTTTAGTGGTCCCGAAGGCTTCCGTTATACATGGTGAACAGAGCACGGAAAATCCTGAAAAGATTTACTGGCTTGTCCGATCCGGACTCAGGTTTTTCAAGGCTCACACCCCGTCTTTCTTGCGTCCGTGGATGTGGGTATATACCCTGCTTCGGCGACTGAAGAATAAGGTGGATAAATTTCGGGGAAAGAAGGAGGCTCTTCCCGTTTCCTCGGCGTATGCGGACTTCCGAATCTCCTGAGCTTTCCATAGTCTTCGTCAATTATCGGAGTGTTCTTTCACTTGAAAAAGCGCTTTTTTCAATTAGGAATTCGGATATCCGCGCCGATCGGATGGAAATCATCGTGGCAAATAACGATGTTTCCGAAGTTGAGCAGGTCCGGAAGCTTTCGGGGCGATTTTCTTTTGAAATGATAACACTGCCTGAGAACAGGGGGTTTGGTGGTGCTGCGAATGTCGCCACAACCAAGGCAAAGGGGAAGATAATCGGATTCCTGAATCCGGACGCGGAATTGATCGGGGGCTCCTTGGAAACATTACTGGCATTTTTTCGAACTCGTCCGGAGGTGGGAATCGTCGGCGGAAGACTTGTGTCCAAGTCGGGTTCTCCGGAAAAATGGAGTGTCGGGAAGTCGATCACGCTTTTTCGGCTCATAAGAAATAAGAGTGTCATTTTCAGGGTCCGTGAATATTGGGAAAGCGGTCATTCAGTCGCGGTCGGATGGGTGAGTGGTGGGGCGCTTTTTATCCGCCGAAATCTTTTTAAAGAGCTTAACGGCTTTGATGAGAGGTTTTTTCTCTATTTTGAGGATATGGACCTTTGTATAAGGGCTGGCCGAAGCGGATTTCGGGTTGTTTCATATCCGTTCCTTGTTTTTCAGCATGAAGGTGGCGCGAGTCGCGACTCCGATTCTTCCAGAAAACAGGCGTATTACGAATCGCAGGACCGGTTTTTTATGAAGCATAGGCCGTGTTGGGAAGGGGCTTTGGTCCGCTTTTTCCGATCAAAATTTTTCATTTCATGAAACTTCTTTTCCGATTGACGCAGTTTTTTCTCTTCATTCTCCCGTTTCAGATCGCGATCTCCCCGTTTTCTGGAATTGATTTGCCATTTTCACGGATATTTTCTCCCTTATTGTTCCTTCTATTCCTTGTCGTAAGTTTCTCAAGGAGAAGGATTTGGATTTCACCGTCTCGCGAATCACTGTTTCTTTATTCTTTTCTCTTTTTTTCCGTCCTTTCCGTCCTTTGGTCGGAGAACGTTTCATGGGCTATTCGTCGTTCGACCTTCCTTCTGACTTTTCTTCCGTTATTTCCGGTCTATCTGATTCTTCTCAAGGAAGTCCCGAATGCTCCCATTCGTCTCTCCCGCGCTCTCGTAATCGGTGCGGGCCTCAGTGGTTTCCTGGGAATACTTGAATTCTTATCGCAGTATATTTTCGGAGCCGCGGAGGTGTTTCGTTTTTGGACGGAAGCAATACTCCCTCTATTTCTAGGGAAATCCTTTGCCGCATCAGTTTCAGCTTATCCGAGCCTTCTTGTGAATATAAGCGGATTGACGATGCTTCGGGTGAGTTCTTTTTTTCCTGATCCACATATGGCGGCCTTTTATATGGGACTTACCCTTCCATTGGGGATTTTCCTCTTCCTTGATGAGAAAAGCAGCCAAAGGAAAATCTTTTGGGGAATTCTTTCGATTTTTATCCTCTCAGCTGACCTCCTTACTTTCTCTCGCGGTGGGTACTTCGGACTCTTGTTTGGCACATGCGTAATGTTTTTATGGAGTATCGCTTTTAAGAAAGAAGCAAGAAAAAATCTCTCATTCTTTTTAGGTGCGGCCTTTTTTCTTTCTTTAAGCGTTTTAATTGTCGTTTCTCCGATAGGAGAGCGATTTATCTCGGCATTTTCCTCCGGAGAGGGCTCCAATATGGGAAGAATCGAGATGTATAGGGAAGCGATCCGGAATATTACCCGACAACCATGGGGATACGGACTGGGGAATTACCCGCTTGCCGTAAAGCCGACTGCTGAATTTCGGGAGCCTATTTATGCTCACGATCTCTTTCTCGATATAGCGACTGAATCCGGTGTTTTTGGGGCAGTCTTCTTTCTTTTGGCATTTGTGAGCGTTTTCATGAAACTTATTCGTTTTCGTAGGGGTATTTTCTTTGCGGGAGCTGTTTCTTTGGCGATTTTTTTCGGACACGCCTTGTTTGAGATGCCCTTCTATTCCGTTCATATCCTCCCAGTATTGCTGTTCTTTTTTGCTCTCCCATCAGGCATTCTTTCCGATAGGAGGGATGAAAAATAGTCTAAGCGGAATCCGGTATGGAGAAAAATATCAGGAATCTTATCCTGTTGTCGTTGCTTGTTCTTCCTCTCTCGCAGCTGAGCATATCTATTTTTGGTGCCCCGATATACCTTCCCGAAATTCCGATCGGAATCTCGATGATTCTCTATCTGATGGGATTGAAGGCCGGAAAAGTCGTCTTTTATCCTGTCCCAAAGGAGTTTTCTTTTGGAAGTACGTTTCTTCTCTTGGGAGCCGTATTTTCAGCGATTTCATCCGGAGCATCTCTTCAGGAGCTTGGAGCGCTTAAGAGTTGGGTCTTTTTTCCTTTGCTGGCGGCATTCCTTGTGTTTCAGGCATTTCGTAAGGAATCTTACCGAAGGGGGGCTCTCATGATTTGGTTTTTGAGTGTGGCTTCCACGGCTATAATCTCCTTTTTCCCAGTGCCATTTGTCCATGAAACGTATGATGGCCGTCTCGCCTCATTCTTTCCATCCCCGAATCATCTCGCATTTTTTCTTGAGCCGGGAATCCTTATCGGGGCGTATTTTCTTCTCCGTCGAGCGAAAGTTTTCCGTTATCAGGATTTGTTTTTCCTTATCGGAACCGCATTCATAATCTCGGCGATTTTCCGGACCGAATCCCGAGGGGCGCTAATCGCCGTTTTATCGGGTATAGCCATGCTGTTTTCAGGGAAGTTTTTTTCCAGAAAAATCATTACCCGCTCCATATCTTTGCTTATTCCCGTCATTTCGATATTTTTTATATCGTTTCTTCTCGGATTGGATTGGGAGAGGCTTGGAAGCGGGGAAATACGAACATCACTCGCTTCCCGGGTGATGATTTGGAACGCATCGGCGACAATGCTTCGGGAACATCCCCTGTTCGGGATAGGATTGAGGAATTTTGAGGGCGAATATCTCTTTTTGCAGGCGAAATTTCCGCCGTATCTCGAGTGGGCGGTTCCACATCCGCACAATATCGTTCTGGCATTATGGCTTCAAACGGGGATTCTCGGGATTCTGGGATTTGCTGTAATGATCGGCAGTTCGGTTCATTCCCTATGGAAAGAGGGATTTGAAGACGAAAAAGGAAAGATTCCGATGGAAAAAGTCCTCTTTCTCTCTTATTTGTCCGCATTTTTGATTCATGGACTGGTCGACACCCCATTTTTCAGAAATGATCTCTCTTTCCAGTTTCTCGTCATCTTGGCTTTCATACAAGCCTCCGGGAAAATCGGTATCGTGAGCCGTAAAAGAAATCGTGAATAAAAAAACGCCGCTTGGGGCGTATCACGGGCGGCGTTTTTTTATTGTGTTTTGAGTTGGACCCGGTAGAGCTTTCCGCTTATCCGATCGGTAAAATAGAGATAATTTTCATTCCGATCGAGAAATGGGTCTATACTGTCGAATCCTGCCCCAATTTCCTTCGGGTCGACAATCCGGTCGTTTTTTCCTGTCGTCACATCCATTTTCCAGAATGAATCTTCGGAATATATCGGTCGGGAAAAATAGTCGTTCGGAAGGATGGCATTTTCCGGGATGGAAAGCGGGAGCGCATAATAAATGGTCTTCCCATCTTTTGACCAAACGGCTTTTGAAACGATTGTCGGGGCCTGAATGGTCTGAAATCCCTGACCGTCCCGGTCCACTGTCCCGAGTCTGACCTCCGACCCTCCTTTCGAGAGCGTGTTGCTTATGAGGATTTTTGTGCCATCGGGAGACCAGAGATAATCCGCGCCGAATTTTCCGGAAAATATCCGCTTCGGCTCACCCCCGGAGACGGGTATCGTATATAATGAGGTTTCTTCGAAAGCGGATGGTTTGTTCCAGAAGGAGATGATAGCCGATTCAGGGGCGGTAGCGATGAACGCGCCCGGGATAGTGATAGGTGCCACTTCTTTCCAGTCGCTCCCATCCGGCTTTGCCGAATTGAGACTGATTTTTTTGGCTACTGAATCGGCGTAGAAATAAAATATACGCTCGGAAAGATTGGACCAAGTCGGTGAAGAGACTCCTGTTTTAAGGGGCTTTGCGGATTTGTCGCGAAGGTCCAGGTCGTACCATCTCTGTCCGGACCCCGTATCAAAGGAAACGAGAACCTGTTTTCGGTCGGGAGACCAGACGGCCCGGAGGATTTTTCCGGGAAGATCCTTGATTAGGGTTTCCTCCGCTCCGCCACCGAGGGACGCCTGTTTCAGGGAGCGTTCATTGAAATAGGCTATATGGGAATCATCAAGAAGGGTCGGGCCGTATGCTGGGATGTCCGTGACCGGCGAAATTATGGCATTTTTCGTGTTTTCCGCGAAGATTTTCTCCGTTTCCCGTTTCGACTCCACCTGTTTTTCCCCGTCCACGGTCGGATTGTTCGGATTATTCCGGAACGCGAAATTATACACTCCGAGAAAAAGGAGTGTGATGCCGAAAAGGGAGGTGGAAATGATGAAAATCTTTTTCATGATAAAATGTCGTTTTGAAATGAAGGACCGTGAGTCTCGTCGCTTTCTGTCGAATATGATAGTTGATTTTTTGCGGATTGAAAGATTTCAAGATATCATCGGCCGTCCTTCATGCGTTAGGAAACATGAAATGATGATCCGTTTGTCATGGTTGGATATGCATGGCAATTGTCGATGCCGGCGGCTTTGTAGGGATCGCAATTCTTGCTTTCGTAAAGTACATTCAGTCCCGCTGCCCTGAACGCGTCATAGTATTTTTTAATGGTCGTCGGATCGGTCGGTCCGCCGGAATTATTGATATCGGCACAGGTTCCGTTCAAATGGCATTTTGCCAGGTGCTTCACGGTCGGCGGATAGGATTCCGTGATTCTCCATCCAGTCACGCCTTTGATGTTTTGGATTTTTGTGAGGAGGGCACTGTTTAGTTTGCAGGTCTGAGCGGTATATCCGGATGCTGGTGGAGAACATCCTTTTTTTGGGATGCCTGATGGTATTTCAGTGCAATTCGAGCATTCTTTGCTCCCGGACGGATTCGTGGCAGCTCCCTGTTGGATGCTGGTCGGGGTATCTTCGGGCGTCTCCTGTATCCCCATCGTGCTGTAAATACTCAGGTCCCCGTTCAGTATGTCCGGATTGATGAAGTTGAGGAGAAACCATGCGGAAAGGGCGAGAATGAGACCGATGATGGCATCGGTGATG
>Ga0172373_10001178_pt1 | contig 42551 bp, 30 predicted proteins | sample Lak10m_2_FD_114546 | JGI IMG/M metagenome (GOLD analysis project Ga0172373, IMG submission 114546) | Freshwater microbial communities from Kabuno Bay, South-Kivu, Congo - kab_092012_10m | ecosystem: Environmental > Aquatic > Freshwater > Lake | place: Democratic Republic of the Congo... | reverse complement strand
GAGAAGGGTGTGCCCCGACTCGCCACGTGACCTCAACGAACCGAACCGCCGGATGCGGACCCGCATGTCCGGTGGTGTGGCAGGGGAACGGCGGGAGCATCCCGCCGTCCCCTATGCCGATTGCGCCCTCGCGGACCTCGCCACGTCGCCGTCGGGGAGCGTGGCGCGGCTGTGGTGTGGTAGCACCAGAGGCGTGTGAGGAGGCTCGATGGCCACGCTGGACGCCCGCAGCATCGTCGACGACATCGCCCGTGAGCGCAAGGCGACCTTCGCGGCCCGACGGACGATCCTGTCGTTCGACGAGTACCTCGACGAGGTCGTCGCGCATCCGACGCGCCACCTGCGCAACGCCGCGCGCTACCTGATGGACGTCGTCACGCACTTCGGCGTCGAGGAAGTGGTCCAGAGCACCGGCGTCGTGCGCCGCTACCGCCTCTTCGACCAGGCCTTCGACGAGGGCCGCGGCCGCGTGGCGGGGCAGGAGCGGGTCCAGGCCGCCGTCATCCGCATCCTCGAGAATTTTGTTCGCAGCGGCCGCATCGATCGGCTGGTGCTGCTGCACGGGCCCAACGGCTCGGCGAAGACCTCCATCATCCAGGCCCTCACCCGCGCCGCCGAGGTCTTCAGCCACACCGACGACGGCGCCATCTATCGCTTCAACTGGGTCTTTCCGATTGGCAGCGTGCAGAAGGGCTCCCTCGGCTTCGGCGGCGGGCGCTCGACGCACGTCGGCAGCTACGCCCACCTCGACAGCACAGCCATCGAGGCCCGGCTGCCCTGCGAGCTGAAGGACCACCCGCTCTTCCTGCTGTCGCGCGAGGAGCGCGAGTCGCTGCTGCAGGGGCTCGTCGCCGACGGACGTCTGTCGGCGGACTGGTCGATTCCCGAGGTGGTGCGTACCGGCGAGCTGAGCCTCAAGAACCGCCGCATCTTCGACGCGCTGTTGGCGACCTACCACGGCGACCTCAAGGAGGTGCTGCGCCACGTGCAGGTCGAGCGGTTCTACCTGTCGCGCCGCTACCGCTCCGGCGTCGTCGCCGTCGAGCCGCAGCTGTCCGTCGACGCCTACTCGCGTCAGATCACGGCCGATCGATCGATCGCGTCGCTGCCGACGGCGCTGCACCACGTGGCGCTGTTCGAGACCGCGGGCGCCCTCAACGACGCCAACCGCGGCGTGCTTGAGTTCAACGATCTGTTGAAGCGCCCGCTTGATGCCTGGAAGTACCTCCTCGTCGCCACCGAGCAGGCCCAGGCCTCGCTCGATCACGCGAGCGTGTTTCTCGACGTGGTGATGCTCGCCAGTTCGAATGAGCTCCATCTCGACGCCTTCAAGGGCCACCCGGACTGGCCGTCGTTCAAGGGGCGCATGGAGCTCGTCACCGCGCCGTACCTGCTGCGGGTGCAGGACGAGCTGTCGATCTACGAGAGCCAGATCCCCAGGGCCCTGTCCGGCATGCACATCGCGCCCCACGCCCTCGAGGTGGCGGCGACGTTTGCGGTGCTCACGCGCCTCGAGCCCCCCGATCCCGCCGGCTACCCCGACGTCGTCCGTGACGTGGTGGGGTCGCTGTCGCCGGTCGACAAGCTCCGCCTCTACGACACCGGCGCCGTACCCGAGCGCCTCAGCCAGAAGGAGAAGAAGGAGCTGCGGGCGGTGACGCAGCGGCTCTACGAGGAGCATCTCCACGGAGACCACTACGAGGGCCGCTACGGCGCGTCGGCGCGCGAGATCCGCGCCGTCATTCTCAACGCCTCGCAAGACCGTCGCTTCGACCACCTGTCGCCCATCGCTGTCCTCGATGAGCTGCGCCAGCTCATGAAGGCCCGCACGTCGTACGAGTGGCTGCGCCGCGAGCCTGTCCGTGGCTTCCGCGACATCGAGTCCCTCCTCGTCGACCTCGAGGTCATGCTCACCGGCATCCTCGAAGAGGAGATCCGGGAGGCGATGGGGCTCGTGAAGGCCGGCTCCCACGTCGAGCTCTTCGAGCGCTACCTCAAGAACGTCTCGGCGTGGACGAAGGGCGAGAAGCTCCTCGACCCCGTCACCGGCAAGCTCGCGCCCGCCGACGCCGAACTCATGGCCAGCGTCGAGCAGGTGCTGATGTCGTCGCACGAGACGGCCGAGGACTTCCGGCGCGGGCTCATCGCCCAGATCGGCGCCTACAAGCTCGAGCACCCCGACGACGACGTCGACTACGCGCTGCTCTTTGGCGGCTGGATGAAGAAGCTCAACGAGGACTTCTACGCGAAGCGCCGCAAGGGCGCCGAGCGCATCGAGGCCGCCTTCGTGAAGATCCTCGACGACGACGTCCGCGGCGTCGATCCGAAGGACCTCGAGCAGGCCCGCCAGATGCAGCAGCGCCTGCACGCCCGCGGCTACAACGACAGCTCGGCGCGCACCGTCATGGCGTGGCTGCTGCGTCGTCGTCGCTGAGTTCCTACACCCGCTTCGGAGTTGTCGTGCCCCACACGTTTGCGTCGTTGACCAGCATGAGCATGGCCGAGCTCGAGGAGGTGCTCGCGAAGGGCACCGCGCCGTCGCCGTCGACGGTGTGCGGCGCCGAGTTCCGCGGCTGGAACGTCTTTGGCAACGCCATGGCCGCCACCGTCGGCAAGGTGATGGGCATCCAGCGCTTCGCCAAGGGCTTTTTCGTCCGCGACGGCGACCCCGACCAGGCGCCCTTCTTCGAGGGCTACAACGTGAAGATCCGTCGCGGCGGCCGCGACGAACCCTGGGCCGATCTCCACGACGGCACGGTCACCCGCCACGCCTTCTTCCGGGTCCATCGCCCCGGCGAGGGCAACCACGGTGGGCGCCACCCCCACGCCCTGCTGCTCGACTACAGCCTCGGCGACCCGATGCCCGGTCTCCTCGACGGCAAGAACCTCAAGGACTACGTCGTCCATCCCGAGCCCGGCAATCGTGACCTGCTGCTCGGCAAGGCCTACTTCATCCTCGGGCCCATCGTGAACGCGAACTTCTTCGTGTGTGAGCGGCTGCGCCCGGCGGCCTTCACGCCTCCGCCCCGGACAAACCCATGAATCGCGTCGTCGCCGTCGTCACCCTCGCCCTCCTCGCTGGGACCGGCTGCGCGACGACGTCGACCGAGATCCACCGCGTCACCAGTGAGCAGCGTCCCATCACGCGGCGTCCGCCGCCGCCTGGCGTGGCCCCGACCGTCGAGCCCCTCCGCTTCGTCGACGACGGCCGCTTCGCCTTCGTCGACGGCGTCACCGGCAAGGCCCTTGCCTTCGCCGACGTCGTCGCGCGCGTGAAGGCCCACCGCGTCATCGTCGTCGGCGAGCAGCACGATCAGCTGCAGCACCATGAGGCCCAGCGCCGTGTCATCGCCGCCTGCGGCGAGGCCGGCCCCGGTCTCGTCGTCGGCCTCGAGATGCTGAGCTGGGAGAAGCAGGCCACGCTCGACGGCCTCAACCGCGGCGAGCTCGACGTCGCCGCCTTCGCCGCCGCCGTCGACTGGAAGAAGGCCTGGGGCTTCGACTTCGCCCTCTACGCGCCGTTGTTCTCGACGGGGCGCGAGGTCGGCGCCCGCTTCGTCGCGCTGAACGCCCCGAAGGAGCTGGTGCGGGCGCTGCGCAAGGACGGCATCGAGGGCCTCTCTGCCGACGACGCCGCCCTCCTGCCGGAGCTCGACCTCGGCGATCCCCTCCATCGGCGCTGGTTCGAGGGCATCTTCCGCTCCGCCGGCCACCCGCTGAAGGACGAAGAGGTCGACGGCTTCTACCGGGCCCAGGTGCTGTGGGACGAGGCCATGGCCGATCGCGCCGTCGCCGCCCTGCGCGGGGGCGCCCGTCAGGTCGTCGTCATCGCCGGCGCCGGCCACGTCGCCGCCGGCCGCGGCATCCCCCAGCGCGTGGAGCGCCGCCTCGACGGCGAGCGGGTGCTCACCATCGTGCCGATGACGGTGGACGCCGGCAGCGTCGACGAGGCCCTGCGCGACGCCCTCGAGAACGCCGAGGCCGACATCCTCGTCATTCCGCGCTTCGAGGCCGAGATCTTCCTCTGATCCGGCTCAGGGCTGCAGGCCGATGCCGACCGGCACGTCGGCCGTGCCGTCGCCGAGCGCAAATGACACGCCCTTCACGCCGGTGCCGCCACCGAGGTCGATGGCGGTGATGAACGCGCCGCCTGACGCCCGCACCTCGGGGACGAAGACGCGCCCGGCCTGCGGACCCGAGGCCATGAGCGCCATCTGCTCGGCGAGGCCGACCCCGGTGATGGTCGTGGCCACCGAAGGGGCGCCGGGACCGCGAACGTCGAGAATGACGACGGCGTCCTCCTCCCACTGGCTCACGGCGGCCACCGTGGCGTCGGGGGCGACGACGGCCTCGCTGGCGGTGACGAAGCCGCGGATCCGACCACGCTCGGTGACGATGTCGCCGGCGATATCGACGACGACGATGTCGCCGCCCTCCTCCGAGAAGGTCGAGGCGTTGGGCAGCACGGCGAAAGTGCCGTCGGCGGCGGCGCCGATGCGGGTGGCGTTCATGAAATCGGTGAAGACGTCGAAGCGGGCGATCGTCGTCGGCGCGCCGCTTCCCAGCTGCAGCAGACGGACGTCGTCGTCGTCACGGGGCTCGAAGCCCGTCACCTGGCCGCCAAAGAGCAGGGCCCGGTTGTCGGGCAGCAGCGCCATGGACTCCGTGAGGCGCAGGCCGAAAAAGCCGGCGGTGTCGACGTCGAGGAGCCCGTCGCAGCCGACGCGCACCCGGGCGACGCCGGCCTCCTCCGTGACGTTGGCGCCGACGGCGTGGACGACGACGCCGGCGGCCTCGACGGTGTCGGTGACGGCGAGGTCGCCGTAGCCGGCCGAGGGGAGGGCGACGGTGTCGACGACGACGACGCTGTCGGCGCCGGCGAGGCGGAGGCTGGCAAGTTCGCCGTCTTCGCCGAGCACGAGGCCGATCGTTCCCGAGGGGAGCACGGCGACGCGGGCCGGCCGGAAGCCGACGTCGACGCGGGCGCCGGCGGCCGTGACCGCGCCGTCCTCGACGGTGAAGGCGCCGACCGAGGTGCCTTCTTGGCCCCCGTCGGCGAAGGGGAAGGTCACGAGCAGCAGCTTCTTGTCGCCGACGTCGCGGACGACGAGCGCGGCGTCGTCGCAGGCCTCGCCTTCGCCTTCGCCTTCGCCCTCTCCCTCTCCTTCACCCTCCCCCTCACCCTCGCTGATCGGTTCCTCGTCGACGTCGATGGGGGCGACCTGCTCATCGGGGCAGGCGCAGAGGAGGGCGGCGGCGGCGAGGGGCGGGACCAGGCGCATCCGGTCGATCTTCCACGCCCGCTCGACCGTTCCCAGTGGGCGCGGCGACGGCGCGAGGAGCCGATGCACGGCGTGCGAAAAAGAAACCGGCGCTGTGCAGCGCCGGCTTCATGTCCCGTTGGCGTTCCCAGGGGGATTCGAACCCCCGTCATTGCCGTGAAAGGGCAATGTCCTGGGCCTCTAGACGATGGGAACCCGAAGGACACCCCAGCAGTAGACAACGCGCGCGCGCAAGGCAAGCCCCAATCGGTACAGCCACGTCGTCACGGGGTCGGTTCCGGGTCCTCCAGCATGTCCACCATGTGCTGGGGCGTCCGCTGCTCGAGGCCGCCGCGCACCAGCCCGTCGCGGTGGGTGCCCGCCACGAGGACGGCGCGGCCAAAGACGTTCACCTGGATGAGGTCGCTGCGGCCGTAGCTCAGCGGCAACTCGATGGCCTCGAAAGTGCTGTCGGCCGCGACGAAGACCTCGCTCTCGATGACGCCGATGCTCGGGAAGCCGGCCTGATCGAGCGTGCGGGTGCCGCCGGCGACGAGGACATTGCCGTCGCCGATGAGGAAGGCCGCCGGCCGCTGCCGCGCCGACTCCATGTCGGGCAGGGGCGCGAAGGCCTGGGTCGTGCGGGTATAGAGCTCGGCCGTCGCCGTCGGTGCGAGGCCACCGCTGAAGATCTCGCCGCCGACCACGAGCACCCGGCCCCCGCCGAGGTGCACGGCCGCGTGCTCACGCCGGGCGCGGCCGGGGATGGCCGTGGGGCGCAGGCGGGGGTCGGCCGGATCCGGCACGAAGAGGTCCGCGGCGCCCTGGGCCCGCTCGATGTCGCCACCGCCGAGCAGCAGGACCTCGCCGCCATCGAGCAGCGTCGCCGTGTGGCCGACGCGGCCGAGCGACATGCGCGTCGCCACCAGCGAAAACGACGCCGTGCCGTAGGTGCCGCCATCCCGCGGGTTCGTCGGCGACCGGAACAGCTCGCAGGTGTCGAGGGGCTCACCGCCGCCGCCGACGCCGCCGCAGACGAGGATGGTGCCGGCGCCGAGGCCGGCGTCGTCGGGCAGCAGCGTCGCGGTGTGGCCGGCGCGCGCCCGTCGCAGCCCGACCGGCAGCGGCGTGTCGACGCCGTTGACGTCGAGGATCGAGGCGGTCGACGTCACGGCGCCGGTGGCATCCCGGCCGCCGATCACGACGACGAGGTCGACGTCGATGGCGGTGGCGCTGTGGTCGCGCCGCGGTCCGGCGAGGGGCGCGGTCTCGAGGAAGAGGCCATTTTCCGCGTCGAAGGCGCGCGTGCGGGACGACGTCGCGCCGGTGTGCGGGTCGACGCCACCGACGGCGACCAGCGCCGCCCCCGACGTCGGCAGCGCGGCGGCGATGTGGGCCGCGCCGGCGCCCATGAGTCCGAAGGAGGAGAAGGCGTTGTCGTCGAGGCGGTAGATCTCGGCGTGGGGATGGGGTGTCAGGCGCGGCGACGTGGCGAAGCCGCCGAGGAAGGTGACGGCGTCGTCGTTGTCGCCGACCACCACGGCCTGCCCGCCGACGCGGCCCTGGGCGAGGTCGTTGTCGGGGGCGAAGCGGAAGAAGCCCGAGGCGCCAAAGGGCACGAGGACCTCCGCCGACGCCAGCGGCAGCACCGACAGGTCCTCGACGCGGGAGACGGCCGGCAGGCCGCCGGCGATGAGGACGATGCCGTCGGCGAGGAGCACCACGGTCGGATCGATGCGGGGGTCGGTGGCGACCGTCAGCGGCGACACCGTCGTCGTGCCGAAGGGCTGCTCCAGCAGCAGCGGCTCGCCAATGGCGGTGCCAGCAGGGCCGACGCCGCCGACGAGGAGGGCGCGGTCGTCGTCGAGGCGCACGATCCCGGCACGGGAGCGCACGGCGGGCAGGGTGGCGGCGACGCCGCCGGCGCTGCGGGTGCCCGCGTCGAAGCGGGCGAGGGCGTTCGACAGCCGGCCGCCGTCGTCGCGTCCGCCCACGACGAGGAAACTGCCGTCGGCGTCGATGAGGCGGGCCTCCTCGGTGCGGGCGGCGAGGCCGGTGACGGGGGTGACGACGCCGGTGGCGACGTTGAGGATCTCGGCGTCGGCGGCAGCGACCTCGGCGTCGCCATCGAGGACGCGGCCGAGGGCGACGACGATCTCGGCGCCACCGGGCGTGCTCACGAGGGGATTGATGCGGCCGACCGGCAGCAGGCCACGGCTGTTGTCGCCGCAGACGCCCTCGCCGTCGGGCTGGCTGCCCGGGCACTCGAGGACCTCGTCGTTGGGACGGAAGATCTCGACGGTGCGGACGACGACGCCGCCGCTGCGCGACGTGCGACCGCCGACGATGGCGACGCGGCCATCGGCGAGCTGCACCGCGCCCGGCTCGGCGCGCCCCTGCGCCATCGTGGCGACGACGCGGGAGCGTCCGGTCAGCGGATCGATGCGCTCGATGGTGTCGAGGACGACGCCGTTTTCGCCGTAGCCGCCGATCGCGAGCACCGAGCCATCGAGCAGCGTGACGACGGCAAAGCCGGCGCGGGCCTCCTCGAAGCCGCCGTACGCCGTCCACTTCGCGTCGGGCCCGAGCAGGATGGTGTCGTCGGGGAGCTCGCCCTCGCCCTCGCCTTCGCCCTCTCCCTCGCCTTCCCCTTCGCCCTCGCCTTCCCCTTCGCCCTCGCCGGCGGGGTCTTCGATGCCCTCGCCGCGCAGGGTGATGGTGCGGACCGGGCAGGCCTGGGCGCCCAGCGGCGGGTGGCCGATGCTGAGCTCGGTGTTCAACGTCGTGCGCGCCGTCGGCGCAAAGACGAGGAGCAGCGTCTCCTCCTCGTCGGGAGGCAGCACGAAGTCGTCGGGGATCTCGAGGCGGTAGTGCTCGCCATTCTGCGAGAACGTCGGCGTCAGGGCGTTGAGGGGCCGGTTGCCGGTGTTGGTGATGACGACGCTGGTGCTGCGCTCGCCGCCGTTTTCGATCACGCTGCCGAAGTCGAACGTGTCGCCGTCGCGCGTCGCGAGCTCGAAGTCGCAGCGGATGACGTCGATGGGCTCGGGGTCGCAGTCGCAGCCACCCGGCACGAGCGACGACACGACGAGGCCGACGATGAGGGCCACGGGAACGAACGAGCGGGGCTTGGCGGCGCGCATGAGGGAGTGATGCCATGCCCGCCCGCGGCGGGCGAGCGGGAGCGCTGGCGTCGTCGGCGTCAGCGCTTCTTCTTGCTGGAAACCGCGAAGAGGTCGAGCTGGGGGCGCAGGCGCACCGGCTTGCCGGGGGCCTTGCTGGCGTGCTGGTCCCTGGCGTGCAGCTGCTCGGCCCGCTCGAGCGAGCGGCTCAGCTCGTCGTCGTCGACCGGATCGAGGATCTCGACGAGGACGCCGTGGCGGGCGCCGACCTCGATGAGGCGCTCATGGCCACGACGGCGGATCGCCGGCGGGATGCGCTTGTGCACCTCGCGGGGGCCGGTGTCCTCGTCGGGCTTCTGCCAGGGCTCGTCGGCGAAGACGCCCTGCAGCAGCGCCTTCTGCATGCCGGCGAGGCGCGCGGCGATGACCTTGGCGCGCTCACGGGTCAGCGTGATGTAGCGGGCGCCGAGGCGCTTCACGCCCGTCTGGGCGAGGGCTGAGACGAGGGCCTCGAGGGGGCCCTGCTGGTCGGTGAGCATCGGCACGAGGGGATCGACGAGGGCCCGCACGACGAGGCCGCGGGCGACGAGGGCTCCGGCGAGGCGGAGGCGGGCCTCGAAGGGGGCGGCGAGGTCGCCCTCGAGGGCGCGGGCGTCGTGGTCGTCGACGGCGGCGACGCCGAGCTCGACGGTGCAGAGGCGGCCGGCGGCGCCAAGGGCGGCGGCGATGGCGGGCTCGAGGCCACCGGGCTCGATGCCGGCGCGGGTCCGCCACACAAACGGCAGCCCGGCGTCGGTGAGGGCGCGGACGACGTCGACGAAGGCGGCGACGGCCTCGGCATGGCCCGGCGCGTGGGGTTCGGCGAAGACGGCGTCGACGCCGACGATGACGGCGCGGCGCACGGCCTCGTCGCGGTCGGCGGCAGCGGTCAGCACGTCGCGGACGGCGTCACCGGCGCGGGGCAGCACCGCGATCACCCGCGAGGCCGGGGCCCGGGGCGCCATCAGGCGGACGTACAGGACCTCCAGCTCGTGGTCGGGACGCACGAGGGTCGGGGTCGGCAGGGGCTCGACGATGAACTCCACGCTCGAAGCCCGACCTCCCACAGCGCTTGCTGTACGCCGAAACGGCGACACATCACGCTTCTGGTACACAGCATAGCCAGTCGTCAGCATCGGACCATCTCCCGGGGCCGCTGCGGGCCCTCACCTGATCCACCGTTCAGGACTGGGAGATTGTGCAGCGTGGCCTGGATCCGGCGTCCGGATGCGACGGATCCACCAGATCCGGCCCTGGCCGTCGTCGGCCGGGTGCGATGGTGTCCTACATTGCAGAAGTGCCTTGGTGGTCAGGCCAGGGGACCGCGCCGGGCCACCGTCGGGATCGGCTCGGGCGGCGCGCCGTGGGCGGCGAGGACGGCGTTGGCGGCGAGGATGCCGGAGACGACGGCGCCCTCCATGAGGGCCACCGGGGCGTCGACCTTCACCCAGTCACCGGCGAGCAGCAGCCCGGGGACGTCGGTGACGGTGCCGGGCCGACGCGCGTGGTCGCCCGGGGCGAAGCGCGTGAACGTCCGCTGCAGCTGCACCTCGCGGTGCACGATGCGGGCACCCTCGAGCTCCGGCAGCACCTGCAGCATCTCCCGCCACATCGTCATCGCGATCGTGGTGGCGTCGGCGAGGTCCTCGTCGGCGATGGCGTAGGCGTGGACCTCGACGACGCTGCCGCCGGTGCGCCGGGCCCAGGCGACGGCGTCCTCCTGGAAGGCCGAGTAGACCGCGAGGGAATCGAGGTAGCGGAAGCGTGACGTCGTGTAGAACGCCGAGCGATCCGGCCGCACCGGCGTCGCCACCCAGAAGCGGGCCACGCAGAAGGGTTCGCTTTCCTGCACGCTCGTGACGTCGACGCGGTCGTCGAGCGCGCTGCGCTGCAGGAGCCCGCGGGCGCCGGTGGTGTCGCAGGCGACGATGACGGCGTCGGCGGTGAGGCGCTCCGACTGCGGCTGCACGAAGGCGACGCGGCCGTCCACGATCGGGAAGCGCTCAAGCGGCGCCTTCGGTGGGCCCCCCGTCGGCGTGCCGTCCTTGTCGAAGCGGCCGCCGTGGCAGGGGCAGTCGAAGCCCTGCAGGGCGCCGCCGTCGACGACGGGCTTCACCGGGCAGCCCTGGTGGGTGCAGCGCAGATCGAACGCGACGCCGCGGGCCCGATCGCAGAGCAGTGGCCGACCGCCGGCGCCGATCTGCACGAGGTCGGGTCCGTCGGCGGGGACGTCGACGACGGCGACGGCGCCGCTCTCGCCGATGACGACGCCGTCGACGCGGCCGCTCGTCGTCGACAGCGACGACACCCGCGCCTGGGTCCGGATGCTCCCGCCGAGGGCCTTCAGGCGGGCCTCGAGCGGGTGGATCACCGCCGCCATGCTGTCCCTGCGGCCGAGGTCGAAGCCGAGCCCCGTCGGTGAGCCCATGAAATAGAAGTGGAAGAACTTCAGCGCCTCCGCCGTCGACAGCCGCTCCATGCGGTTGAGCGTCGTCTCGCCGAAGGGGCGCAGGATGAGGTCGATCATGCCGCGCGGGACGCGGGCCTCCCTCGCCCAGGTGGCGAAGTCGACGTCGTCGAAGCGGGCGAAGGTGCGGGCGCCGTCGAAGCGGGCGAGCTCGAGCAGCTCGTGGGCGTCCCTGAACTCCATGAAGCGCAGCGACTGCGACTGCCGGATCACGTCGAGCAGGTTGAGCGGAAAGAGCGTCGTCTGGGTGCCAAAGACCTCGAGGGGACGATCGGCGAACGCGATCGGGTACGACGACGCCGGGCTGAAGGCCTCGGGCGTGAGGGCGCCGGCGCGACCGAGCAGGGCCCGCAGGTTCGCGTACTGGTGGAAGTAGCCGTGGAAGCCGTGCTCGACGCTGACGACGTCGTCACCGACCTTCGTCGTCCACCCGCCGACCTTCCCGCCGAGGTGCGGCGCGGCCTCGAGGAGCGTCACCGAGGCGCCGCGCTCGGCGAGGATGGTGCTCGCCGCCAGACCGGCGAGGCCACCGCCGACGACGACGACACGCGGAGCGGCGCCATTCAGGCGGCTGCGCGGTCCGTTGGGGACGTGCCAGTCGGCCCGCGGTTGGATGGAGGACAGCCCGGCGCCGATGCCAACGCCGGCGACGGCGGCACCGGTGCCGAGGACCTTGAGGAAGCGACGTCGACGCATCCCGCTTGGATGTCAGTGGCGTCGGCGGCGTCGCAGGAGCAGCAGGGCGAGGCCCGGCCACAGGGGGCTCGCGGTGCCGCTGGCGCAGCCGCCTTCGGCGAGGGGTGCTGCCCCCGGGCCGGCGGGCACGTCGACGCCGTCGTCGACCGGCGCGATCGGATCGACCGGGTCCTTGCCGTCGTCGGGATCGACCGGCTCGGGATCGGTCGGCACGACGGGATCCTCGCCGGGGTCTGCGGGGTCGATGGGGGGTGGCGGCTCGGCGGCGGCGGTACAGCTCAGCGTGAGCCGATAGGGCCCGCTCGCGGCGCCGGCCTCGTTGGCAAACGGGTTGACGAGGATCTGCAGGCGCTGGGCGCGGGTGACGTCGGCGGCGATGGACTCGACGCCCGTCGTCGTTTCGCTCCGCAGCAGGATCTCGGTGTCGTTGCGCACGAGGTAGAGGTCGAGGTCGGCGCTGCCGGCGTTGATGGCGACCTGCAGGGCGCCGGCGTCGACGTCGACGAAGAACCAGTCCTGGTCGCGGACGAAGGCCTGCAGGTCGTGGCCATCGCCGCAGCGCAGGACGCGCGCCGCGGCCGCGGTGTCGTTGTCCTCGAAGGCGTCGTCGACGGGGTCGACGGGGTCCACCGGGTCGACGGGGTCCACCGGGTCGACGGGGTCCACCGGGTCGACGGGGTCCACCGGTGGATCGCCGCCGCGGACGAGCTGGGCGAGGGCGCCGGCGGCGTCGAGGGCGGGCTTGCCGCCGCAGTTGGTGCAGGACTGACCACCCTGGGTGAGGGCCTGCTCGGCCTTGAGGCGGTTCACCGTCGGGTCCTTCGCCTGCATGAGCGACACGACGCCAGCGACGTGCGGCGCCGCCATCGAGGTGCCCTGGTAGAAGGCGTAGACGTTGGTGCCCGGGCCGAGGGACGACAGCACGCCGTTGGCGTTGTTCTGCGAGACGTCGCCACCCGGCGCGACGATGTCGACCTGGGCCCCGAACGACGAGTAGCCCGTGCGCGCGAGGTTGCGATCGTGGGCGGCCACCGTCAGGACGTTGTTGCAGTTGGCCGGGCTGTTGACGGCGCCGCCGTCGTTGCCGGCCGCCGCGACGAAGACGACGCCGGCCGCGTCGATGGCGTTGACGGCGTCCTGCTCGAAGGCTGTGCAGCTGCCGCGCGAGCCGAGCGACAGGTTCATCACCGTGACGCGATCGGCCCCGATCGGTGCGACGCCGGCGACCTGCCCGCCCGCCAGCCACGTTGCGCCCTCCATGATGTCGACGATGTCGCCACCACAGCGTCCGAGGGCACGCACGACCGCGAGGCGCGCGTTCCAGTTGATGCCGGCGATGCCGGCGCCGTTGTCGGTGGTGGCGGCGATGGTGCCCGCGACGTGGGTGCCGTGGAAGGAGTTGGGGCTGCCGCCGCAGCTGTCGCCGACGTCCTGGAAGTCGACGTCGCGGCCGGAGCCGTCGCCCGCGGTGTTGGGGTCACTGATGAAGTCGAAGCCGACGACGGCCTTGCCGCCGACGTCCTCGTGGTTGCGGATGAGGCCGGTGTCGACGACGCCGATGCGCTGGTTCGCGTTGCCCTGCTCGTCGTCCCAGGCCTGGGGCAGGCGGGCGACGGCGAGGTGCCACATGCTGCTGAAGTGCTGGTCGTTCGGGGTAGCGAAGGGGCGCGCCCAGCGGTTCTCGCTGGCGGCGGCGACGGCCTCGTCGGCGGCAAGGCGGCCGATCAGCGCGAGGGTGCGATCCTCGTCGGGCAGGGTGCCGTCGACGTCGCGGACGTCGACGACGATCCAGCCATGGATCGAGGCCTTGCGCAGGGTGAGGACGGTGCCCGTCCGCTCGCCGAGAGCCTTGAGGGCGCCGACGTCGACGATGGCGCCGGCGGCGCGCGTCGTGGGCTTGAGCTTCAGCAGGGCCCGGCCGGGGATGTGGTGTTCCGGGGCCTGCGCCGGGGGGGCCGGCGTGACGACGTCGCGGGCGTGGACGCCGACGCTTCCGGCCATCAGGGCGGCGACGACGATGACACGACCTGCACCCATGACCACCTCGACCGACCGGATCACTGTACGGATGCCCGAGTCTGCACTGCGCTCCGATGGCTGTCCGATGCGACATGTAGGTGTGTCTCGACGCACGGGCGGCTGCCGGCCGCAGGGCGGGAAGAGGGGCGCGTGAATGTGCATTGACGGTGATCGTCGAAGTTGACGAAGTTCGCCGTTCGTTTCCCGTACGTTCGTCCGCGCCCGGCGCGGATGCCGGAGTCGACCATGTTGCGCGCCCGCGCCCTGCTGCCCCTCGTCGCTGCCTTCTCCCTCGCATTCGCCGGCGCCGCGGTTGCTGCGAAGAAGAAGGAGCCGACGGCCGAGGAGATCGTCGAGCAGGCTCTCTCGAAGGGCGCCGTCGGCTTCAAGCAGGGCACGGCCTCGATCCAGATGACGCTCTACACGCCCAAGGGTGAGGCCCGCCCCCGCAGCCTCGACATCAAGGCGATGCGTGGCGGCGACGGGCTCCTGCGCAGCATGGTGCGCTTCACCCGCCCCGCCGACGTCAACGGCACCAGCTTCCTCGTCGTCGAGAAGAAGGACGCGCTGCCCGACCAGTACGTCTACGTCCCGAAGGCCAAGGTCGTGCGCCGCATCGCCGCCGGCAACGCCAGCTCGTCGTTCTTCGGCTCCGACTTCACCTACGCCGACCTCATGCCCCTGCCGATGAGCGAGAAGGACAAGGTCGCCATCGAGCGCCTCCCCGACGGCGACGTCGGCGGCCAGCCCGTCTACGTCCTCGCCGTCACGCCGAAGATCGAGGGCGCGCCCTACGGCAAGCTCATCGCCCACGTGCACAAGGATCTCCTCGTGCCGCTGAAGATCGAGTTCTTCGATCCGGCCAAGCAGCCCCTCAAGACGCTGCGCGTGAAGAAGCTGCAGAAGGTCAACGGCGAGCAGGTGCCCGTCGAGGTCGAGATGAAGGCCGAGTCCGGCTCGCGCACCGAGCTGGTCCTCGAGAAGGTCGAGCCCAATGCGGCCCTCACCGAGGCCGACTTCACGGAAGAGGCGATGCAGCGCTGACGTCTCGCGGCGCATCCCGGCGGGCCTCGCAGGTCGCCCTGCGGGGCCCGTCCTCGTTCGGGGCGGCCGCGGTGTCGGGGCAGGCTTGTGCGCCGTCCGGTTCCGGGTAGAGTCAGGCCGTGCTGCGCCTCGCCCTCCTCGGGACCGTCCTCTGCTTCGTCGGCTGCGACGCTGGCGGCGTCGATCTCGAGGGCTGGGACGTCACCATCACCCAGGTCTCGCGCTGCACGGTCACCGGTCAGTTCTCGCGCAACTGCGACGACCCGGCCGTCCTCGGCCAGACCAGCCTCTCGGCCCGCTGGTTCATCGAGCACGCCGACGACGGCGTCTCCGCCACCGTGACCACCCACGAGGGCCGCACGATCCCCGGCGTCACCTTCGACAACGACGGCTCCGTCCTCAACGTCGAGGGCTGCGCCGCCGACGGCGGGCGCTGTGTCTTCGTCCGCCGACGCTTCGAGACCGTCGACGCCAACAACAACAACTGCACGACCTTTGGCGAGCTCATCTTCGTCGGCACGTTCCCGTCCGACGACCCGGGCACGCTCCGGGGGCGCTTCTCCGACGTCGCCGGCAACACCGAGGAGTGCGGCACCCCGACCATCAACGAGGTCGCCTTCTCCGTTGAGGGCACGCGGGTCGAGCAGCCGGCGCGCTCCCTCGAGGAGGCCGGCCCATGAGGCGCTTCCTCGCCGTCATCGTCGCGGGTCTGCTGTCGTCGTCGTGCTCGAGCGACGGCCTCGCCTTCTATGAGGTCGTGCGCTCCCGCGTGACCGAGTGTCTCATTCGCGCCAACGGCGAGTTCTGCGTCGAGCCGGACCAGTTCGACCCGCCCTCCGTCGAGGTCTGGACGGTCGAGACCCGCGCCGATCGCACCATTCTCTACGCCAACGAGGAGGTCTGGATCCTCGACGCCCTTCCGGAAGACGCCGACCCGGTGACGACGCCCCGCGCGACGGAGAAGGTCTCGGTCGTCATCAATGGCGAGACGGGCTGCCGCACCGACGCCGTCCGCGCCGTCGAGTTTGTCGCCGACCGCGACGCCTTCGACGGCACCCTCACGAGCCGCACCGTCACCACCGGCCCGGCCGCCTGCGGCAGCACCCCCGTCGGCGACCGCAGCGTCGATAGCGTCGTCGGGAGCGTGAGCGGGCCATGATTCGTCTCCTCGCGATCCTCTCTGCCGTCATCGTGGCCGGCTGCGGCGGCGACCCGCCGCTCGTCGCCACGTTCACGTCGCGCATCGTTCAGCTCGACGCCTGTCGCACCGTCGGCGAGGGCACCGAGGGCTGCGTGCGCCGCGAGGAGATCGCGGAGCGCCGGCTCGATCTCGTCGAGGTCGAGCCCGGCCTGTTCTGGCTGTACGGACTGCCCCGCGATGGCGTCACCGACCGGGCCATTCTCGGCAGCCGTGACAGCGAGGGGGGCTTCCTCTTCGTCGACGAGCGCACGCAGGCCAACAGCGTTTCGGGCTGCGAACTCGTCACCCGGGTCTCCGTCAACGTCGCCATCGATCCCGAGCGCGCCGCCGACGTCGGCGTCGACCCCTGCGTCGCCCTCGTCGGCCGCTCTGTCGAGACGGTGGTCGCCTCGCCGGCGTGCGACACCAACGTGCCGGCGCAGCAGGTCGTCCAGACGGTCCGCCGCCGCTTCGAACCGGTCGGGGCCGATTCCACCTGCGGCACCCCGGCGGACGCGGCCGAATAGGTCGGCCTGCCGCGATCCGACACATGTGACCGTTGACACGCATCCGAGGCCGACCTACCGGCGGCTGTTGCAGCGTTGACACCTGGAGCGGGCCCCTGGCCCGCCATGACGGACCAACCATGAGCCACCCCCGCCCATTCCCGACCCTCCTCCGCCTGGGCACGGCCCTCGCGAGCCTTGGCGCCCTCGTCGCCTGTCCCGAGCCCGAGCTCTCGCGGCCCGGCACCCAGGTCTCGGGGACGGTGACGATCGACGCCGCCCTGCGGCCCCTGCTGCCGCCGCCGGTCGGCGCTGCCGGCCGCACCGTCGCCGAAGTGGAGCCCAACACGGTGCCGCCGAACGAGCGCTTCGACGCCGGCACCGTGGTGCCCGACCTCGAGCCCCTCATCGTGACCGGCTCGATGGACACGGTCGACCTGCGTGACCGCATCATCTTCGCCGTCGCTGGCGAGAGCAACGCGTCGGTCACGCTCACCTTCGAGTACACCGAGGGTAGCGGTCAGACGAACATCTTCCTCGCCGACGGCCTCGACATCCTCGACGACCAGAGCAACGTGCTCGGCTTCGCGCAGGCGAACGAGACGACGACGATCTCCGCGGTCGTCGCGCCCAACCGCCCCCACCTCGTGAACCTCCGCTTCCTCTCCGAGGCGGCGAAGTACAAGCTCACGATCAACGCGGTCTCGGGCACCGTCGTCGGCAAGGTCTACGTCGTCGCCATTCGCGCCGGCCAGGGCCACCCGGCCAACCTCGTCGACCCCGTCAACGTGCCGAAGTCGCCCGTCGGCGCCGTCACCGTCGACAAGAACATCCGGCTGGATGAGGCCGGCAACTGGGTCGGCGACTTCGCCGGCCTCGCCCTCATCGACAACGCCGAGCCTCTCGCCGAGGGCGACGCCATCACGTTCTTCGCCTACGCCGACAACGACGGCAGCGGCGCGTCCTCGGGCGCCAACTTCCTGCTCGCGCCGGTGACCACGGCCGACTTCGTGGGCACCGCCACTGCGGACCTCGAGGTGCCCGCCGAGGGTGAGGCCCTGAGCCTGTCGATGCGGATCGACGCCCGCGCGATCGATCCGGACTTCGACGGCGCCACCGACGAAGACAGGAACGGCGACGGCCTGCCCGACGACAACTGCCCGACGAAGCCCAACGCGCCCGACGCCAACGGCGCCCAGGCCGACGAGGACGGCGACGGCGTCGGCGACATCTGCGACAACTGCCCCGACACCTTCAACCCCGACCAGGCGAACACCGACGGTCAGGGTCGTGGCGACGCCTGCAACCAGGACGGCTCGACCGCCTGCCCGCACTTCGGCATGTACCCGGTCGCGTCCTGCGCCGTCGACGAGGACGGCGATGAAATCGAGGCCACCTTCATCGCCTGCGCCGACGGGGTCACCGCCTGCCTGCCGCGCGCCGACGCCGAGGGCGACAGCCCGATCACCGGAGAGGCGAAGCCGCTCGACAACTGCCCCGACGTCGAGAACGCCGACCAGACCGACACCGACAACGACACCGACGGCGACGCCTGCGACACCGACGACGACGGTGACGGCGACGACGACGACGCCGACAACTGCCCGACCGCCGCCAACGCCGACCAGGCCGACGCCGACGGCGACAATGCCGGCGACGTCTGTGACAACTGCGCCGACCTCGCCAACGCCGACCAGACCGACACCGACGGCGACGGCCTCGGTGACGCCTGCGACGACGACATCGACGAGGATGGCGTCGCCAACGACGACGACAACTGCCCGTCCGTCCTGAACCCGCTGCAGGCCGATGGCGACGGTGACGGCGAGGGCGACGCCTGCGACCTCTGCGCCGACCGCGCCGGCACCTTCGACGACGCCGACTTCGACTTCATCGGCGACCAGTGCGAGCCCGCGGCCTGCGTCGGCGTCGAGTCCCCCCAGAAGGAGTGCGGCAGCGACGCGGACTGCGTGGACGCCGGCGGCGTCTGCCTCGAGGGCGGCTTTTGCCTGCAGGCCCAGGACAGCGACGGCGACGACCTCCCCGATGCCTGCGACGACGACGCCGATGGCGATGAGGTCGTCGACACCGATGACAACTGCGTCGGCGCGGCCAACACCCCCCAGACCGACACCGACGACGACGGCATCGGCGACGCCTGTGACAACTGCCCGGGCACGGCCAACGAAGACCAGGCCGACACCGACGGCGACGGCGTGGGCGACGCCTGCGACAGCTGTCGCCTTGTCGCCCTCGGCCCGGTGACCTGCGAGACCGACGACGACTGCGCCGCCGCGGGCGGGAGCTGTGGCGAGAACGGTCACTGCTTCAGCGACCTCGACACCGACGGCGACGGCACCGGCGACGCCTGCGACGCCGACGATGACGCCGACGGCTTCTGCGACCCCTGCGGCGAGGGCGCGCCCCTGCCGACCTGCACCACCGTCGTGACGGCCGGCGGCTGCACCGGCGCCGACAACTGTCCCGACGTCGAGAACGCCGACCAGGGCGACGTCGACGAGGACGGCCTCGGCGACGTGTGCGAGGACAAGGACGGCGACGGCACCCCCGACGCCGAGGACGACGATGACGAAGACGGCGTACTCGACATCGTCGACAACTGCCCCGGTGTCGAGAACACCGATCAGGCCGACGGCGACGAGGACGGCGTCGGTGACCTCTGTGACGTCTGCGCCGCCGTGTCCGACGCCGGCCAGGAAGACGCCGACGCCGATGGCGTGGGCGACGCCTGCGACAACTGCGCCGGTGTGGCGAACAGCGACCAGGGTGACGCCGACGCCGACGGCCTCGGCGACGCCTGCGACCTCGACCGCGACAACGACGGCCTCCCGAACGGCGCCGACAACTGCAGCACCGCCGCGAACCCGAACCAGACCGACACGGACGGCGACGGTGCCGGCGACGCCTGCGACGTCTGCAACGGCCTGCCGAACCCCGGCCAGGAGGATCTCGACGGCGACGGCGTGGGCGACGCCTGCGACAACTGCCCCGGCGTCGAGAACGCCGACCAGGTCGACGGCGACGGCGACATCGTCGGTGACGCCTGCGACAACTGCGCCGCGGTGCCGAACCGCGACCAGCGCAACCACGAGGGCGACGCCCTCGGCGACGTCTGCGACGACGACGACGACAACGACGGCGCCGACGACGGGGTCGATAACTGCCCCCTCGACGAGAACGCCGACCAGTCCGACGTCGACGACGACGACCTCGGCGACGCCTGCGACGACGACATCGACGGCGATGGCCTCGACAATGGTGAAGACGCCTGCGTCGCCGTGGTGTCCGACTTCACCCCGGTCACGGTGGACGACGCCACGTCCGACCTCTCCGATGTCGCCGGTACCCCGACGGCCATCAACGGCAGTGGCGGCGCGGGCCTCCTCGACGGCGACGAACTGACGATCACCGGCACCGTCGGCGCCGCCGACGCCGCCGACGCCTTCGTCGTGACCCCGCCGACCATCGCGGGCCGCCGCGCCCGCGTCACGGTTGATGGCGACATCGCCGTGACCGTCAATGGCACGGCCGTCACCCAGACCAGCTTCTCGCTCGGTCTCAACGGCGCTGCGCGGACCTTCGTCGTCACGAGCACGGGCGACGAGGTCGAGTGGTCCATCACCATCGCCGTCGGCGGCGACGTCGACAGCGACGGCGACGGCCAGGCCGACCTCTGCGACGTCTGCCCGGCCGACGTGAACGTCGGCGACCGCGACGAGGACGGCATCGACGACGCCTGCGACCCCTGCATGGTGGCCGCCGGCTCCTGCGACAACATCGACGCCGACAACGACGGCGTCTGCGACGTCGGGCCCGAGACGGCCCCGGCCACCTGCGACGCCGAGGGCGCGCTGGACAACTGCGCCGACGTCCCGAACCCCGACCAGGCCGACTTCGATGAGGACGGCACCGGCGACGCCTGCGACGACAGCGACAACGACGATGTCTTCGACGACGTCGACAACTGCCGCGGCACCGCCAACACCGATCAGGACGATGCCGACGGCGACGAGGTTGGCGACGCCTGCGACAACTGCGTCGACGACGAGAACGAGGACCAGTCCGACCTCGACGGCGATGGCGACGGCGACGCTTGCGATGCCTGCGTCGTGCTGGCGGGCGGCGACTGTTCGACGATCGATCCCGACGGCGACCTCTTCTGCGACGTCGAGGTGGCCATCGCCAACGCCTGCCTCGGCGACGACAACTGCCCCGGCGAGAGCAACCCGGGTCAGGAGGACGCTGATGACGATGGCGTCGGCGACGCCTGCAATGATGACGACGACCTCGACGGCGACGAGTTCGCCGACGCCCTCGACAACTGCCCCGACGAGGAGAACGCCGACCAGGCCGATCTCGACAGCGACGGTGCCGGCGATGTCTGCGACAACGACGTCGACGGTGACGGCTTCTGCAATGACGCCGCGACCCGTGACGGTGAGGCGCCCGGCTGCATCGGCGTCGACAACTGCCCCCGCCTCGCGAATCCGGACCAGGCCGACAGCGATGGCAACGGCGTCGGCGACGCCTGCCAGCAGGACGGCTTCACCGCGACGACCGATGAGCGCGAGCCCAACGATGTCGACGCCCAGTTCGTCGGCTTCCCGCTCGTCAACGAGCCCCTCGTCGTGAAGGGCCAGATGGCCGCCACCGGCGGGACCTACCCCGACCTCGACCTCTATCGCTTCGTCATGCCGCGCGCCGGCACCTTCGCGGTGCGCGTCATCGCGCCGGCGGGCGCCGACTACGACGCCGTGATCGGCCCGGAGCTCACCATCGACAACCTCTTCGTCGACCCGCGCCAGAACTTCATGGCGGCCCAGGGCGGCAACCCCGAGGTCGCCTACCAGCGCGTCGCGGCCGGTGAGGTCCTCGATATCGCCGTCGGCGGCTTCGCTGGCCCCGCCGGCGCCTATGACCTCGAGGTCCGGCTGCTCGCCGACGTCGAGGGCTTCGACCCGGCAGCCGTCACGGCTGGCGAGCTGCGCATCGGCGAGTTCGTCCCGGTGGAGTTCAGCTTCGCCGGCAGCGTCGCCGGTCGTGGCGGTGGTGACCCGACGGGCGACTGGGACCAGGACGCGGCGACGGCCGACGAGGCCGACGTGTTCGCCTTCACGGCCCAGAGCGCGGGGACGATCGCCTTCAACCTTGCGTTCGCCGCCGGCGACGACCTCGACTTCACGGTGTGGAGCACGGCGCCGAACGCGGACTTCGACGGCCTGCTCTCGTTCGCCGGCGCGTCGTCGGCGAACCCGGAGGTCGACGCCGTCGCCGTGAGCGCCGGTGACACGGTCTTCGTCGTCGTCCACCGCTTCTTCGTCGGTGCCACCGGCGCCTACACCTTCACCGCCACCCTCGAGTGATCCCCATGCGTGCACCCATGCGATCCATGCTTGATCTTGTTGTGAGCTGGCGGCTTCGTGGTCGCCTCCGTCGTCGCCTGCCGATGCTCGTGTTCGCGGCCGTCGCCGCGGCGCCGGCCTACGCGGCCCAGACCGGTGAGCTCGGCGGCATCGTCGTCGATGACGCTGGCGAGCCCCTCGCCGGTGTCCGCGTCATCCTCACGTCGCCGCAGATGATCGGCGGCGCGAAGGAGGTCGTCACCGACGCCGAGGGCGGCTTCCGCTTCCCGAACCTCGACCCGGGCTCCTACACCGTCACGCTGTCGGCCCCCGACCGCGTCGGCTTCGAGGAGAAGGACATCTACGTCGGCATCGACGCGCGCGTCGACCGCGAGTACCTGCTCGAGAAGGCGGCCTCGGCGGCTCCCGGCGAGAAGGTCATCAAGGTGACGGCGAAGCGGCCGATCGTCGACGTGACCCGCTCCTCGCAGGGTACGAGCTTCACGCCGGAGTTCACCGACCGCACGGCGACGTCGCGCGACTACCAGGGCATTGCCCTGTTTGCGCCCGGCACCGTCAACGGCAGCCAGGCGTCGGGCAATCCGTCGATTCACGGCGGTACGCCGTTTTCGAACGTCTACCTGCTCGACGGTCTGAACATCACCGACCCGGTGACCCAGACCTTCTCGACGAACTTCAACTTCGACGCGATCGGCGAGCTGCAGATCATCACCGGCGGCATGGACGCCGAGTACGGCTCGACGACGGGCGGCGTGATGAACATCGTCACCAAGTCCGGCGGCGATGAGTTCGAGCTCGACGGCTCGGTCTACTGGTCGCCCAAGGAGCTGCAGCTCCTCGACCCCGGTGAGGTCAACGACAGCAACGAGATCAACGCCAACCTCTCGGTGGGCGGCCCGATCATCAAGAAGAAGCTGTGGTTCTTCCTCGCCGGCCAGTACGTCGACAACCAGTCGACGACGCCGGTGACGTCGTCGGTCTTCGGCGACGACTTCCAGATCCCGACGCGCCGGTTCAACGCGTTCTACGGCCTCGGCAAGCTCAAGTGGCAGGTGGCCCCGTGGCAGAAGATGACGCTGCTCATCCAGGGTGACCCCACCTGGATCACCAACGAGCTGCAGTCGCCGACGGTCCACCCCGACGCCGAGCGCCAGCGCTTCCAGGGCGGCGTGAAGATCGTGACGACGTCGGAGACCACGCTGTCCGACACGCTCTTCTGGAAGTCGCAGGTGGGCTACGCCGCCGACCAGATCTACGTGTTCCCGATGTCGTGCGACGGCGACTTCGACCGCTGCGCCGCCGACTCGATCCCCGGGCACTCGAACCAGGCGACCGGCACCTCGACCATCAACGACACCGCGCTCGCCGACGACCGCCGCTACCGCCTGATGGCGTCGACGTCGCTGTCGTACTTCCTCGACGGCTTCCTCGGCGACCACGAGATCAAGCTCGGCGTCGAGGGCACGACGACGTGGAACACGACGAACGAGACGGTCCCCGGCGGCCGCACCTTCACGGACAACGGCATCGACGGCCTCACGTCCCGCGTCGACGGCATCGGCGACCCCTTCCAGGTCACCATCTACGGCGAGCCCCTCAACAAGACGGTGACGTCGAACCTGCTGTCGCTCTACGTGCAGGACACCTGGCGGCCGTTCAAGTCGCTCACCATCCGTCCCGGCCTGCGCTTCGACTCGTCGCGCGGCTACAACGACGCCGCTGACGGCGGGAAGGAGATCTTCTCCTTCAACACCCTGTCGCCCCGCCTCGGCGCGGCCTGGGACCCCTTCGGTGACGGCAAGACCGTCGTCCGCGGCGGCTACTTCTTCTACAACGAGACCGGCCTGCTCACGGTGCCGTCCTTCGTGGGTCGCAGCCTCGCGAGCCAGACCTTCCAGTTCAACCCGGCCACCGAGCAGTACGACATCTTCGTGCGCGCCGAGGGCGGCGACAACGCCGTCATCTTCAAGCCGGGCATGGTCGCGCCCAACATGCACGAGATCATCTTCGGCGTGCAGCGCGAGGTCTTCGACAACTCCGCCGTCGCCGTCGACTTCACCTTCCGTCGTCGTCAAAACATGTTCGAGGACGACGAGAGCAACGTGATCTGGAACGACCGCGGCGACAACGGTGTGGGCTTCCGCAACGGTGAGCCGCGCTTCATCTTCTCCGTCGGCACGCCGGAGGAGGCGATGGGTCAGTACATCGGCGTCGACTTCATCTACGAGAAGCGCCTGAGCGACAACTGGCAGGCCTTCATCACCTACACGCTGTCGCAGCTCGAGGGCACCGCCGAGCGCTACATCAGCTACACCTTCGACAATCCGACCCAGCGCGAGTTCGAGTACGGCTTCCTGGAGGACGACGTCCGCCACAAGCTGCGCGCGACGCTCTCGTACGACCTGCCCTACGGCTTCCAGCTCGGCGGCACCGGCGTCTACCAGTCGGGCCGGCCGCTCACGAAGTTCTTCCTCAACCAGTTCTACGGCGACTTCCTCGACAAGCGCGCGCCCTCGGGCTTCGATCCCAAGGACGTCGACAACCCCGATGATGACGTCGAGTTCCGCACGCCCGACATCTTCGTGCTCAACGCGCGCCTCGCCTGGCGCCTCAAGGAACTCACGACCCAGGACATCTGGCTCATCGCCGACGTCTTCAACGTGCTGAACACCCGCCCGGCCAACGCCTTCGAGACCCGCGACCTGCCCAACTTCGGACAGGCCCTCGGTCGCGGCGGCCCGATGAACGCCCAGGTGGCCGTGCGCTATCAGTTCTGACGGCGCGCTGCGGCAAAGCCCCACGTGCGACGACGGCGCCGTTTGATGGCGCCGTTGTCGTTTGTAGATGGGCCGTGAGGAGTCACACCATGCAGAAGCTCTCGACGCTCATCATCGCTACCGTCATCGCCGCTGTCGCCGCCTGCTCGGGCGAGAAGCCCGCCGAGACGACCGCCACCGCGGCGACCCCGCCGGCCGCGCCCGTCGCCCCGGCCCCGGCTCCGGCGCCCGCGCCGGCCCCCGCGCCCGCCGCCGCCGATCCGGTCGCCGAGGCCGACACCATCTTCAACACGCGCTGCGTCTCCTGCCACGGCGCCACCGGCGCCGGTGACGGCGTCGCCGCCGCCGCCCTCAACCCGAAGCCGCGCGCCTTCGGCGACAAGGCCTGGCAGGCCTCCGTCGACGACACCTACCTCGCGAAGGTCATCGTCGAGGGCGGCGCCGCCGTCGGCAAGTCGCCCCTCATGACCCCCAACGCGGACCTCAAGGACAAGCCCGAGGTCGTGAAGGGGCTCGTCGCGAAGGTCCGCTCGTTCAACAAGTGAGTCGACCACCCGTCGATGTCCGGCACTGACGCCCGCCCCGCGCGGGCGTCAGCGCGTTTCGGGCCCCTCGCGTCCGCGCAGCGCCCCCATGAGCGGGTGGGCCTGCCAGCGGGCGATGGCGTCGTCGCCGGCCTGGCGCGCGAGGCGATCGATGTGGGTGGCGAGCTGGCTGCCCTCGGCGTCGTCGACGGGAAGGGCGCCGGCCTCCAGCAGTCGCTGGGCGGCGACGCGGCCGTCGGCGAGGCGTGCGGCGGGATCCTCGGTGGTGATCGCCGACAGCGTGTCCTCGAGCGCCCGACGACGTGGCCCCGGTGGCAGGCCGGGCAGGGTGACGGCGCCCCGTCGCACCAGTCGTCCCTCGATCATCTCGGCGATCACGAGGCCGGCGGCGTAGAGGTCGGCGGCGCGGCCGGTGCCGTCGCCCCGCAGCTGCTCCGGCGCCATGTAGGCCCGCGTTCCCGCGGCCGCGCCGAGCTCCTTGAGGCCAGCCGTGCCGAAGTCGCACAGCATGAGCCGCCCCTCGTGCAGCAGCAGGTTCGAGGGTTTCACGTCGAGGTGGAGGTGGCCGCCCTCGTGGATGTCGGCGAGGGTGCGCAACAGGACGGCCCCATGCTCGACGGCGACGCGGGCGCCGAGCCGACCCTGCCGCTGGATGGCCCGCTGCAGCGAGCCGCCGTCGCACAGCATCATCACGAGGAGATCGCGCTCTTCGTCGAGGTCGAGGACCGGCACGACGTGGGGGTGGTCGAAGGCGCCGGCGATGCGGGCCTCCTCGACGAGGCGGCGGTGCCGCTCCTCGCGATTGCCCCGCGGGTGGAAGATCTTGAGGGCGACCTCGCGACCGATGCGGCGGTCGCGGGCGCGAAACACGGTCGCGGCGCCACCGCGGCCGAGCTCATCGACGACGGAATAGCGGGCCCCGGCCGCCTTCGTGCCGAGGAAGCGGGCCAGCGCCGCCCGGCCATCTTCGGCCTTCACCGTGCGATGGGCGTCGTTGCGCAGGCGACGGGCCCGGGCCTTGGGCTGCTGCAACGTGATGTCGAGGGCGAGCACGCGCTCGTAGCAGCGCAGGGCGTCGTCGACGGCGCCGTCGGCTTCGGCCAGCTCGCCGAGGGCCGTGAGCGCGAAGGTGGCGTGCTCGGGGACGTCGGCGAGCTTCTCCAGCAGGCCCCGCGCCCGCTGTCGCTCACCGCGATGCAGGAGCCGCTCGGCGAGCTGACGGCGCAACAGCGACGATGGCGAGCACAGCAGGGCGTCGGCGAGGAGCTCGTCGGCGGCCTTGCGTCGGCCGCCACCGTCGAGGCTGCGCAGCTCGGCCTGGAAGTCGGGGCTCTCGGCGTAGCGGCGGCCCTCGCGATCCACCGTGAGGCGACGCCGCACCGTCTCGATGAGGGCGTCGAGGGGATCGCGCGCCTCGTCCGTCATCCGATCTGCCAGCGACGTCGGCGTCGGCGACGTCGTCGGCGACGTCGTGATCTCCGGCTCGGTGTCGGGCAGGGCGATGCCGCCGTCGTCGACCCCGAGGAACTTCTTCAGCCAGCGATCCACGAGCCCCATCGGTCTCCTCAGCGGGCCGGTCCGCAGGTGGTGATGGCGCCACCTTCGACGACGACGGGCAGGTGCACGCCGTCGGCGAGGGGCAGCTCCACGTCGGTGCGCGGATCCTGCTTCGTCAGCGGCAGCTTCCACCGGCCCACGACGCCGCAGGCGCAACGGTCCAGCTTCTCGGCGTCGATGATGCGGCCGCCGCTCAGGCCCTTGTCGATGCAGCGCTGCAATTCGACACGGCGACTCTCGGCGAAGGCCAGCAGGCGGCCCGCAGGGCTGGCGGCGGCCGCGGCCTTCTGGGTCACAGCCGAGCCCCGCGACAGACCGTCGGGGCCCCGCGGCGCTGCCGCGCTCGGCTGATCGGCGGCCAACAGGCACCGCTGGCTCGTGAGGAGCCCCTGGATCTCGGCCTGCTCATCCGGTGGGGCGTCGGCGCCGACGGCGAGCGACATCGTCCGCTGGGCGCAGGCACAGGCCCCCACGCGGAGCGTCGCGGCCGCAGCCCGGGCGTCCGCCTGCAGCCCCGGCGTGGTCACGGCGTCGAGGCTGGCGACGCCTTCGAAGGCGACGGCGCATCCCCGCCGGTGGGCATCGAGCCGATTTCGCCGCAGGCCCGGCATCGGACGATCAGGCTCCCACGCCGACACCCAGGCAGCGGCCTCGAGGACATCGGTCAGCAGGGCCTGGCGCGCCTTGACCTCCGGCGCGGACGTCGGGGACGCGCGAACGAGGGTGCCCACGAGAGCGAGGCGGCAGGGCAGGGCGGCGAGTCCGGGGGCCCGCGGAGCGTCACGACAGGCTTCGAGGGCCGGATCCGCCAGGGCCGCGGCGGCCTCGGCAGCGGCCACGGCGCAGGCCGCCCTGGCGATGCCAGCCGGCTCGGCGGTGGGGGTGGAGGGGGTGGCGACGGCGGCGAAGAGGGCGAGCCACAGCATGAGGACGACCGTAGCAGCTCCCGCGACGTCGGGGGCGCCGGCGCCGCCGTCAGCCATCGGATACGTGGCAGTTGCCTCGGTCGGCGGATTCGACCACGATGGGCGACCCGCGCTGCCGGCCAGCGCAGAAGAGGTTTGATCGTGAAGACCCGCATCTACGCCTGGGGCGCCACCGACGTCGGCATGAAGCGCGACCACAACGAGGACAGCTACCTCCTCGCGCCCGACCTGAACCTCTACGTCGTCGCCGACGGCATGGGCGGCCACGCCGGCGGCGAGATGGCCTCCGGCATCTCCGTCCGCACCGTCGAAAAGACCGTCCGGGCCGAGGCCGAGCTCGTCGCCCCCGATGCCCACCACGAGGGCAGCATCGAGAAGTCCCCCGTCGCCCGCCTGCTGAGCAACGCGGTTCGCGCCGCCTGCCACGCGGTCTACACGAAGTCCCAGCAGGTCCGTGAGCTCCAGGGCATGGGCACGACGACGACGTCGCTGCTGTTCCACGACAAGCACGCCTTCGTCGCCCACGTGGGCGACAGCCGCTGCTACCTCGTGCGCGACGGCCGCATCCTGCAGCTCTCCGAGGATCACTCGCTGGTCAACGAGCAGCTCAAGGCCGGCCTGATCACCGAGGCCCAGGCCCGGCAGAGCCGCTTCAAGAACATCATCACCCGCTCGGTGGGCTTCGACGCCGACGTCGAGGTCGACATGATCGCGGTCGAGACGAAGGTCGGCGACGCCTACCTCATGTGCTCCGACGGTCTGTGCAACCTCGTCACCGACCCGGAGATGTGCGACGTCGTCAGCGACAACTTCCTCCACCGCGTGCCCGAGATCCTCATCGACATGGCGAACTCCCGCGGCGGCGACGACAACTGCACCGTGATCGTCGCCTACGTCGTCGACGCCGACGACGTAGGCTGGCAGGACGACAGCGAGTACTTCAAGGAGGCGACGCCGGGCGGCGCCGCCGCGACCCAGACCGCCGGGGGCTGAGGCCCGCCTGCCCATCGGGATCCACGAGCGAGGCGCCTGCGGGCGCCTCGCGGCGTTTCGGTGGCCCAACGCGTGAAGCATTTGAAATCATCCATCCGTACGAGTGCCGCCGATCGATTCGTGTACGGAACATTCGCACTCCCGACCGTCGTCGAAAGCCGTTGAAAATCAACGGGTTACTTCAGATTTGAACCTGACCGGATGCGGTTGACAGCCCCGGCGGGGACAGCCACAAACCGGTCGTTCACGGGCTGGGAAGCTGTCAAGAAAATCGTCGGCGCTGCCGACGACGTCCGACGGAGCGACGGTGGCCGGGAAGCACTTCACGCTGATGCTGGTCCCCGAGGGGGTGCAGACGAAGGTCCGTCGTCTGCAGATCCCCAAGAAGGTCGTGTGGGCCCTTGGCCTCGTCGGCCTGGCCGCGCTGGCGGGGCTCTCGGCCTTCGGTGTCAGCTACGTCTACGTCATCGACGAGGTCTTCGAGGCCCGCGCCCTGCGCGACGAGAACGCCCGCCTCAGCGCCCGCCTCAGCGAGCTCACCGGCAAGATCGAGGAGGTCGACACCCGCCTCGCCGACCTGCGCAAGTTCGACGAGCAGCTCCGCGCCCTCACCGACCTCTCCGACGCGGAGCGCGGCCTCACGATGGGCGGCCTCAAGCCAGCCTCTGGCGGCGCCAACCGCACCGACTTCACGGCGATCGCCGTGCCCCTCGAGGGCGACGACCCCGCCGTCACCATGCTGCGCGATGCCCTGCTCGACAGCCGCCTCGCCGGTCTCGGCGCCGAGGCCCACCGCCAGGCCGCCTCCCTCGCCGATCTCGTCGACCACTTCACCGAGCGTGAGGTGCTGCTGAAGTCGACGCCGTCGATCGCGCCGGCCCGCGGCCTGCTGACCTCGGGCTTCGGCTCCCGCGAGGATCCCTTCACCGGCGGCCTCGCCGCCCACTCGGGCCTCGACATCGCCAACGTCGTCGGCACCGAGATCATCGCCCCCGCCGACGGCGTCGTCATCCACTCCGGTGAGAAGGGCGAATACGGCACCTGCATCGTCATCGACCACGGCCGCGACACGACGACGCTCTACGGGCACCTCAAGGACACCATCGTCAAGGTCGGCGACAAGGTCAGCCGCGGCCAGCACATCGGCAACATGGGCAACACCGGTCGCTCGACGGGCTCGCACCTGCACTACGAAGTCCGCATCAACGGCGTGCCCGTCAATCCGCGCCGTTACGTCATGCACTGAGGGACGACGGAGCAGCAGCCCGCGTCGTCGTCGTCGATGAAGAAGCCCGAACAGCCAAAGACCAACGCGGCCCGCCAGCTCGACGGCCTCGGCATCGCCTACGAGCTGCGCGCCTACGACGTCGACGAGGACGACCTCAGCGCCACCACGGTCGCCACCAGGGTCGGCCTGCCCGCCGAGCAGGTCTACAAGACCCTGTGCCTGCGCGGGCAGAGCGGCGCCTGCTACTTCGCGCTGATTGCCGCCGACCGCGAACTCGACCCGAAGGCCATGGCCCGCGCCGTCGGCGAGAAGAGCATCGAGCCCGTCGCCGTGAAGGAACTCGTCGGCCTCACCGGCTACATCCGCGGGGGCGTCACGGCGCTGTCGCCGAAGAAGGCCTTCCCCGTCGTCGTCGACGAGCTGATGCCGCTGCATGAGCGGGTGTCGGTGTCGGCGGGCCAGCGGGGCCTGCAGATCCTCCTCGACCCCGCCGACTACATCCGCGCCGTCGCCGCCAGCGTCGCCGTCATCAGCCGCGACAGCGCCTCTTGAATCCACCCATCACGCCCGTCACGCGCGGAGACCCCATGAGCAGCGCCCCGATCCCCGAGACCCTCACCCTCGGCGGCCTCACGCTGAAGTCGCCGTTCCTGCTGGCGCCCCTCGAGGGCGTCTCCGACGCCGGCTTCCGTCGGCTGTGCTTCGAGCAGGGGGCGGGCCTCACCTTTACCGAAATGATCCGCGCCCGCGGCCTCGCCAAGCGCAACAAGAGCACCATCGACCTCGTCGACACCTTCCACAAGGACGTCACGACCGGCATCCAGCTCATGACGACGTCGGCGAACGAGCTCACCGACGCCCTCGGCGTGCTCACCGAGCTGGCAAAGACGACGCACCCGCACTTCGACAACATCGTCGCCGTCGACCTCAACTTCGGCTGCCCGAGCAAGGACATCGTCCAGATCGGGGCCGGCCCGGCGATGCTCAAGCGCCGCGCGAAGATCACGTCGATCCTCGAGGCGCTGAAGCAGGCGAAGACGACGACGCTGCCGAAGCTGCAGAGCGTGTCCTGCAAGATCCGCCTGGGGCTCAACGGCAAGGAGATGGAGCACAAGGTCTTCCTCCCCGTCGTCGAAGCCGCCGGCGGCGTCGGCCTGGACTTCATCACCGTCCACGCCCGTCACGCCGGCATGCGCAGCCGCGATCCCGCCGACTGGAGCGCCATCGCCGAGGCGAAGGCCCGGTCCACGATCCCCGTGATCGGCAACGGCGACGTCCGTACCCGCGCCGACGCCGAGAAGCTCAAGGCCCTCTCCAACTGCGACGGCTTCCTCATCGCCCGCGCCGCCATCGAGAGCCCGTTCGTCTTCCGCGCCCTGCGTGGGGCCGGGCCGGCGCTGCCGACCGTCGACGAGGTCGAGCGTGAGCGCGTGCGCTACGAGGAGACCGCCGAACGCCTGCACACGCGCGACAAGTACCGTCAGTTCCACAGCGACGGCTTCGCGCGCCTCGCCCGCCTCGCGAAGGGCGAGAAGGTCGCCTCGGTGATGCCGAAGAACGCCCACATGTGAGCGTCGTCGTCGTCGTCGACGTCAGCGACGACGTCGACGCAGCAGCACGAGCAGCGCGAGCAGGGCCGCCTGGGGCGCCGCCGGCGACGCCGCACAGCCGCCCGTCGTCTCGGGGAGGATCGGGCCCGTGAAGGGCTCGTCGCGCTCAAGCTCGACGCCGCTGCCGCTGTCGACGCTGTCGTCGACGGCGCCGTCGGTGTCGCGGGGCTCGGCCGGCTCGTCCGGGGGCGGCTCCTCGGTGGGCTCGGGCTCCGGCGTCGGCTCGGGTTCGGGCTCCGGGGTCGGCTCGGGCTCGGGCTCCGGGGTCGGCTCGGGCTCGGGCTCGGGCTCCGGGGTCGGCTCGGGCTCGGGCTCAGGGTTCTGCACCGGCGCCGGGAACACGCGGACCTCGCCGGCCGACGGCGTCGCGACGCCCCATGGGCGCAGGGCGCCGGTCACCTCGTCGAGCTCGCGGGTGATCGTGCGGCCCTCGCCCGTCAGCGGCGTGTTGACGACGCCGGGCAGCAGGGTGCTGCGACCCCAGCTCACGCCGTCGAGGAGGAGGCCGGTGGCGTCGAGGAGGAGGACCTCGTCCGTGGTGTTGGCGAGCTGGAACTGCGAACCGCCGAGGCTGCGGTCCGGCGTCATCTTCGCGACGGCGGCGTCGGTGGACTTGATCTCGAAGTCGGGGGCCACGCCGAAGGCGGCGCGAAAGGCGGCGGCGCTTGAGGCGACGACGACGACCTCACCGGGCTGCAGGTTCATGCCGGCCGGGAAGGCGAGGACGGCCTCGCTGCCGCCGAGCTGCTCCTCGTCGGCGAGGCGCACCTCGTCGAGGCTCACGACCTCACTGGCGGTGTTGACGAGCTCGACCCACTCACCGTCGGGCTCGGTGCCGACGACGTCGTAGGCGACCTCGCTGAGGCGGACCGACGACGGCGCGGTCGCCTGGGTGAGCAGGGAGAGGGTGAGCGCCGCTGGTGCCATGAGCATGAAGGCCTCCGCGTGACGAAGCGCACCATGGGCCATTGGCGCCGCGTGGGAATGCCGATCCCCATCGGACGATGATCCGATGGGGCGTCGTGGCCGGGCGTTCGCGCGATGTACGGAAGCCGCACACCCTGGTGGATCGCGTCGTCAGCCGCCGGCGACCGGGGCACGGCTTGACGCTGCCCGGCCGGACACGAGACTGAGGGACATGGACCCCCTGACCCTCGCCTTCCTCGTCGGCGGCATCGCCCTGATCGTCAGCGAGATCAAGCTCCCGGGCGCGGTCGCCGGCTTCTTCGGCATCGCGGCCGTCCTCACCGCGGGGCTGCGTGGCATCGGTCTCGTCGACAGTCTGCCGGTGAGCCTGCTCCTGTGGGGCGTGCTGACGACGGCGCTCATCATCCCGCTGCGGCCGATGGCGAAGAAGATCGCCGGGCGGGCCGAGGTCCGCAAGGACGCCACCGACGTCGAACACGATCGCGACGCCATGGGCGAGATCGTCGAGGTCGTCGAGGACATCAGCGACGAGAACGACCTCGGGCGCATCCGCTTCCAGGGCACCACCTGGCAGGCGCGCTCAACGACCGGCGTCTTCAAGAAGGGGGACAAGGCGCAGCTCGTCTACCGCGATGGCTCGCTCTGGGTCGTCGAGCCGGTCAACGAGGCCGTCGCCCGCGACCTCTTCGGTCAGGTCGAGCAGACGGTCGAAGCTCCCGCCGACGTCGTCGCGAAGCGCTGAGGCGACCCCTCCAAACCGTGTCGCCCATTGGAAGGCGGCTTCGGCGATGCTGTCGCCGCTTGAGTTGACCGCGCCCGGCCATCCGGGTGAGACCACCCCGTGGCGTCGTCGACGCCGACCTGTTTCTTCGCAAGGAGTTGGAGCACACCATGGAACTCGTCCTGACCATCGGCGTCCTTGGAGGCCTCTTCCTCGTGACGCGCACGTTCATCGTCGTCAGCGAGCGACACGCCGTCGTGAAGGAGCGCCTCGGCAAGTTCGAGGGCGTGCTCAAGCCCGGCTTCCATTTCATGCTGCCGATCGCCGACCGCGCCGCCTACACCCACGAGATGCGCGAGCAGGCCATCGATGTGCCGCCGCAGATGTGCATCACCAAGGACAACATCCAGGTCGAGGTCGACGGCATCGTCTACATCCAGGTGATGGACCCGCAGGCCGCGTCGTACAACGTCTCCGACTACAAGGAGTCGGCGATCAACCTCGCGATGACGACGATGCGCAGCGAGATCGGCAAGCTCTCCCTCGAGCAGACCTTCTCCGAGCGCGACAAGATGAACGACTCCATCGTGAAGGAGATCGACAAGGACTCGGCGAAGTGGGGCATCAAGGTGCGCCGCTACGAGATCAAGAACATCACGCCGTCGATGGCCGTTGTGCACACGATGGAGAAGCAGATGGAGGCCGAGCGCCAGAAGCGCGCTTCGATCACGTCGTCGACGGGCGCCAAGGAGGCGAAGATCCTCGTCTCCGAGGGCGAGAAGCAGCAGTCCATCAACCTCTCCGAGGGCGAGAAGCACAAGCGCATCAACGAGGCCAACGGCCGCGCCGCCGAAATCCGCCTCATCGCCGACGCCCAGGCGAAGGGCACGCAGGAGGTCGCCGACGCCATCCGCGCGCCCGGCGGCGACCTCGCCGTGAAGGCCCAGCTCACCGAGCAGTACGTCCACGAGCTCGGGCGCATTCTCGAGGGCGCCGAGGTTTCGGTGGTGCCCGAGAACGTCGCGCGGCTGCGGGGCTTCTTCGAGGGCGTGAGCCAGGTGGGCGCGGCGACGACCACCCCGGGCAAGCCGAACGGCTGAACCCCTCCCACGTCGTCGTCGTCATCCCGATCATCGCTTCCGGAGTCTCCCCATGAACCCCGCCGCCATTACCATCTGGGCCATCGCCGCCCTCTACGTCGGATTCAAGTTCTTCCGCTCCGTCCGCATCGTGCCGAACCGCACCGAGCTCCTTGTCGAGCGCCTCGGCCGCTACCACGCGACCCTCGGTCCGGGCGTGCACTTCCTCCTCCCCTTCATCGACAAGGTGGCCTTCTCGATCGACCTCAAGGAAGAGGCCGTCGAGGTGCCGCCGCAGGACTGCTTCACGAAGGACAACGTTCGCGTCGAGGTCGACGGCGTCCTCTACGTCAAGGTCACCAACGCCAAGCAGGCGAGCTACGGCATCGTCGACCACCGCTACGCAATGGTGCAGCTCGCCCAGACGATGGTGCGCTCGGTGATCGGCACCCTCGACCTCGACCACACCTTCGAGGACCGTGAACTCATCAACTCCCAGGTCATCTCGGCCCTCAACGAGGTCGGCCGCACCTGGGGCGTCGTCGTCAGCCGCTACGAGGTGAAGAACATCGTGCCGCCGGCGAGCGTGCGCGACAGCATGGAGCGTCAGATGGCCGCCGAGCGCGACCGCCGCGCCCTCCTCGCGCGCGCCGAGGGCGAGAAGCAGAGCCGCATCGCCGACAGCGAAGGCAAGAAGCAGGAGATGATCAACCGCTCGCTCGGCGAGATGCAGCGCCGCATCAACGAGGCCGAAGGCAAGGCCGAGGAAATCCTCGCCATCTCGAAGGCCACCGCCGACTCCATCCGGGCCATCTCCGAGACCATCGCCGTCCCCGGTGGCCGCGAGGCCGTGAACATGCGCCTGTCGCAGCAGATGATCGGCAAGCTCGGCCTGCTGAGCAATGGCCAGCGTGTCGTGCTCCCCGCCGACCTCCTGCGCGTCGACGACATCCTGCAGAACGTCGGCCTCGACGCCACCGCCCGCGTGCCCGCGCCCGCCGCCATGCCGGCGCCGCCGGCGATGCCGCGCGAGCCCCAGCCGGTCCCGGTGCGTGCGGCGCCCGCGCCGCCGACGATGCCGTCGCAGCCGTGGCCGCCGCCGAAGCCGGAGTGAGGCCCATCCGATCGGCGTGACGACGACGACGGCGGCCCTTCACGGGCCGCCGTTTCTTCTTGCGGAGCGCGAGATGGCGATCGACGCAGCGCGCCGTCGATCCACCGCTGGCGCGGTTGATCAACCGCGCCAGCGGTTGACCATCCACACATCAAGCGCGGAGCGCTTGATCAACCGCGCCAGCGGTTGACCATCCACACATCAAGCGCGGAGGGCTTGATCAACCGCGCCAGCGGTTGACCATCCACACATCAAGCGCGGAGCGCTTGATCAACCCCACTGCCCACGGCGTCGACGTCGTGGCAGCACCCGCCCATGCACGCCTTGTGGTTCATGCTCGCTGCCCTCGCGGTGCTGGCCATCGCCTATCGCTTCTACGCCGGCTTCATCGCCGCGAAGGTGCTCGCCCTCGACGACGCGCGCCGTACGCCGGCCCACGAGAAGAACGACGGGCAGAACTACCACCCGACCAACAAGTGGGTCCTCTTCGGGCACCACTTCGCGGCCATCACCGGCGCCGGCCCCCTCGTGGGTCCGGTCCTCGCCGCCCAGTTCGGCTTCCTGCCCGGCTACCTGTGGATCCTCTTTGGCGTCTGCCTCGGCGGCGCCGTCCACGACTTCGTCATCCTCGTGGCCTCGGTGCGGCGGGGCGGACGCTCCCTCGCCGAGATCGCCCGCGAGGAGCTCGGGCCCATCCCGGGCTTCATCGCTGCCCTCTCGATCTTCTTCATCGTCGTCATCGCACTGGCCGGCCTTGGCCGCGTCGTCGTCGGCGCGCTGGCCGAGAGCGCCTGGGGCGTCTTCGCCATCGGCGTGTCGATCCCCCTCGCGCTGCTGATGGGCTTGTGGATCTACCGGGTCCGCGGCGGCAGCATCGCCGGCGTTCGCGAGGCCACCGTCGTCGGCGTCTTCGTGCTCCTGCTCGCGGTCGTCTTCGGCAAGGAGGTGCAGGACTCCTCGTTCGGCGCGCTGTTGCGGCTCGACGAGACCACCATCACCGTCGCCATCGCCGCCTACGGCTTCGTCGCCTCGGTGCTGCCGGTCTGGATGCTGCTGTGCCCACGCGACTACCTGTCGAGCTACCTGAAGATCGGCACCATCCTGCTGCTGGTGCTGGGCGTCTGCGTCGTGAACCCGGCCATCGAGATGCCGCTGCTCACCGAGGTGACGTCGACGGCCATCCACGTCGACGGCGCGTCGTTCTTGCCGGTGGTGAAGGGCTCGCTCTTCCCGTTTGTCTTCATCACCATCGCCTGCGGCGCCATCTCGGGTTTCCACAGCCTCGTGGCCTCGGGGACGACGCCGAAGATGGTGAGCCGCGAGAGCGACATGCGCGCCATCGGCTACGGCGCCATGCTCATGGAGGGCCTCGTCGGCATCACCGCGCTCCTCGCCGCCGTCGCCCTGCCGCCCGCCGACTACTTCGCCATCAACACCGACCCGAAGGTCGCCGTCGTCGCCCCAGCCGTTGGCGCCCCCGGCCTCGTCGCCGACGCCGCGGCGCTGGGCGCCCTCGACGCGGCGCTCTCGGCCGACGACCGCCAGAAGCTCGGCCTCGCGAAGGACGCGTCGGTGGCGACGTTGTCGGGCCAGAGCGTCAAGCTCTCACAGGTGCTGCGCCTGTCGAACCCGGCGCTGCACGCCGCCGGCTTCCACGTCGACGCCCACGCCGCCCACGCCACCGAGCTCTCCCACGCCGACTTCGCCCGCCTCGGCGTGAAGGTTGACGACCTGCCCCGTTTGAGCGCCGCCGCCGACGAGGTCGTCGCCGCCCGCACGGGCGGCGCCGTCAGCCTCGCCGTCGGCATGGCCCGCGTGTTCTCGAACCTGCCGGGCATGAGTGGTCTGCTGTCGTACTGGTACCACTTCGCGATCATGTTCGAGGCGTTGTTCATCCTGACGACGATCGACACAGGCACCCGCGTTGGTCGCTTCATCCTGCAGGAGATGCTCGCGCGCTCCCGTCGTCGTCCGCTGCAGCGCCTCGGCGATCCGGCCTCGCTGCCGGCGGCGGCGCTGTCGACGGGCGTCGTCGTCGTCGGCTGGGCCTGGCTCATCTCGTCGGGCTCCATCGCCACGATCTGGCCGATGTTCGGCATCGCCAACCAACTGCTGGCCGCCGTCGCCCTCGTCGTCGGCACCACCATCATCCTCAAGGAGGGACGTCGGCGCCGCTACGCGCTCGTGACGGGCCTGCCGCTGCTCTTCGTCGGCAGCACGACCCTGATCGCGGGGGTTCGCGCCCTCCTCGAGATCTACCTGCCGATGGCCACCGTGCCCCAGACCGCGACGATCGGTCGGGTCTGCAGCGGGGTCACGGTGGTCCTCCTGTTCAGCGTGCTGGTCATCATGGCCGCAGCCGGACGCCGCTGGGCGTCGCTGTGGACGGCCCGGTCGACGTCGGGTGTCCCTGTGTCGTCCTGACGCTGTCTCAAAGGTTCACGGCGGAGCGCAGGCCGCTACACTCGCCCCACGTGGTCGTGACGACGTCATTGTCGACGCGTCGCGGCACGGACCCGGCCTCCAGGTGGAGGGCGGGCAACGAACGGTCCCGCAGGTCGCGGGCCTGGAGGTGCGATGCAGGTCTCCGTCACGTTCCGGCACATGGACGCCACCGATGCGCTCAAGGCGTTCGCCGCCGAGAAGGTCTCACGGATCGAGAAGTACATCCACATGCCCACCGACGCCCACGTCGTGTTGAGCGTGGAAAAGCACATGCATCGGGCCGAGATCAACGTCACCGCCAATGGCATGCGCCTGCGCAGTGAAGAGACATCGGGCGACATGTACGGCTCGATCGATGGGGCGGCCCAGAAGATCGAGCGGCAGCTGAAGCGCTACCGGAACAAGCTCGCGAACCACAAGGTCCGCGACGGACAGGCCCCCAAGGTCCGGGTCTCCTACGTCGACGCCGGCGCCGAGCTCAGCGAGCTGCCGGCTGAGCTGCCGACCCAGATCGTGGAGACGAAGGACATCGAGGCGCCGGTCATGCTCGTCGAGGAGGCCATCATGCAGATGGACCTCCTTCACAGCGAGTTCTTCATCTTCCAGAACGCCAAGACCAACGCGGTCAACGTGATCTACCGGCGCAAGGAGGGGAACTTCGGCCTGATCGAGACCCACACCGGCAACGGTCACGGCAACGGCCACTGAAACCCTTTCAAGCGTGAGCGTCGCGGCGGCCACCGGGCCGCCGCGTGCGTTCTTGCGCGTGGCAACGCGCGAGACCGGCCGGGGCTCGCAGCGTCCAGCATCGCCGTGCCAGACGCGCCGCGTCGTCGGCGCCCGTGCCGCAGTCGCCACAAAGAGCGTTGTCTCCCACCCGGAAGCCGGCTAGGCAGGCACCCGAATCCCCCCCGACCGGCCCCCAACCGTGGCCACCAGGAGCACCCGATGTCCGTCGAGAACCGCGTCAAGTCCATCATCGCCGACCAGCTGGGCGTCGCCGAGGACCAGATCAAGCCGGAGAGCAAGTTCATCGAGGACCTCGGCGCCGACTCCCTCGACATCGTCGAGCTCATCATGGCCATGGAGGAGGAGTTCCAGACCGAGATCCCCGACGAGGAGGCCGAGAAGATCCGCACCGTCGGCGACGCCATCAACTACGTCACCTCGCATTCCTGAGCGGGTGACACCGACGTCTCGACACGTCACGAAGCGGCCTCCGGGCCGCTTTTCGTTTGGCGGTGGCGCCTGCGGCGTCGCCGTCGCCGTCCCAAGGTCCCCGTTGGCGGATGCCGCGCGGGTCGCTAGCCGTCACGTCGTCAACCTGCTCTCTCTTCCGTGGAGTTCCCGATGTCGCGTCGCGTGGTGGTGACTGGCTATGGCATGACGACCCCGCTGGGGGTCACGACCGACCAGTCGTGGTCCGGCCTCGTCAACGGCAAGAGCGGCATCCGCATCGTCGAGGAGTGGAAGACGCAGGAGTACGTCAACGGCGCGAAGCTCCCGGTGAGCATCGCCGGCATCGTCCCCGACTTCGACCCCGAGCAGTGGGTCGAGCAGAAGAAGGACGTCAAGCGCATGGAGCGCTTCATCCTGCTCGCCCAGGCGGCGGCGAAGCAGGCGTGGGATATGTCGGGCCTGCCGGCGAAGCTCTCCGACGAGGATGGCGACATGGCCGGCTGCATCGTCGGCGTCGGCCTCGGCGGCCTCGGCGGCATCATCGAGAGCTACAACAGCCTCATGCAGAAGGGCCCGCGCCGCGTGAGCGCCTTCTTCATCCCGGCCATCGTCTCCAACCTCGCGCCCGGCAACCTCTCGATCCGGTACAACCTCCGCGGCGCGAACTGGGCACCGGCGTCGGCGTGCACGTCGGGCGCCCACGGCATCGGCGAGGCCTTCATGCACATCCGCGACGGCCGCGCCGACGTCATGCTGTGCGGCGGCGCCGAGGCCTGCTGCGAGCCCCTCGCGGTGGCCGGCTTCGCGTCGATGCATGCCCTCTGCACGAGCCACAACGACGACCCGACGACGGCCAGCCGTCCGTTCGAGAAGACCCGCGACGGCTTCGTCATGGGTGAGGGCGCCGGCTTCCTCGTCCTCGAGGAGTACGAGAAGGCGAAGGCCCGTGGGGCGACCATCTACGCCGAGATGGTCGGCTACGGCAGCAGCGCCGACGCCAGCCACATCACCGCCCCCGCCGAGAACGGTGAGGGCGCCCAGCGCGCCTTCAAGCAGGCGCTGCGCATGGCGAAGCTGGACCCGACGGCGGTCGGCTACATCAACGCCCACGGCACCTCGACGCCCTTCAACGACAAGAGCGAGAGCGATGCCATCAAGGGCGTCTACGGCGCCCACGCGAAGAAGCTGATGGTGTCGTCGACGAAGTCGATGACGGGCCACCTGCTCGGTGGCGCCGGCGGCGTCGAGGGCGTCATCTCGGTGATGACCCTGCACAAGGGCATCATCCCGCCGACCATCAACTACAACGAGCCGGATCCCGAGTGCGACCTCGACTACGTGCCGAACACGGCCCGCGAGGTCCGCGTCGACGTCGTCCAGTCGAACTCCTTCGGGTTTGGCGGCACCAACGGCGTCCTGCTGTTCAAGCGCGCCTGAGCACGGCGCGCGGTCGACCGTGCCCCACCGCTGCCCTCGATGTGGGGGCATGTGGGCGACAAAGGCGGCGGGGCCTCCGCTCGCGCCGGCCGCCTGTCCGCATCGGGGTGGTCGTCGTCCCGGTCGTCGCGCACGCCGCCACGGCACCTGCTAGGTTTTCGACGTGGCGCGTCGTCCGACCTTTGCCGAGAGTGCCGAGAAGCCGCGGCTCCTCGTCTGCGCCTTTGCCGAGGTGCCCGGGCAGAGCGGGCAGGGCGTGCGCGCCGAGCAGCTCCTGCTGGGCTTCTCGCAACACCTCGACGTCGACGCCCTCTCGCTGAAGAGCAAGACCCTCACGCACATCCAGCGCGTCGGCGCGGCGCGCATGCTGCGGGTGCCCGTCGCCGAGGCGAAGGGGGGCGAGGGCACCGCCGCGCGCAGCGCGTTTACGGAGCGGCTCGGGGCCTATCGGCGCGCGCTCACCCGCCAGCTCGAGAACGACCAGTACGACGTCGTCTACGCCCTTGATCTCTTCTCGGCGGCGGCGGCCCTGCCGAACCTGGGTCGGGCCCGCCTCGTCGTCGAGGTCGCCGACGTGCCGTCGCTGTCGTGGCAGACGCGCTGGCCGGTCTCCACGCGGGATCGGGAGACCCGCAGCGAGTGGGAGCAGGCCGAGCGGGCCGCGCTGAAGGCGGCGGCCCTCATCGTTGCGCCATCGCGGCAGGCGGCCCGCGTCGTGTCGGAGCGGGCAGCGGACCCGCGCCTGATCCAGGTCTTCCCCCGCCTCGTCGACACCCGCATCTTTGCGCCCCCCACCGTCGAGATCGACCTCGGCGACACCCGCACGGTGGCGTTCCTCGGCGGCCGCGAGGGCGGCGCGCGTACGGCGATGCTGACGAGCACCCTCAAGCTCCTCGGGGCCCGCGCCCCCGAGGCCCGCTTCCTCCTCGTGGGCACGCCCGGTCGCGCTGATGCCGGCGTCCGCGAGGCGCTGCAGAAGCGCGATCTTCTCGAGCGGGCCACCTTCGTCGACGTCGGCGCCCCCCATGAGCTCCAGCACGCCGTCTGCGGCGCCGACGTCGCCGTCGTGATCGCCGACCCGGCGGGCCTCGCCTTGCCCCACCGCGCGCTCGAGGCCATGGCCTGCGGTCGCGCCGTCGTCGCCGCCGCCGCCGAGGCCATCTGTCGCGACCACCTCGTGGCCGAGCAGCACGCCCGCATCGTGCCGCCCGATGCGCCGGAGCGGATCGCCGAGGCCGTCTGCGACCTCCTCGACGACACCACCCTGCGGGCCCGCCTCGGCAAGGCCGCCGAGAAGCAGGCCGCCCGCTTCGACCTCGGCGCCCGCCTGCCCGACCTGGCCCACATGCTGCGCGACGCCACCGGCGTGGCCTTCGACGCGAAGCTGCCGCCCCTCGAGGAGGTGACGGCGCCGGCCCCCATCGCCCGCGCCGTGCCCGCCACCCGCGTGGCCGAGGCGAAGCGCCCGATGTCGTCGCCGACGGCTCCCGCTCCCGTGCCGTTGCCGTCGACCGAGACCGCGTCGTCGCCGGCCGTCGTTCCACCCGTCCGGAGCGCGCCCCGGGCGTCGCTGGCCGACGATGACGACGAGGACCCTGCTGGCGGGCCGGCGCCACTGTCGGAGCTGTCGCTGCCGGAGGCGTCCGCCGAGGCGCTGCCGCTCGAAAACGATGCCACCGTCGACAACGCCCTGCTGCCCGCCGCCACGGTGGCCGTCGCGCGGGGGGCGCCGCCGACGTCGCGACGTCTGTTCGTGCCCATCTCGGCGGTGCGCGGCATCGATGCCCCCAGCGAGCACGGCGGCGACGTCTGGGCCGGCGACACCATGTTCGATCCGGCGGCAGTGCATCCGCCGGCCTCGGACCCACCACCCGAACGCGTGAAGGGTGCGATGCTCAACACCGATTCCGGCCGGGCCTTCGCGAGCGTGCCGCCGACCGCCGAGGTGTCGTCCCCCGGGCGCGTGACCTCGTCGCCGGGCGCCCGCAGCCTCGGCGTGCAGAGTGACGCCGACGTTTCCCGGGACGAGTGGTCCCTCGACACCATCGCCGACGCCTCGCCCGTGCCGGAGCCGACCCGCCTCCCCAGCGCCGAGCGTCACCCGACGACGCACCCGCCGCGCAGCTTCCTCGTGCAGCAGGGCATCGCCGACCTCACCGCCGAGGACGATGACTAGCAGGTTGCTGAAAAAGGCCGCTTTGGGCCTTTTTCAGCAACCCTGCTAGGTACTTCTGGGCCTCGTCTCCGACGAGGCCGGATCAACACCTAGCAGGTGCTGAAAAACGCAAAGCCGTT
>Ga0172373_10001175_pt1 | contig 42582 bp, 38 predicted proteins | sample Lak10m_2_FD_114546 | JGI IMG/M metagenome (GOLD analysis project Ga0172373, IMG submission 114546) | Freshwater microbial communities from Kabuno Bay, South-Kivu, Congo - kab_092012_10m | ecosystem: Environmental > Aquatic > Freshwater > Lake | place: Democratic Republic of the Congo... | reverse complement strand
CGTCGACTTTTTCGTCGCTGTTTCTGCCCGCTTCAGTGCGGCAATCGCTTCTTCGCTCAGATGACATTTTCGTGTCGCCATCCTCCCATTATATCTTGCCAATGCCAAAACGCTTCCCCATGAGTGCTTCGCAAACACAATGGTCAGCCGCTTATCCAGCCGAATTTCGGTTGACGGCAATGGCGATCTTCATCCTCTTGCCTGCTGCTGCCCCAATTTTTGCGGCGCTGCCGTTGCTGTTGGCTGAGACGATTCCTCTGGATGGCAAGCTGAACATGCGCGATACGCTTGACAGTACACCGTTGCCCCTATGGGTCTATCTCGCAGGGAAGGTTCTGGGCGTGTGGTTGGGCGTGTTGATCGCGCTGGTCATCTGTATTCCGGTGGTGGGCGCGGTGTTTTACTGGAAGTTGGGCGCGTTTAACGTGTGGGTGTGGCTGCAAGTGTGGGGCGCGGTGGTCGTCCCTTCGGGGCTATTGAGTTCCGGTATGGGGGTGCTGTTTGCGGCTGCACAGCCAACGCGCAGGCGGGCGATACTGGTGAATTTTCTGCTGATTCCGGTGTTCGTTTATCTTTATTCGGTTTCGCCACTCTTGCAGGTCACGGTTTTAGCTTCACTCGCGCCGGAACAGGCTTTCGATCTGGATGCCAATGGGAAGATCACCGCACTCCGGCTGATGAGTGGGGATGTGATGGCATTATCGGCAGGGTTAATGGTGGCAGCATTGGCGGTTGCCGGACTGCTGGCTTGGGGTGGGATACGCTGGAAGGCGGGGCGGGCGTGATGAGAATGGTTCAACGAGCAGGGAGGATATGATGATCGAGATACACAACCTGAGCAAAACGTATGCAGGCGGCGTGCAGGCGCTAACGGGCATTGATCTGAAGATTGAATCCGGCATGTTCGGGCTGGTGGGGCCGAACGGTGCGGGCAAGACTTCGCTGATGCGGATACTGGCGGGGTTGCTGCGTGCGTCTAGCGGGAGCGTGAGCGTATTCGGGAAGGATATGGGAACTGCGGCGGGCAAGCAGGCGGCGAAAGCTTTGCTAGGGTATCTGCCGCAAGAATTGGGGTTCTACCCGACATTGAGCGCCCGTGAATTTCTGGACTATATGGCGATTCTGAAGGGTGTAACTGATAAGCGGACGCGGCAAGCACAGATCGAACAACTGCTGGAGGAAGTGCGTCTGACGGATGTGGCTGACCGACGCTTAAAGACCTTTTCGGGCGGGATGAAGCGGCGCGTGGGGATTGCACAGGCGCTGCTGGGCAATCCGAAATTGCTGATCGTGGATGAGCCAACGGTGGGGTTAGACCCGGAGGAACGGGTGCGCTTCCGCAACTTGCTCTCTGGGATGGCGAAACGCTGCACGGTGATTCTGTCCACGCATATCGTGGAGGACATCAGCCATTCGTGCAACGATCTGGCGGTGATGAGCAAAGGGCGGGTGATCTTCCGGGGTGCGCCCGCCGAATTGGTGCAACAGGCGCGGGGCAATGTGTTCACTGTCCTGTTACGGGATGAGCCGCCGGATGGGGGGCTATCGGTGGTATCCACGCTGCAAATGACGGATGGCGTGCAGTACCGCGTGCTGGGGAAACCGGATGGGCGCTATGAAGCCAAGCCTATCGAACCAAGCCTAGAGGACGGATACATCTGGTTGATGCAGCACGCCGCACAGCCGACGAGCTAATGGGACTGCGCTAACAGATCAATGTAGCTATCGAGTATGTCGGAGGTGGAAATGATGCCGATCACCTTGCCATCTTCCACAACGGGCATACTGCCGAATTTGTGATCGCGCAAAAGCTGTGCGGCCTGCTGTGCGCTGGTCTGCGGTGCGACGGTGATCGGGTTGCGCGTCATGCAGGCTTCGGCGGTCAGGTCGTGGAGCAGGACGCGATCTTGCGAACGGTCATGTAGCACATAGGGCGAGTTCATCGCCAGACGAATGTCGCGGTCGGTGACGATGCCGAGCAGTTCGTCGCCATCTACTACCAGAATTTGGCGGTAGGCGTGGGATTTCATCAGGCCGATGACTTCCTGAACGGGCGTGTTGGGCGCTACTCGCACAGGGTTGGCTGTCATAATGTCGGCCACCATCAACATGCTTTGCTCCTTCGGGTGAACGTTCGTATAGTGTTCAGTATAAACCCGCGCTACGATGGCACAAGCTGCTGTGCGTAGGTTGCGCCGATGTGCAGCGCGCGCTGGTTAGCGGGCAACAAATCGCGGCGGTGGGCGGGGAGGTGTGCTTCCAGCGCGGCGTATAGTGATTCGAGGCGAACCACCGGCACGCGGGTCATGGCTGCGCCCAGCATGACCATGTTGGTCAGGCGCGGGCTGCCGAGCGATTCGGCTTCCTGCGTGGCGGGGATGGGTAGCAGCGTGACATCCGTGCGGGTGGGCGCAACCGGAATCAAGGATTGGTTGTAGACCACTAAACCGCCAGCAGCGACGATGGCCTCGTATTTGTGTACCGATGGCGTGTTCATGAGCAGCGCCACATCAGGATGGCGCACCAGCGGCGAACCGATGGGTTTATCGCTGATGACCACGAAGCAATGCGCCGTGCCGCCGCGCATTTCGGGGCCGTAAGAGGGAATCCATGTCACCTCAAGCTGCTGTTCCATCGCGGCGTAAGCCAGCAGTTGCCCGGCAAACATCACACCCTGACCGCCAAAGCCGGAAATGAGTAGTGCGACCTGCATGATTGACCTCCCTGTGTGGGGTGCTTAAAGCGCCGCCACTTCCGGCACAACTTTGTAATCCCCTACCGGGTAATAGGGCAGCATATTGGTTTCGAGCCATTCCAGCGCCTTGTCCGGCGCAATTCCCCAGTTGGTCGGGCAAGTGGAGAGCAATTCGACCATGCCGAAGCCTAACCCGGCCTGCTGTACTTTGAGCGCGGTTAGAATGGCTTTTTTCGCTTTACGAATGCTGGCGGGATCGTGCAGCGAACGGCGCACGATGTAGGCCGTGCCGTCTAACGAGGACAGTAGCTCGCTCATGCGGATGGGATAGCCGGTGCTGCTCACGCTGCGCCCCTGCGCCGAGGAGGTGGTCTTTTGCCCCACTAGCGTGGTGGGAGCCATCTGCCCGCCGGTCATGCCGTAGACGGCGTTGTTGACGAAAATGGTGGTGATGTGTTCGCCACGCGCTGCGGCGTGCAGAATTTCGCCCGCGCCGATGGACACCAGATCGCCATCGCCCTGATAGGTGATGACCATGCGATCTGGCAGCACCCGCTTGAGGCCGGTAGCCATTGCCGGGGCGCGGCCATGCGCAGCGACACAGGCATCCACGTTGAAGTAGTCGTAGACGAAGACCGAACAGCCCACCGGAGCGACCAGCACGGTCTGGGTGCGAATGCCGAGTTCGTCAATCGCTTCAGCCAGCAGGCGGTGTGCAATACCGTGCGTACAGCCGGGGCAGTAGTGGGTATGATGGTCGGTCAGGCATTCGGGGCGCTGGTAGACTGTTTGCATGATAGGCTGCGCGACGACCTGTAACATAATGTTCACTCCTCGCTTAGGCGTGGTGAGCCGCGTGGTTGTAGTGGGTTTCGATGGCCTTTAGCACTTCTTCGGATGAGGGGACGATGCCGCCCATGCGTCCGTAGAATTGCACCGGAATTTGGCCGCCTGTGGCGAGGCGCACATCTTCGAGCATTTGCCCCGCGTTCATCTCCACCACCAGACACATTTCGACGCGATCGGCCAGTTCCGACAGGCGTTCTTCCGGGAACGGCCAGAGCGTTTGCGGGCGCATCAGCCCGACTTTCAGACCGTTGGCACGGGCGGCTTCGAGGGCGCTATAGGCCACGCGCCCTGCCGAGCCATACGCGATGACCAGCAGTTGGGCATCGTCGGTGTTGTATTCTTGCCAGCGCGGTTCGGTTTTCTTGATCTTGCGTAGCCGTTTCTGGATGGCGATATTGTGCGCTTCTTCGGCTTCGCCACTCATGAATAGCGACGAGATGACGTTGCGCGGACGGTCTTGTGCGCCCCGCAGCGCCCATTCGGGCGGCGTCTTTCGTGGTTCGGTCATGGGGGGGAGTTCGGCTGGTTCCATCATCTGCCCGATTTGTCCATCAGCAGCGAGGATGACCAAATGGCGGTATTGATCGGCTAGGTCGAAGGCGAGGGTGGTGAAGTCAATCGCCTCCTGCACCGAGGCGGGGGCGAGGACGATGGGGTGATAATCGCCGTGTCCGGCGGAGCGTGTGATCTGAAAATAGTCCCCTTGAGACGGTAGGATGTTCCCCAAGCCCGGCCCGCCGCGCATCATATCTACTACTACGCAGGGCAAGTTTGCGCCAGCGATGTACGACAAGCCTTCTTGCATGAGGCTGATGCCGGGACTGGAGGAGGAGGTCATCACCCGCACGCCGGTGCAGGCCGCGCCGTAGACCATGTTGATGGCGGCAACTTCGCTTTCCGCTTGGAGAAAGACGCGATTTAACTCGTTCATCCTGACCGACAGGTATTCGAGCAATTCCGTTTGTGGGGTGATAGGGTAGCCAAAGTAGGCTTCGAGGCCGGCACGGACGGCGGCCTCGGCTATGGCGACGTTCCCCTTGAGCAGTTCGCGGGTCATCGCACCGCCTCCTGAGTTCCATTGTGAGCCTGTTTGGGGACTGTTTCGCGGTAGACGGTGATGCAAATATCGGGGCAGATGACGGCACAGATGGCACAACCGGTACAGAGTTGTTCGGGGTCAATCAGGGCGACAGGATGATAGCCTTTGGCGTTCAGGCAATCGGATGCCATGTGGATTACCTGCTGCGGGCAGACCGTCGAACAAAGCTGGCAACCTTTGCAGCGTTCCGCGTCTATGGAGATCATCCCGCGTGTCATCATGCTGCTCCTGCAAACTATTTTTATCTATACCCTAGCGTTAAGACAGGGTTTTTGAACAGTACAAAACTTCCTCTCTGTCTATACTGATTGTCATGTTGTAGACACGGTATACTGGAACAGGAATGCGATAGGTGAACAGGTATGGCGAAAAATGGAAGAATTCATTTTCGGGACGCTGGCAACTGACCAGTTGAAGTTGATGCATCACCGGGCGGCGCGGCGCGGTTTACAACATGCACGGGATGTGGAGCCGCGCAATCCACTCCCCGGACAGCCGATTACGCTGACGGTATGGGCGGGCGTGAACCTGACGGCGGACGCGGTGGCTTGCTATTACACCACCGATGGGACGCAGCCGGCGGGCAGCCGGGGCGTGGCGGCGCAGGGACAGGTGGCACGGTTTGAGCCGGCTGGTGTGGAATGGGATACGGCGGCATGGGGCTACCGGCAGCGGTGGACGGTGACGCTGCCCGCACAGGCGGAAGGCGTGATCGCGCGCTACTGCATCAGCGCATGGAGCGCGGGCGGGGATGAAGTGTATGCCGATTGGCCGCAGGTACGGGCGGCCTCCGAAGAAGCGGCGGCGGCTTATTTCAATGGCAAACCTGTGCCGGATGATTTGCAGGTGGGCGATCCGTCGCGGCCTCATGTGTTCACGCTGTCGGTAGACCGCCTGACCCCGCCGACGTGGGCGCGGGAGGCCGTGATCTACCATGTGTTCGTGGATCGGTTCTTTCCCGGCGGTGGACGCGATTGGACGCAGACGGATGATTTGAACGGGTTTTGCGGTGGGACGCTGTGGGGGGTGGCGGAGAAGCTGGACTACATCGTTGATCTGGGGGCAACCTGCATTTGGCTGAGTCCGGTGTTTTGCAGCGAAACGCATCACGGCTACGATGTGGTTGATTACGGGCATGTCGAACCCCGATTGGGCGGGGACGCGGCGCTGAAAGCACTGGTGCAGGCGGCTCATAAGCGCGGCCTGCGGGTCATCCTCGATATTGCGCTCAATCATCTATCGCATCACCATCCGTACTTTGTGGATGCCCATAGTAACCCGGATAGCCCGTACCGCAACTGGTTCATATTTGACGATTCGGAACTGGGCTACCGCAGCTTTTTCGGCGTAGAGTCCATGCCCAAGCTGAATGTGACCACGCCAGCAGCGCGACAATGGCTGATTGATGTGGGGCGCTACTGGCTGCGGGAGTACGATGTGGATGGCTACCGTTTGGATGTGGCGGACGGGCCGGGGCCGGACTTCTGGACGGATTTTTACCGCGCTTGCAAGCAGGAGAAGCCGGACAGTTTGTGCTTTGGCGAGGTGGTGGATGCGCCAGATATTCAGCGCGAGTATGTGGGACGGCTGGATGGGCTGCTTGATTTTCATCTGTGCTACAGTTTGCGGCGGGCATTCGCGCAGGAGCGTATCAGCGCAGACGAGTTGGCGCGGTTTATCGAGCGCCATACGGCCTATTTCCCGCCGGATTTCCTGCTGTTGAGCTTCGTGGACAATCACGATATGGATCGGTTCACCTTCACTGCGAAGGGGCAGACGGAGGCGCTGCGGCAGGCGGCGGCGTTGCAATTCAGCCTGCCGAACGTCCCGGTCATCTACTACGGGACGGAGATCGGGCTGACGCAGGCGGTGAGCGCGGCGGAAGGCTTCGGGCTACATGTTAATCGCGTGCTGATGCGCTGGGATGCGGTGGATGGCTCGGAGATGTTGACGTTTTACAAAGCGTTGATTCGGGCGCGGCGCGGCAGCTAACAGGACATCGGAATAAGTAGGAATACAAAGGGACTGGCATATTGACCAGTCCCTTTTGTTTGGTGAGAGGTGTGCCGGACTAGCCTATTTCGGACAGCTTGACAGGACGGCCTTCCAGATACGACTTCTTGGCAGCCAACCCCATGACGACGGGCGCACGACCATCGGCACCGGTCACGGTGAGGGGCTTGTCGTTCACCACCGACTCCACGAAGTCGCGCAGTTCGGACTCGTAGGAGTAGGTGTAGCGTTCCATGAAGAAGTTCAGCGGCAGATCGCGGCGGACGTTCTGCGCGGTGCTGATGGTGGCGGCGTTCGGGTACAGGTTGTCAGTCATGATTGCGCCGCCGCTACCGAAGGCTTCCACGCGCTGATCGTAGCCGTAGACCGCCTTACGGCTGTTGTCAATGCTGACGGTGACTCCGTTGGCGAACTTCATTACGATGAAAGCGGTATCCACATCACCGGCTTCACCGATGGCGGGGTCAACCTTGACACCGGCGACGGTGTAGACTTCCACCGCGTCGCTGCCCGTGAGGAAACGCGCCATGTCGAAGTCATGAATGGTCATGTCGAGGAAGATGCCGCCGGACACCTTGATATAGCTGACGGGGGGCGGGCCGGGGTCACGGCTGATGATGTGTAACATGTGCAGTTCGCCGATTTCCTGCGAGACGATGGCCTGCCGCACGCGGGCATAGTTGGGGTCGAAACGGCGGTTGAAGCCGATTTGCAGCTTCACGCCCGCTTTACGCACGCTCTCTAGCGCCTCGTCAATGTGGTTCAGGTCAAAATCAATTGGCTTTTCGCAGAAAATGTGCTTGCCGGCTGCCGCTGCTTCACGGATGATCTGCGAGTGGGTGTTGGTGGCGGAGCAAATGGCGACGGCTTGTACCGCAGGGTCGGCCAGCAGTTCGCGGTAGTCGGCACTAACTTTGGGGATGTGTAGTTTGGCGGCCACATCCTGCGCGGCGGTAGCCACCACGTCCGCGATGCCGATGACTTCCGCGCCGGGGATGCGGGTGACAAGGTTTTCCGCGTGTACTTTGCCGATACGTCCCGCGCCAATCACTGCAAATTTCAATGTCATGTTTGCGACCTTTCCTCAGTTAGTAGTAACGCTGTTTGTTTCTAGCTTCATCATACTTGCGGCGGGCATCTTGTACAGACGGGTTTTCCGAGACTTCGGCAACCGCCACATCCCACCATGATTCGTAGCCGCCCACACGCTGGCTGCGGTCAGTTTCGATGAAGATGCACACGGTTTCGGATGAAGCCTGCGCCTGCTGGAGCGCGGTTGCCAGTTCGTCTTTGTTGGCGGCGCGGATGAGCTTTGCGCCCAGACTGGCGGCGTTCGCGCCCAAGTCCAGCGGCAACGTTTCGCCATCCAACTGACCGGAGTCGGTGCGGAAGCGGTATTTGGTGCCGAAGCCGTCGCTGCCAACCGATTTCGATAGGCCGCCGATACTGGCGTAGCCGTGATTATCCAGAATGATAATCACCAGCTTCACGCCTTCCTGTACGGCGGTCACGATTTCGGAGGACATCATCAGGTAGGAAGCGTCTCCCACCATGACATAGACTTCGCGGGCAGGGTCGGCCATTTTTGCGCCTAGCCCACCAGCAATCTCATAGCCCATTGTGGAGTAGCCGTATTCCAGATGGTAGCCGCCGGGGCTGCGGGTGCGCCACAGTTTATGCAAGTCACCGGGGAGGCTGCCCGCCGCGCACAGCACAATATCGTTGGGGCGCGAGAGGATGTTGACCGCGCCGATGACCACGCCCTGACTCATGAGGGGGCCGTGTTCCAGATCATAGATGCGCTGCACTTCGGCATCCCAGTCGGCATTGAAGGCGGCGGCACGGGTGCGGTATTCGCTGGCGACTTCGTAGCCTGCAATGAGCGTGCTGAGTTCATCTAGAATGGCACGGGCGTCGCCCACCAGCGGCAGCGCGTGATGTTTGTAGGCATCGAACTCCGCCACGTTGATGTTGATGAACTTGAGGTTAGGATTCTGGAAGGCAGTTTTGGAGGCGGTGGTGAAATCGCTGTAGCGCGTTCCAATGCCGATAATCAGGTCGGCTTCACGGGCGATGATATTGGCTCCGGCGGTGCCTGTCGCGCCGATTGCGCCTAGATTCAGCGGGTGGTTATAGGGCAGCGAACCTTTGCCGGCCATCGTTTCGCCCACCGGAATGCCTGTGCGTTCCACGAAAGCGGCGAGCGCGGCAGTGGCTTCGCTGTACAGCACGCCACCCCCCGCCACGATGATCGGGCGACGACTGGCGCGTATCCACTCGGCGGCGCAGTTCAGGCTGTCCACATCCGGGCGCGGGCGCGGGATGTGCCAGATGCGCGGTTCGAGGAAGTCGTCGGGATAGTCGAAGGCCATCGCCTGCACATCCTGCGGCAGCGACAGTGTGACCGCGCCGGTTTCGGCGGGGGAGGTGAGGACACGCATCACTTCCGGCAGGGCGGTGATGATCTGTTCGGGGCGGTTGATACGATCCCAGTAGCGCGATACCGGCTTGAAGCAATCGTTTACCGAAATATCCTGCGAATGCTCAGATTCAAGCTGTTGCAGCACAGGTGCTTGTAGGCGCTGGGCGAAAATGTCGCCGGGGAGCAGCAGCACGGGCAAGCGGTTGATGGTGGCGGCAGCTGCGCCAGTGAGCATGTTGGTCGCGCCGGGGCCAATCGAGGAGGTGCAGGCGAAGGCTTGCAGGCGGTTCTTGACTTTGGCGAAGGCGGCGGCGCTGTGTACCATCGCCTGTTCGTTGCGAACCTGATAGTAGCGGAAACGATCCGCATACTGCTGTAGCGCCTGCCCGATGCCCGCCACGTTGCCATGACCGAAGATGCCCCAGCAGCCTGCGAAGAACGGTTGCTGATGACCGTCACGCTCGACCTGCTGGTTGGAGAGGTAGTGAATGATGGCCTGCGCCATCGTCAAACGGGTTGTTTTCATGAGGATTCCTTCGCGTATGCTCGTAAAGCGTGCTGAACGGATGCGGGTGCAGCTATTTGACGATGGGCAGGCGCGGGTCTAAGCCTGTCCATGTGGATTTGACCCATGCGAAATCGGGGTCGTCCACATTGGCGAGGGACTGCGCCGAACCCGCCAGCGCGTTCAGGTAGTAAGTGGTGTAGCCGTAAGCGCCGACGACGGGGTGATAGCCTTCCGGCACGAGGATGGTGTCGTGGTCACGCGCCATCATGAGCGCATCAATGCGGCCATCGGTGGTGTATACGCGCTGATAGGCGAAACCTTCGGGGCGGTCAAATTTGTAGAAATAGATTTCTTCGAGGTCGGCTTCCAGCAGTTTGCCATCGGCATCCACGCGATGCACATCATGCTTGTGCGGCGGGTAGCTCGACCAGTTGCCACCGGGCGTGTAGACTTCCACCAGCACGAGGCGCTGGCATTCAAACCCCGGCGGTAGGATGCTGTTGATCTGACGCGAGGCGTTGTTGCCGCCACGCAGTTCGACGGCGCTGGTTTCGGGGGTGACAAGGCGGGCGGGAAAATCCTGATCGCTCGGCACCCAAGACGAGGCAATTTCGAGGCCGTCACTGGTGGCTTCAATCTCGAAAGAGGTGTGGCGCGGCAGGTAAACGGCGTAGGGTTTGCCGGCGAAGACGTTGGGGCGGCGGCCTATGTTAAGGAAGTCCCCGGCACTGCTGCGGATGTGCGCTGTGCCACCGAGGATGACATGACCGTATTCAAAGTCGCCCGTTTCGGAAGCCCAACGCTGTCCTTTGTTGAAGCGGCGTGCTTCAAAGTTCAGGTATTCCCACCCCGCCTGCTGCGGCGTGACTGAAGCAAAAACGCCCGTTTCACCTTTGTCCGTTGAACGGAGGAGCATAGTGTCGGCGGTGTAACGCATAGGCGATCCTTTTGTGGAATAGGTCATGAAAGATCAAGAGATTATAGCGCGGGTATGGTTTGTGGTCATTATGGTTCTTTGCAGTTTGGCGGCGGTGCTTTATACTCGGTTCCTTAACAAACCCCGATGCCAATCAAGCAAAGTTTGAGGGAATTATGGCTGCACATGCAAATGTCAAGAAAGTTGTTTTGGCCTACAGCGGTGGGCTGGATACGTCGGTAATTGTCCCGTGGTTGAAGAACAATTATCCGGGATGCGAAGTGATTTGCTTCTGCGCTGATCTGGGGCAGGAGGAAGAACTGGAAGGTTTGGAGGAGAAGGCAATTAAGTCGGGCGCGAGCAAGCTGTATATTCGCGATTTGCGCGAAGAATTCCTGACGGATTTCGTGTTCCCGACGATGCAGGCGGGCGCGGTCTATGAGCGCGAATACCTGCTGGGAACCTCGTTCGCACGGCCTTTGATCGCTAAACACATGGTCGAGATTGCGGAGATTGAAGGCGCGGATGCGGTAGCGCATGGCGCAACGGGCAAGGGCAACGATCAGGTGCGCTTTGAACTGACGGTGATGGCGCTCAATCCCAAGCTGAAGATTATCGCCCCGTGGCGCGAGTGGGAAATTCGCAGCCGCGAGGATGCGCTGGCCTACGCTGCCGAGTTCAACGTGCCGGTGACGGCGACTGAAAAGAGCATCTATAGCCGTGACCGCAACCTGTTCCACCTGTCGCATGAAGGCGGCTTGCTGGAAGACCCCTGGAACGAACCGGAAGAAATGATGTACCAGCTGACGACCGCGCCGGAAAAAGCGCCGGATCAGCCGGAGTTCGTTGAAGTGGGCTTCGAGAAGGGCGTCCCGGTGACGTTGAACGGCGAGAAGCTACCCGCAGTGGAACTGTTCCGCCGTTTGAACAAAGTGGCGGGCAAGCATGGAATCGGGCGGGCGGATATTGTGGAGAATCGTCTGGTCGGCATGAAAAGTCATGGCGTGTACGAGACTCCGGCGGGGACGTTGCTGCGCCGCGCACATCAGGCGCTGGAATCGATGTGCCTCGATAAGCACACCATGCACTACAAGGATTTTGTGGCGGTGAAGTATGCCGAACTGGTCTACAACGGCATGTGGTACACCCGCCTACGCGAGTCGCTGGACGCTTTTATTCAGGTGACGCAAGAACAGGTGACGGGCGTGGTGCGCTTGAAGCTGTACAAAGGCAACATGATTATGGCGGGTCGCAAGAGCGACTTCAGCCTGTACCGCGAGGATTATGCGTCTTTCGGTGAGGAAAATGTGTACAACCAGAAGGATGCGGAAGGTTTCATCGCGCTGTTCGGCCTGCCGCTGAAGGTGGAGGCGCTGCTGGCGATTGATGGCGGCGGCAAGAGCCACTACCGCACGCCGGACTATAGCAAGTTCAAGCGCGACTAGCTGGATTGTGAACCCCTCTCAGGTCGAGAGGGGTTTTTCATCTGTGTCATTATCGCATAGTCATATCACCGGATTATGGATTGCCGGTAGGAAGCGGACAGCATGACTCTGTGGGGTGGGCGATTTGCCGAACCATCGGATGCGGATTTGCGGGCATTGAACGACAGCATTGATTTCGACAAACGCATGTATGCCGAGGACATCGCGGGCAGCATTGCCTATGCACGGGCGATTGCGAACGCAGGCATCATCACAGCCGCCGAAGCCGCTACGCTGGTAGAAGGGCTACGGCAAGTGCTTGCCGAGTTCGAGGCGGGGACATTTGTGCTACAAGTGGCGGACGAGGATATTCATACGGCTGTCGAACGGCGGCTGACCGAACTGGTGGGGGCGGTGGGCGGCAAGTTGCACACCGGTCGCAGTCGTAACGATCAGGTGGCAACGGATTTCCGGTTGTGGGTGGCTGGCGCGATTGACCGCACGGACGCGCTGCTGCGGGCGTTGCAAGAGGCGCTGATCGCCAAAGCCGAACCGAATCTTGAAACGCTGATGCCCGGTTATACGCATGTGCAGCCGGCGCAGCCGATTACCGCCGCGCACTGGCTGATGAGCTTTTTCTGGATGCTGGCGCGTGACCGCAGCCGCTTGCAGGATGCCAAGCGGCGCTTGCTGGTGTCGCCGCTGGGGGCGGGGGCGCTGGCGGGCACTCCGTTTGCGGTGGATCGGGCGGCGCTGGCGGCGGAACTGGGATTCACATCGGTCAGCCAGAATAGTCTGGACGCGGTGAGTGACCGCGATTTTGCGGCGGAACTGCTGTTTTGCCTCGCACTGGCGGGGACGCACCTCAGCCGGTTGGCGGAAGATGTGATTTTCTACAGCAACCCGCTGTTCGGGTTTATCACGCTGAATGATCGTTACAGCACGGGTTCGAGCCTGATGCCGCAGAAGCGCAACGCTGACCCGATGGAACTGGCGCGGGGGAAGGCGGGGCGCTTGATCGGACGGCTGACGGGATTCCTGACGACGCTGAAGGGGCTGCCGAGTACCTACAACAAAGACCTTCAGGAAGATAAGGAATCGGTCTTTGATTCGGTGGATACGCTGGATCGGTTGCTACCCGTTATCATCGCCATCGTGGACACACTAAATTTGAACCCTGACCGGATGCGGGCGGCACTGGGCGAGGATATGCTGGCGACGGATATGGCGGACTATCTGGTGCGGAAGGGGCTACCGTTCCGACAGGCGCATCATGTGGTGGGGCAGGTGGTACGGTTGGCGGCACAGGAAGGCGTGGTGATGTCCGCGCTGCCGTTGGAACGGTTGCAGGCGCTCTCGCCATTGTTCAGTGATGATGTGCAGTCCGTGTTTGACTTTGGCGCGTCGGTGGCGCGTCGGCAGGCGGTGGGGGGGACAGCGCCGGAGGCAGTGCGGGTGCAGATTGATGCGGCGCGGGCGTGGTTAGGCGCACAATAGGATGAATTGTTGTGCAAGTTGCTTAATTGTGTTCGGCAACCTGCACGAACTTTTCAAACCTATCCGCTGTTCCTTGACAACTTCCATGATCGTCGTTACGCTATCTTCCATTGAGTTTGTTCAAGGTTTTACAAATCGTGCATTCCGTTCGCAACCTCGTACTTAGCCTGATTAGCATTGTAATCCTCCTTACGGGTGGGTTATAACGGCTTGGGCGGTTGCGGACAGTCAAATGTTAAGCACAAAGCCCCCAAGCCGGGGGCTTTTTGTTTGAGGGTGAATCCGGTATGTGTACACAGTGGGCAACAACTTTTAACCAGCGCCGCGCCAGTCGAATGACGCAGACGATGGCCTGTGCCATGCCTGCTTACCCTCAGTGCCATTTGTGGACTGAAGAAGCGCCTTCCACCGCCTAACTGTTTGTTGGGCAGTTGACCGGAAGGCGTTTTTTATTTTGAGCGATGAGGAGAAACGGTATGACGGCTGAGTGGATTTGGAAGAATGGTGAACTGGTGGCATGGCAGGATGCCACCGTGCATGTTACGGCACATGCGCTGCACTATGGTTCGAGCGTGTTTGAGGGGGTACGGGCGTATGCCACGCCGCAGGGGCCGGCGCTGTTCCGGTTGGAACCGCACACCCGCCGCCTGCTGAATTCCGCGAAGATCGCCCGGATGCAGGTTCCCTATACTGCCGAACAGATTAATGAGGCCATTATTGAAACCATCCGCCGGAATGGACACGAGTCCTGCTATGTGCGTCCGCTGCTGTATCGCGGGGCGAAAAAGCTGGGCGTGGAAGGCCGTGAAAACCCCACCGAACTCGTGATTATCACGATGGAATGGGGTCGCTATCTGGGCGCGGAAGCGATTGAGCAGGGCGTGGATGTTCAGGTGAGTTCGTGGCGGCGCATGGCACCGGATACGGGCGCGTCGCTGGCGAAGATCGGCGGTCAGTATGTGAATAGCCAGCTTATCAGCATGGAAGCGCATGATAACGGCTTTAGCGAAGGTATCGCGCTGGATTATTCCGGCTCTGTGAGCGAAGGCGCGGGCGAAAATATTTTTGTGGTTCTGAACGGTGTGGTGTATACGCCGGGTGTGGGATCGTCTGTCCTGATGGGCATCACGCGGGATAGTGTGATTACGCTGCTGAAGGAACAGGGGCGCGACGTGCGCTTCGAGACGATTTCACGCGATATGCTGTACATCGCGGATGAAATCTTCATGACCGGAACTGCCGCCGAGATTACGCCGGTGCGTTCGGTAGATCGGCTGCCGGTGGGCGCAGGTAAGCGAGGCCCGGTGACGACTGCGGTTCAGGAAGAATTCTTTGCGCTTACGTCCGGTCAGAAATCGGATCGTCATGGTTGGCTGACGCAGGTGCGTCCGGCATAGCCGAAATGGGAACTCAAATCGTTCATTGAACGGTAGAAGGAGCTTTGCGAATGTTACTCAGTGGTTCAGAAATCGTGATGGAATGCCTGCTGCGGGAAGGCGTGGATGTTATTTTCGGTTATCCGGGTGGCGCGATCCTGCCCACTTATGATGCGATGACCAAATACCCGCAAATCCGGCACGTTCTTGTGCGCCATGAGCAGGGTGCGGCGCACATGGCAGATGGTTATGCACGGGCGACCGGGCGCGTGGGCGTGGCGATTGCCACCAGCGGCCCCGGCGCGACCAATTTGGTGACGGGTATCGCCACCGCCATGATGGACTCGTCGCCGATGGTGTGCATCACGGGTCAGGTGCCGCGTGGCACGATTGGTTCGGATGCGTTTCAGGAGTGCGACATTACCGGTATCACCATTCCGGTGACGAAGCACAACTATCTGGTGGCTGATGTGCGTGAACTGCCGCATATTATGCGCGAGGCGTTCCATATCGCCCGCACAGGCCGTCCGGGGCCGGTGTTAATTGACATTCCGAAAGATGTGCAGAACGAGAAGATTGAATTTGTGTATCCAGAAGGCGAAATCAAGCTGCCGGGATACCGTCCGCCCTCAATCGCTTCGGATGAAGAACTGTCGGCGGCGCTGGAACTGATCCGCAACGCAAAACGCCCGATGATTCTGGCTGGACATGGCATTATGATGTCCGGTGCGTCGCAGGAATTGCGCGAACTTTCGGAACGGGCGCAGATTCCGGTGAGCCTGACGCTGCTGGGCAAAGGCGCGATGCCGGAAAACCACCCGCTGGTGGTTGGCATGATGGGGATGCACGGCGCGGCGGCCTGCAACTATGGTATTCAGGAAGCCGACCTGCTGATTGCGCTGGGGATGCGTTTTGATGACCGTGTGACCGGCAACGTCAAGACCTATTCGCCCAACTCCAAGAAGATACACATTGATATTGATCCCTCCGAGATCAACAAGAACATCAGCGTGGATGTGGGGATCGCTGGTGATTTGCGGATGGTTCTCTCGCAGATGCTACCTTCAGTTCCTAGCCAGCAGCATCCCGAATGGATTGCACGCATCCGCGATTGGCAGGAAGACGGCGACGAGCGCGACATTGTGCATCATGAAACGACCGGTAAACTGCTGGGCGCGCAGGTGATTAACGACCTGTGGAAGGCGACCGGCGGTGATGCGCTGACCGTGAGCGACGTGGGACAGCACCAGATGTTGGAAGCGCAGTATTACCCGCACCAGCGTCCGCACACCATGCTCACCAGCGGCGGCCTCGGCACGATGGGCTTTGGCCTGCCAGCGGCTATCGGCGCGAAGTTTGGCAAGCCGGACGAAGAAGTGTGGGCGATTGTGGGCGATGGCGGCTTCCAGATGACGATGTGCGAACTGGCGACCGCCAAGCAGGAGAACGTGAAAGTGAACATCGTCATCCTGAACAATGAATATCTGGGTATGGTGCGCCAGTGGCAGGAGTTCTTCTACGAGGAACGGTACCATGCCACGCCGATGTTCAGCCCGGATTTCGTGAAACTGGCGGCTGCTTATGACATTCCGGCGATGCGTGTGACAAGCCGTGACCAGATTGAGGAATCGGTGAAGTTTGCCCGCAGTCATGAAGGCCCGGTTTTGATCGAGTATGTGATCGAGAAGGAAGAAATTGTGTATCCGATGGTTCCGGCAGGTGCGGATCTGCACGCGATGCTGCGGCGTCCGAAGCCGGGTGAAGGGACGAAATAATCATGCCCAATAGCCTGAAGCAAACTCTAGTGGCACTGGTGGAGAACAAGCCGGGCGTGTTGAACCGCGTTGCCAGCCTGCTGCGCCGCCGTAATTTCAACGTGGACAGCCTGACGGTGGGGCGCACGCACAGCCCGCATATCTCGCGCATGACGATTGTGGTGGATGCGGAGAAGGCGAACGGATGGCGTATTGCCTCCAATTTGGTCAAGCTGGTGAATGTGATTGATGTGAAGCTGGTTTCGGAAGAGCCGCATATCAGCCGCGATATGGCGCTGATTAAGGTGCGGACAGACGATACCGATTCGCGCAATAATGTGACGCTGATCTGCGAACGCTATCCGGCGCGTATTGTGGACATCGGCATGAAGGTGGCGATTGTGGAAATCGCCGCGCAGGAAGACATTGTGGAAGCTCTGATTCACGAACTGGAACCGATTGGGATCGTGGAGATGGTGCGTACCGGCGTGGTAGCGATGGGGCGTGGCGTTCGTATTCTGGATGCGGAAGATTACGAACCGCTGATGAATACGCCGAACCCCAACGGCGACTATCAGGTGTATGGAGTTTAACCCGTGCGGGCGTGAATGCCCCCGGTTGAAACTAAGGCAGTCATTCAACAAGAGATGGGCTGAGCGCCCCTGTATCATTGGAGCAAAAGAGAGATATGGCAACGTTGTATTACGATAAAGACGCGGATCTGTCGCTGCTGAACGGCAAGACGATTGCTGTGATCGGCTATGGCAGTCAGGGACACGCCCATGCGCTGAACGCGAAGGACAGCGGCATGAAGGTCATTGTGGGCCTGCATGCGGGCAGCAAGAGCGCCGAAAAAGCGAAGGCGGATGGGCTGGAAGTGTTTTCGGTAGCGGATGCGACCAAGCAGGCTGATGTGGTGATGGTACTCATCCCGGACACCAAGCAAGCCTCGGTATACGCTTCGGACATTGGCCCGAACCTGAAGGATGGGGCGATGCTGATGTTCGCGCACGGCTTCAACATTCACTTTGGCGAGATTAAGCCGCCGGCGACAGTGGATGTGACGATGGTCGCGCCCAAGTCGCCCGGCCACCGCGTCCGCGAAGTGTTCAAGGAAGGCGCGGGTACGCCCGGTCTGGTGGCGGTTCAGCAGGATGCGAGTGGCAATGCGAAGGCGTTGGCGCTGGCGTATGCGCGTGCCATCGGTTGCACCCGTGCCGGCGTGATCGAAACCACGTTCAAGGAAGAAACTGAAACCGACCTGTTCGGCGAACAGACCATCCTGTGCGGCGGCGTGACGGCGCTGGTACGTGCGGCGTTTGAAACGCTGGTGAAGGCTGGCTATCAGCCGGAAGTGGCCTATTTCGAGTGCATGCACGAACTGAAGCTGATCGTTGACCTGATGTATCAGGGCGGCCTGAGCTACATGTGGTACAGCGTGAGCGATACCGCTGAATATGGCGGGTATGTGGTTGGTGATCTGGTCGAGGGGCTGGTGAAGGAAGAATTCCAGGGCGTTCTGACCCGCATTCAGGATGGCACGTTTGCCCGTGAATGGATTGGCGAGAACAAGAATGGTCGCCCGAACTTCACCCCGCGCCGCCAGAAGGAACAGACTCTGCTGATCGAAACGGTCGGCGCTGATCTGCGTGACATGATGACGTTCCTGAATGCCAAGCGCATTAAGCAGGATTTGCACAGCGGCGGGTAGTGGTTTCGATTGGTTCAACCCGAGAAAGGGGGTGATCGTATGCCTGAAGATGATCTTAGCGACCTTCAGTCTCATCCGTTTTGTCGTGCGTTGATGTCTCAACAGGAAGGATCACCCAAGAATGTCTGCACAGATTGATCACAACCGTGTATTTGTTTTTGATACCACGCTGCGCGACGGAGAACAAAGCCCCGGCGCGACACTAACCAGCGCCGAAAAGCTAGAAATCGCCCGACAGCTGGCGCGGTTGGGCGTGGACATCATCGAAGCCGGTTTCCCGGCTGCTTCCCCGGACGATCTGGCGGCGGTACAGCGTATCGCTCGCGAGGTGGGTACGGCGGATGGGCCGGTGATCTGCGGGTTGGCGCGTGCGGTGGAGCGCGATATTCGGACTTGCTGGGAAGGCGTGAAGGATGCGGCGAAACCGCGCATTCACACCTTCCTCGGCACGTCGGATATTCACCTGAAGTATCAGACGGGAATCACCCGCGAACAGGCGTTGGATGTTATCCGCAAGTCGGTCACACTGGCGCGTAGCCTGTGTCCCGATGTGGAATTCAGTCCGATGGACGCGGGGCGTACCGATCCGCAGTTTCTGGTGGAAGTGTGCGCGCTGGCAGTCGAATGCGGCGCGACCACGCTCAACATCCCCGATACGGTGGGCTATGTGACTCCGGCGGAGTGGGGTGAAACGATCGCCAGCCTGATCGCTGAAACCCCCGGCGCGGGGCCGGGCAGCGGTGTGATCTGGTCGGTACACTGCCATAATGATCTCGGTTTGGCGACGGCAAACTCGCTGGCTGGCATCATGGGCGGGGCGCGGCAGGTGGAAGTGACGATCAACGGGATTGGCGAACGCGCCGGCAACACCAGCCTCGAAGAAGTGGTGATGGCGCTACAGACTCGCTCGAAATACTATGATCTGCACACCCAGATCAATACCCGCGAAATCATGAAAACTAGCCGACTGGTGAGCAACTACACTGGCATGAACGTTCAGCCTAACAAGGCGGTCGTGGGTGCAAATGCTTTTGCTCATGAAGCCGGTATCCATCAGGACGGGGTGCTGAAGAACGCCAGCACGTATGAGATTATGACCCCCGACAGTGTGGGGTTGACCCAGAGCCGTCTGGTGCTGGGCAAGCACAGCGGACGCCACGCCTTGAAAGCCCGTTTGAGTGAGCTGGGCTACAACGTGGAAGGGGATGCGCTTAATCAGGTGTTCGCCCGTTTCAAGGACTTGGCAGATGCCAAGAAAACGGTCACGGATGCCGATCTAGAAGCGTTAATTGCGGACGAATTTCATGGGACGGAAGACCTGTACAGCCTTGAAGCGGTACAAGTGACGTGCGGTACAATGGGGATGCCCACCGCAACGGCAAGACTGCACCACACCAGCACTGGCGAAACCTTCGTGTATGCCGCAGTGGGGACGGGGCCGGTGGATGCTTGCTACAAAGCGGTGGATGCCATTGTGAAAGCGCCGAACACGCTGATCGAATACAGCGTCCACAGCGTCACCGAAGGCATTGACGCGCTGGGTGAGGTAACGGTACGTATCTCGCCGAGCGCCGATGATAAGCGTTCTTTTGGCGGGTATGGCGCAGATCGAGATGTGGTGGTCGCCAGCGTGAAAGCGTATCTGGCGGCTGTGAATCGCATGGTTGCAGTGATGGGGCTGGCCGGACAGAAGCCCGAAGGGGATTCGGCTACGGTTGGCGTTCAGCACGCGGAATAATTTGACGTTGTGTTCGCTGGGGGCGCTGCAAAAAGTGACCCCCGGTGTTCGTGATAGCCGATATGGGATAAGGATCGTATGTCAACACAAGTATCTAGCAGCAGCCCACGCACCTTGTTCGACAAGGTGTGGAGCAATCATATTGTTCGTCCACAGACACCGGATACTCCGGCTGTGCTGTACATTGACCTGCATCTGGTTCATGAAGTTACGTCTCCGCAGGCGTTTTCGGTGCTGCGCGAACGCGGCCTGAAGGTGCGCCGCCCGGATCGCACGATGGCGACGATGGATCACAGCACGCCGACGACGCCGCGCAACGCTGAAGGCATCATTCCGGTGACGGATGCGATGGCTTCGGCGCAGTTGGATGTGATGCGCAAAAACTGCGCGGACTTTGGTATCCCACTTTATGATCTGGGAACCGCGAAACAAGGTATCGTGCATGTGATCGGGCCGGAGCAGGGGTTCACCCAGCCGGGTATGACGATTGTGTGCGGCGACAGCCATACCAGCACGCACGGCGCGTTCGGTGCGCTGGCTTTTGGCATCGGCACAAGTGAAGTGTCACATGTGCTGGCAACCCAGTGCTTGCTCCAGAATCGTCCGCAGACGATGGCGGTGCGCGTAGATGGTCGCTTGCACGCGGGCGTGACTGCGAAGGACATCATTCTGGCGATCATCGCCAAGATTGGTGTGGGCGGCGGCACGGGCTATGTGTTCGAGTATATGGGCGAGGCGATCCGTGCGTTGAGCATGGAAGGCCGTATGACCATTTGCAATATGTCTATCGAAGGCGGCGCACGGGCGGGTATGGTCGCTCCTGATGATATCACTTTCAACTACGTGGCAGGCCGTCCGGCTGCGCCGAAGGGTGCAGATTGGGATCAGGCGGTAGCCGCATGGCGCACGCTGCCCACTGACGAGGGTGCGACCTTCGACAACGAAGTGGTGTTGGACGCGAATACGTTGACGCCGATGATTACCTACGGGACAAATCCCGGCATGGGCATGGCGATCAATGCGAATGTGCCTGACCCCGATAAACTGAGCGATGTGAGTCAGAAGATGGCGCTGGATAAGGCGCTGAAGTATATGGCGCTGCAACCCGGTCAGAAACTGCTGGGCAAGCCGGTGGATGTGGTGTTCATCGGAAGCTGCACCAATTCGCGCATCACCGATTTGCGGGAAGCCGCCAAGTTCATTCAGGGGCGCAAGGTGGCTGATAATGTGCGCGTGATGGTGGTTCCGGGTTCGCAACTGGTGAAGGTGCAGGCCGAAGCCGAAGGGCTGGACAAGATTTTCCGCGAGGCGGGTGCGGAATGGCGCGAGGCCGGATGCTCGATGTGCATCGCCATGAACGGCGATCAGCTTCAGCCGGGGCAGTACGCGGTGAGTACCAGCAACCGCAACTTTGAAGGCCGGCAGGGTAAGGGTGGACGCACGTTCCTCGCCAGCCCGCTGACCGCCGCAGCCACAGCCGTGACGGGGGTTATCACTGACCCGCGAGAGATGGTGAACTAAGATGGAACCGATCAAGACATTTTCTGGAACGATGGTTCCGCTGCCGAACAATGATATTGATACCGACCAGATCATTCCGGCGCGTTACCTGAAAGTGACCGATAAGAACGGTCTGGGCGCGGCCTGCTTCTCGGACTGGCGTTATAACTCCGATGGATCGCCCAAGCCGGAATTTCCGCTGAATCAGCCGCAGTATCAAGGCGCGGCGGTACTGATTGGCGGGCACAACTTCGGGTGCGGGAGTTCGCGTGAACATGCGCCGTGGGCGCTGGTGGGCGCGGGCTTTAAGGCCGTTGTGAGTACCTATTTTGCCGACATCTTCAATGGCAACGCACTCAAGAATGGTCTGCTGCCGATTGTGGTGGATGCCGAAACCCATCAGCAGTTGATTAGTTTGTCGTCGGAAGACCCCAATGCAGAGGTTAGCGTGAATCTGGAAGATCAGACGCTGACTCTGCCGGATGGTCGCGCTGTGAAATTCCCTGTTGACCCGTTTTCGCGCTACTGCCTGTTGAACGGTGTGGATCAGCTGGGATTTCTCTTTGGCCTTGATAGCACAATCAACCAGTATGAACAAGCAAATCCGGCGCGTGTGATGACATCCGCCTGATAAGGAGCTGTACTCATGAATGTTGCCATCTACGATACCACTCTGCGTGATGGCACGCAGCGCGAGGGCATCTCGCTCTCGGTTGCCGACAAGATCAAGATCGCTAAGTTGCTCGATCAGTTCGGCGTTGCTTACATCGAAGGCGGTTGGCCGGGGTCAAACCCGAAGGATGCCGCTTTTTTCGAGGCGGCCAAAACCCTTGACTTGCAGCACGCCAAGATTGCGGCTTTCGGTTCCACCTGCCGGAAGGAAAGCGACCCGGCTAGTGACCCGAACATCATGGCGCTGGTAGATGCGCAGACGCCGGTGGTGACGGTGGTGGGCAAGACTTCGATGCTGCACGTCAAAGATGTGCTGCAAACTACCCCTGAAGAAAACCTGCGTATGATCCGCGAGAGCTTGCATTACCTGAAAAGCCTCGGCAAAGAAGTCATCTACGATGCCGAACACTTTTTTGACGGGATCAAGCTGGACATGGAATACGCGCTGGATACCATCGAAGCGGCGGTAGAAGGCGGCGCGGATTCGGTTGTGCTGTGCGATACCAACGGCGGTTCGCTGCCGTGGGAAATCACACATTTCGTCAACGCGGTGAAGGACTCTTTCCCGTCTGTGTCCATCGGTATTCACACGCATAACGATGGCGAGCTGGCGGTGGCGAACACGCTGGCGGCAGTACAGGCCGGTGCGACGCAGGTGCAGGGGACGATCAACGGGTACGGGGAACGCTGCGGGAATGCCAATTTGTGCAGTATCATCCCTGATCTTGAACTGAAGATGGGCTACAAATGCTTGCCGGAACCGGCTCATTTGCGGCATCTGACCACACTTTCGCGCACAGTGGCGGAGATTGCCAACCTGTCGCCGGATAACCATCTGGCGTATGTGGGCAAGAGCGCCTTCGCGCATAAGGGCGGCATTCATGTGGCGGCCATTCGCCGGAATGTGGATAGTTACCAGCATATTGACCCGTCGCGGGTGGGCAATGAGATGCGTGTGCTGGTTTCCGACCTGTCGGGGCAGGGCAACCTGTTGAGCAAGGCGGAAGAATTCGGGATGGATGTTTCCCGTGATGAGGCGCTGCGCGTGCTGGACGAGGTGAAGCGGTTGGAAAATGAAGGCTTCGTGTTTGAAGGCGCAGAGGCTTCGGTGGCGATTCGCTTGCATCGTTCCAAACCGGGTTATAAGCCGATTTTCAGCCTGATTGATTTCACGGTGATGGTGGCTGAACGGGATGGGCATCAGGTGTCGCAGGCGATGGTGAAGTTGGATGTGGAAGGCGACATCGTGCATACCGCTGCGGAAGGGAACGGTCCCGTGAACGCGCTCGATCTCGCGCTGCGGAAGGCGCTGCTGCCGCGTTACCCGCAACTGGCGGATTTCCAACTGGCGGATTACAAGGTGCGTATCCCCGATGGCAACAACGGCACGGCGGCGACCACGCGGGTTTTGATTGACACGCAGATGGGGACGCAGCGTTGGAGTACAGTCGGTGCTGGCACGAATATCATCCAGTCTAGCTGGTTGGCGCTGGTCGATTCGGTGGAATACGGGATTGCGCTAGGTAAGCCCGAACCGATAGCTGACGCAGGGGCTTCCGACTAGCATGTTTTGAGGGTGGCGTGAGAAAAGCCACGCGCACACCCATTCAGGATCATTACGGGCTGGTCTACTCCAGCCCGTTTTCATGAGGAGAATGCAGAGATGAAAGCTACGATTACCGTATTGCCGGGTGACGGCATCGGCCCGGAAGTAACCTCACAGGCGGTGGAGGTTCTTTCAAAGGTCGCGTCCAAGTTTGGGCATGAGTTCGCCTTTAACGAGGCGCTGATGGGCGGTTGCGCGATTGACCAGACGGGCAGCGCGTTGCCGGATGAAACCATTCGCACGGCTGAAAGCAGCGATGCGATTCTGCTGGGCGCGGTGGGTGGGCCGAAGTGGTCAGACCCGACGGCGAAGGTGCGCCCGGAGGATGGGCTGCTCAAGATTCGCAAGCATTTTGACCTGTTCGCCAACCTGCGTCCGGTGAAAGCGTATCCGGCACTGGCACAGCACACCCCTCTGCGGCCTGACCTGCTGGAGAATGTGGATATGCTGTTCGTGCGCGAACTGACCGGTGGGATTTACTTTGGCCCGCGTCAGGAGCAGGGCGATGGCGATAGCGCCTATGATACCGAGCTGTACACCACGCCGGAGGTGGAACGTGTGGCGCATGTGGCCTTCCGCGCTGCACAGGGGCGGCGCGGTAAGTTAGCATCGGTGGATAAGGCGAACGTGATGGCGAGTATGCGCCTGTGGCGGCGCACGGTGGTGCGTGTTCATGAGGATTATCAGGATGTGGCGCTGGAGCATGTGCTGGTGGACGCCTGCGCGATGTACCTGATGACCCGTCCGGCGAGTTTCGATGTGCTGGTTGCCCCGAATATGTTCGGTGACATCCTGAGCGACGAGGCGTCGGTGCTGGCGGGTTCGCTGGGGATGCTGCCCTCGGCTTCGCTGGGTTCGGCTAAGTTCGGCCTGTATGAGCCGATTCACGGTTCAGCGCCGGACATTGCCGGACAGGGCAAGGCCAACCCGACAGGCACGATTTTGAGCGCGGCGCTGCTGCTGCGCTACAGCCTCGGACTGGAACAGGAAGCGCAGGCGGTGGAACGGGCTGTCGAAGCGGCGCTGGCTTCGGGCGCACGCACAGCGGATATTGCGCCGCGTGGTGGCAGTTTCACCAGCACTACCGAGTTCACGCAGACGATTCTGGGCGCACTCTAGGCGCTCTGTGTTTGACAGCCCGCTTTCTTTTTCATCGGGGAAAGCGGGCTACTCCGCGAGTTTAGAGTTTCTTATCGCGCCGTTTATCGCGCAGGGTGAAGTTTTCTTCATCGGAGAGTAGTTCGGTTTTGGGTGGCGTCAAACCGGGGACGCTGAATACGAAGCGGTCGGTCATTGGCACCGATGGATCGGCGGAGGGTTTTTCGCCTGACGGATTTTCTTGATTGAGTACTTCATGGATTGCCAAGCCAGAGAGCAGGAACATCAATCGCCGTCCGCCGAGCGGCATGGATTTCCATGTGATCGCCCGTAGGGCGCAGAGCGCAACCGCAATAAAATATTCCGACCAGTCATCAGGGGTGGTCAGGCATTCGCGGGCAATATCCCGGATGGTGCTGACGGTGGACATGGCGGAGAGCAGGCTGATGTTTTCGAGGGGCATGGGCTGTCGGCTGCTGATGGCCGCCACACAAGCGAGTATTTGGCGGGCGATGTCCCAGCGAACGCCTGCCAGCGGCATAACGCCATCGCCGAGCATACTGATTTCCAGCGATGCCCAATCGAACAGGGTATGACCATCACGGGTTTGCCCGAAGTCAATCAGCCATAGGCTCTGGTTCGGGCCGGCGATAATATTCCCCAAGTGCATATCCCCGTGAATTTTGCTCATTGAGCCGTTGACATAGCGTTCCAGCATGTCCTCGTAAAGCAGGATGGGGTTGGGGAGTTGAAGATCACCACAGGGGATGGTGCGGGCGCTGAAGTCGAAATCCGGTTCGAGTTCGACCATTGCATCGGCCATCATTTCGAGGCGCGTCTTCCAGACCTTGCCTACAACGCGGTCGAGCGTTTGCCCGCGATAGTAGGTTTGCTTCTCGAAATTGCAACCGCGCACATCAATTCGGTAGGCGCGTTTGTCGGCTTCGGCACCGTATCCGGCAGCGAGTTTGAGTACGCCATTGTCGCGGTCAATGCGCTGCACGACAAAATTTTCGATCACAATCGGGTCGCCGCACTGAAGGAATTTCATTTTGGTGTTCAGGCGGGCGCGATTGACCGGAACGCGCAGCGAGAACGGGTTCGCCGGAAGTTCTTCCGGTTCACACACATCAATCGTTAATACGGGCGGCATCAGCCAATCATATTCTTGCCACGCTTGAAAGCGGTAGGGGCGCTTTTGCTGCCACCATGCGCGGCGAAATTGTTCATATAGTTCGCGGTGAAGCATGCCGCCCAAGCCGCCCGTGCCGAGCATCTGGACGCGGGTGCGCAGATCGAGAGGCGGTGCGCCGCCACTGGCGACGAGCGTGTACTTGAGGCCAGCCAAGCGCGAGGATTCGGGGGCGACGGGGCGATCTTCCAAGCGGGCGGTTTGCAGGGGCAGCGCCATTTTAACAAAGGACTCGTAACGCTGGTATTCGTCTAAAATATTGTCGGACTGATCTATTTTGACTACTACTGCCGAATCTTCGCGGCCGTCGGCTTGAATGGGCGTGACGACCAGAATCAGGGCGTTACGGAATCCGGTTAAGCGGCGGTCTACCCGAATGCGGGTGTATTCGTTGAAGATGCGGCGCAGTACGAAAAGCTGTTCACCGTCAATAGACTCGTGCGGGTCGAACAGGTCGCCAAATTCCACGCGAATATCCAGCGGTTGCGAGTCGCGGATGGGGGTGTAGGTTTGGGCGCTTTTGATGAGCTTTTCGATGTCCACATTCAGGCGCTTCAGCACACGAATGGGCAGGCTGTCGCGTTCGGCAAGAATGGCGGACAGGATTTCACGTTCGGTGCTTTCGGGGAGTTCGGCATCGGCGGCGAGGTCATTGGCGATGTCGAGGATAATCAGTGTGCGCGGGGTGTAAGGAATGCCCACCCATAGGCGCTGTGCGGTTCCTTTTTCAGCGCGGCGGCGCACTGCGTCCATGACGTATTCGGCATGAAGCCCCTGTTCTTCGAGCAAACTGGCTGTAATGCCCCCCCGAATTTGAAGCATGGCGATGAACAGATGCTCAACGCCCAGATAGTGATGTTGTAGCTGTACTGATTCTTGCCGTGCATTTGCGAGAATATCGCGGATCGGGATGAGTGCCATAGCTTACGTTAATGTGCTTTCGTTTTGAATACGCATCCATGTGTGTCCGACACGGAACATTTCACCCGGTTCGATGGGGATGGTTCCTGTGACGCGGGCATCCTCATCTCCGGCTTCGACGAATGTGCCATTGGTGCTTTTCAGGTCTTGCAGCCACCAGCGTTCCTGTTCCCAGCGCAGATAGGCGTGCAGACGGCTCACAAAGCTGTCGTTGCGAAGGCAGAGATCACTATCTTCCCGGCGTCCGATGCTGATGAGCCAACGATTGGCTTCGGTTTCCCACTGACCGTCACTGTTGTCTGTGCGGTAGTGCAGTTGCAGGCCATCATCCACACCGCTCATAATCATCAGATCGAGCATCAGCTTCAAAACGTATCACTCCCGGCTCATTTTGCTTACAGGTTATTATACTCGAAAATCGGCTTCCAATGGCTTGCCCTTTGCACGAATGTGTGCTACTATCCTCAATAATTGCATATCTTCACTCTTATGAAGAGCGGTTGAGGGAACGGCCCTTTGAAACCGCGGCAACCTCCACTTTGTGGGAAGGTGCCAAGTCCGTCGGCAGTATTGCTGGCAGATAAGAGCGAACGCCTGAAATGTTTGACACTCAGGTGCGCACTCTAAGACTTCAAGCCGAAGTCTTTTTTGTTAGCAGACTCCGACCCGATGTGATAAGCCGCATCGGGTTTTTTATTGTGAGGTCTTGTTCACAGGAGGAAATGCGGTGACTCTACATGATCTGGATAAGCACCTAGGCAATCTCTCGGATGACCCATCAGCGAACAAAGAACCGGGTGGCAGCACCCGTTCGGTGCATGGTGGAACCAAGCGCCGCAAGGCTTTCAACAGTTTGAATACGCCGATTGTCCAAACGGCTACCTACACGTTTGGCGATACGCAAGAACTGATTGACTTCATGGAGCGCAAGACGTGGGGCGATGGGGACGACCGTGAAGAATACGGGCGCTATGGAAACCCGACAGTCTCGGCGGTGGAACGTAAGCTGGCGGCGCTGGATGCGGGTGAGGATGCGGTGCTGTACGCTTCGGGCATGGCGGCGGTCACTTCGATTCTGCTGTCCATTCTGCCGTCGGGCGCACATATCATCATGACGGATGACTGTTACCGGCGCACACGGCAGTTTGCGCTGACGTTTCTGAAACGCTTCGGCATCGAAACGACGGTTGTGCCGATGGGCGATTATGACGCGATGGAAGCGGCGATCATCCCCAAAAAGACGCGCTTCATCATCTCCGAAAGCCCGACCAACCCGTACCTGCGCGTGGCTGATCTGGAGCGCATCGGGCGCATCGGCAAGAAGCACCGTGTTCTGACGCTGATTGACAGCACGTTCGCCACACCCATCAACCAGCGCCCGCTGGAATGGGGGATTGATTTCGTGGTGCATAGCGCGACCAAGTACCTGTCCGGTCACAATGACCTGCTGGCCGGCGTGGTGGTGGGGAAGGGCGACCGGATTAAGGCGCTGCGGGATGCGCGTGGCGTGCTGGGCGGGATTGTTGACCCGCAGAACGCTTACCTGCTGGATCGGGGTATTAAGACGCTGGGTGTGCGCGTAGATCAGCAGAACCGTACCGCGCTGGCGGTGGCACGTTTCCTCGAATCGCATTTGCACATCGAACGGGTGTGGTATCCCGGTTTGCCCTCGCACCCGGAATACCGGATTGCAGCGGCGCAGATGACCGGATTCGGCGGCGTGGTGAGCTTCGAGGTGGCGGGAGATCTGAAGGCGACCAGCAAGTTCATTGATCGGCTGAAGATTCCGTATATCGCGCCGAGTCTGGGCGGGGTGGAAAGCCTGATCGAGCAGCCCGCGCTGATGAGCTACTACGAAAAGACCACCGAGGAACGTCTGGCACTGGGCATCAAGGACAATCTTGTGCGATTTGCGATTGGCATCGAAGATACCGACGATATTCTGAACGATCTGGATCAGGCGCTGTCGGTGGTCTAGCGCAGTTCAGACTTTTCCATGCAGCAAAACAGGGGCCGAGCGCCCCTGTTTTTTTATTGTTGCGTGGGAATGCGGGTTAGTTGGGTTCGCGGACGGCGAGAATTTCGGACAGCGCCGCGACGGTGGCCTCGGACTGGTGCAGGTGGTTGGGGTAGTGCGCTTCGATGCCGTCCAACTGGTTGCTGTGGTAGTTAATCACCGCGTCGGCATCTTTGAGGACGTGTCCGGTGAGTATGCCCACCACTGTTTCGTTGCGACCAATCACGCCTTTTTCGACCAGTTTGCGAACGCCGACTACCGAGCAGGCCGAGGCGGGTTCGCAGCCGATGCCGGTGCGGTCAATCTGGGCTTTCGCGTCCATGATCTCCTGATCGGAGACTTCTTCGACCACGCCATCTGTCCAGTGCAGGGCGCGGACGGCCTTGCGGTAGTTGACCGGGTTGCCGATCTTGATGGCGGTGGCGATGGTTTCGGCATGAACGGGTTCGAGCGATTTCAGGCCGTTCTGATAGCTGCGATACAACGGGTTTGCGCCGTCCGCCTGAATGATCGCTAGACGGGGCAGACGGTCAATCAGGCCGAGCGCCTTCAGTTCATAGAGCGCCTTGCCGAAGGCCGAGCTGTTGCCGAGGTTGCCGCCGGGGACGACGATCCAATCCGGCACACGCCAGCGCAACTGCTGGATGGTTTCGATCATGATGGTTTTCTGGCCTTCCAAGCGGAAGGGGTTGATCGAATTCAGGACGTAGATGCCGAGTTTTTCGGCGACTTCGCGCACCAGTTCGAGGTTGCGGTCAAAGTCGGCGTTGACCTGAATGCCGGTTGCGCCATAGGCAATGGCCTGCGCCAGTTTGCCGAGCGCAATTTGCTTGTTCTGGAAGAACACGATGCCATCCAGACCTGCCCATGCTGCGTAAGCCGCAAGGGAGGCGGAGGTGTTGCCGGTAGACGCGCAGGCGACGCGGTTGATGCCGAGGACACGCGCCTGCGTCACGCCGCCGGTCATGCCGCGATCTTTGAAAGAGCCGGTGGGGTTTTCGCCCTCATGCTTCAAGTAGAGCTTTTGTACGCCAACCCATGCAGCTAGGCGGGGCGAGTCGTACAGGTTGGTATTGCCTTCGGGACGGCTGACAATGAGATCATCGGCTACATCGGGGTAGACGAGTTCTTTGTAGCGCCACACGCCGCTGTTGTAGGGGCGTTCGAGGGTTCCCAGACGTTCATCAAAAGTAGCGCGGCTGATGCTTGTACGGAGCGTGTCGAGATCATGCTGCACATCGAGCAAGCCACCACAGACTGAACAGGTATAGATAATCTGATCAGTTGGGTATTGATGACCGCAATCCATACATTGTAGTATGCTTTTCATTCGTATTTGCACCCAAGATGTTCCGTTCACGACGCGCCGCAAGGATAACAACTTATGACGATGAATACCAGAGCAGAGGCATTTGCCCCGGCTACAGTGGCAAACCTCGGCGTTGGGTTCGACATTTTAGGACTGGCAATCAGTGAACCGGGCGACACAGTGCGCGTGGAATGGACGGATGCGCCCGGCGCTCATGTGGCGCGTATCGAAGGAGATGGCGGCCTGCTACCGCTTGATCCCGAAAAGAACACGGCCTGCGTTGCGGCAAACAGCGTGCTGAATCTGTTAGATGTGAAGCAGGGGGTTTCGATTACCCTGTTGAAAGGGCTGCCGCTGGCGAGCGGGCTGGGCAGCAGTTCGGCAAGCGCGGTGGCGGCGGCGCTGGCGGTGAATGCGCTGTGCGGTTCGCCACTTTCGACGATGGAACTTCTGCCCGCCGCGCTGGATGGCGAGGCGGCTGTGAGTGGTCGCCATGCGGATAATGTCGCGCCGTGCCTGTTCGGGGGGATTACGCTGGTGACGGGGATCGAGGCAGATGATATTCATCGGTTGCCCATCCCGGAGGCGCTCTATCTGGCACTGGTGACACCGGATGTTTCGGTTCCAACGGCGCTGGCGCGTTCGGTGCTGCCGGATTCGATTTCCCTGCGGGATATGGTGGCACAAACGGGCGGGGTGGCGCGTGTGGTGGATGCGCTGTATCGCGGTGATGTGGCGGCGCTGGCCTGCGCAATGGAGTCTGATCGGGTGGTGGAACCAGCGCGGGCGCATTTGATGCCAATGCTGGTGGAGATGCGGGCTGTGGCACGTTCCGCCGGGGCGCTGGGGCTGGTCATTAGCGGTGCGGGGCCAACGCTGTGCGCCATTTGTGATGCGGCGAAAACTGCCGAACGGGTGGCCGGAGCGATGCAGGCCGCCTACGAGCAGGCCGGTATTGCTGCCGTGAGTAGGCATACGCGGGTGAGCGAAACTGGTGCGAAAGTTTTGCAAATTCACGCATAAGTATCTTATGATAGTGCCGTGCGGTTCGTTGACACCCCTGCGGGCTGTCTGTATAATAAATTTAGATTGTTCTGAAAGTAACAAACGATACTGAGGGATCCCCGATGACCAATTCCGAGGCCATGCAGGCGGTAGATAACATCATGCTGTCGGTGGTCAACAGCGATGTGAAAACCCTCCGCGATGCCAGTAAACACATTTTGGATGCAGGCGGGAAGCGCATTCGCCCACGCCTGCTTGTGACCGTTTATCAGGCGCTCGGTGGAACCGATTATGAGTATGCAGCGCCCGTTGCTGCGGCTGTGGAATTGGTACATACGGCCAGCGTGGTGCATGATGACATTAACGATCATGGCGTTGTTCGGCGCGGTCGCCCTTCGGTGAACGCGATCTGGGGGCGCACGTTTGCCTTGCTAACGGGCGACTTTTTGTTCACCAAAGTGTACGAGTTGATGGCGCCTTATCAAGATTTGAATATTGATCTGGCGGCGGCGACGGTGGCGCTGGTGGAAGGCGAAACCATGCAGGCGGCGGCGGTGAAAGAGAATAATTTCACCCGCGAAGTGTATACCGAGATTATCGCCCGTAAGACGGCGGCGTTGTTCCGTTCGGCGGCGACGCTGGGCGCGAAACTGGCGGGCGCGAGTAATGAAGTGATTGACGCGGTGGGGGTGTACGGCTTCAACGTCGGCCTCGCCTTCCAGATCATTGATGACATTCTCGATTTGACGGCTGATTCCGAACAGCTGGGCAAAACATCCGGCATTGACCTGTCGCAGGGGCGCGGTTATGCCGCTGCTTACGGCGGGAACGGGCAGGCGGGTGTGGCGGTGGCGGTGGCGGGTGATGGCGACCCGATGAAGAAGATCAAAGAACGTATCCTGCGCGGGGACGCGATTAACGAAGCCTATGAACAGGCGCGAAACCTTCGGGATATGGCGGTGGGGGCGCTGGTGGTATTGCCGGATAGCGCCGCCAAGCGTGAATTGATCGAGATCGCACGGGTGGTTGTGGATCGAGATCGCTAGAATTCGGATTGAGATGAACGCAAGACCCGGCATCCTTCGCCGGGTTTTTGTTTAGAGTTCGCCCGCGTTTCGCAGCGCGGTCAGGATACTGGTTGACCACGCCTGCACACGATCCACATAGCCTGCCGAGCCACCTGCCACCACTTGCGGCGCATGGGTTGTCCAGTGTACCGGATGCGCGTATGTGCCGAAGCCTGCGCTGACGCTCCCCCGGATCGGCCATGTGCGTTCCTTCAGGCTGGCACGTGCTTCTTCGCGCACCTGTTCGGGGGTGGCACCGCTCTCGAAGGCCACCAGCAGGTCTAGCGCATGGCGGAGTCCCTGCGGGGAATATAACTGCGGGTGCTGAAGGTGGTAGCACAGGACGCTCAGATGATGCACGGAACCTGCGCCATTTTCATCCGAAAATTCCCAGACTAGCATCTGGTGAAAGGCAGACTCGCAAGTCCAGCCTTCGACCTGCACCGCGCCACATATTTCGCAGGCGGCTGCCAATGGATCGTTCATGCCCGTTTGTTTCCTTTTGTGCGCTTGTGCGTTACGTTTTAGCATAGTCCTGATCGAGCGAAAGAGCGAACATGCTGCCAATTTTGAATGTGAACCAGATTCGTGATCATGAAGCGGTTGCGGATTCGTCCGGCCTGCCGTATGCGGAGATGATGCAGCGGGCGGGGCGGGCGCTGGCCGCACGGACGCTGACCTACTTGAGTGCGATTGACCAACCGCGTGTGACGGTTCTGGTGGGCGCGGGTAACAACGGCGGCGATGGGCTGGTGGCGGCGCGGGTGTTGGCGCAGGAGAACGGGGTGCGGGTGCGCTGTTACCTGCTGAAAGCACGCCCCGACGATCTTTTGGTGGAGACAGCCCGCAAGGTAGGGGTGCTGGTTGCGCTGGCCGCTGATGACCGTGATGGGCGAGTGCTGCGAAATATGGTCGCCAGCGCGGATGTGGTGCTGGATGCGCTGTTCGGGATCGGCGTGAAGCTGCCGCTGCGCGAGGATGCCGCGAAGGTGCTGCGACAGGTACATGCCGCGCTGCGGGAACAATCCGAACCGGAAGGGGCACAGGAACGCTTGATTCTGCCCGATCAGCCTGCGCCTTCAGGCTGGCGGCGGCCTATTGTGATCGCAGTGGATTGCCCTAGCGGGCTAGATTGTGACAACGGGCAACTGGATGTCGGGGCGCTACCGGCGGATGAAACCGTAACTTTTATTAGCGCCAAGCCGGGGTTGTTTTTGTTTCCGGGGGCGGCGGCGGTGGGGCGGTTGTCGGTGGCAACGCTAGGCGTTTCAGTGTCGCTGGCTGCTGAGATGGTATTCCCGATGCTGGTGGATGCGGATGCGGCGCGGGCGCGGTTGCCGGAGCGCCCTGTTAATTCGAGCAAAGGGACGTTTGGCAAGGCGATGGTGGTTGCGGGTTGTGAGCGATACGTTGGGGCGGTGGGGCTGGCCTCGATGTCGGCGTACCGGGTCGGCTCGGGATTGGTGACGGCGGCAGCACCGGCGGCGCTGGTGGCGGCGCTCAGTGGGATGGTGGCTGAACCGACATGGTTGCCGCTGGCGGGGGATGGTGCGCTGCGCGCGGATACCGTGCGGCAGGGATTGCCGGGGTATACGGCGGCGCTGATCGGCCCCGGACTGGGGACTGCGCCGGAAGCGCGTGATCTGGTCTACGGGCTGCTAGGTGAAGGACGGGAGGCGCTGCCGCCGTTGATTCTGGATGCAGACGCGCTGAACCTGTTGAGCGTCACGCCGGAATGGTGGCGGTTGCTGCCGCCGGAGACGATTCTGACTCCGCATCCCGGCGAGATGGGGCGGTTGTGCGGGTTGACGACAGAAGCGGTACAGGCGGATCGGTGGGGGATTGCGGCACGCAAGGCGGCTGAATGGCAGGCGATTGTGGTGCTGAAGGGGGCGCATACGGTTATCGCTGCGCCGGATGGTCGGCTGGCGGTGCTGCCGTTCAAAACGGATGCGCTGGCGAAGGCTGGCACCGGCGATGTGTTGGCGGGGATGGTGGTGGGCTTAAGGGCGCAGGGCAGTACAGCGTTTGATGCGGCGGTGGCGGCGGCCTATTTGCACGGTTTGGCCGGCGAACTGGCGGCTGCGCAGGTGGGCAGCAGGCGTGCGGTAGTGGCGCGAAATGTGCGCGACCAGATTGGCGCGGCGCTGCGGGCGGTTAGTCGTTAAGTCCGAGTTCGCTGCGACGGCGGCGGGCGGCGGCTTTGCCTTCGGCGATGCTTTCGGCGATGGGGTCTGTTGGAACCGCAAGTTCGAGTTTGTCGCGTACCTGTTCGCCTGCCTGCGTGATCTGCTGACGGACTTGTTGCCCGCTGCGGGGTGCTTTGAACAACGTCAGCACGCCGCCAACTACCAGACCGATCACAAACCCTGCGACCAGAGTGCCTCTATCCAGACGATCCATTTTGTCCCCCGGAGGTTTTGTCTTTCGGTTCGGTATGACGGATGGCGCGGCGAATGCCCCCCATCTCGCGCATGAATACGCGGGCGCCTGCGAGGAAGGCTTTGGTGCGAATGATAGGCTGGGTGACGTTTTCGCCCACGAACGAAACGGTTGCACGGGCTTCATTGACGGTGGCCTGCGCGTTTTGCAGGACGGGTTTGGATTCGCTGTTGAGCAGGTTGATAAGGCGGGCAGCTTGCACCACCAGCACGGCTAATGCCCCGATGATGAGGATGGCTTCCAACCCCATCACAATGAGGAAAATGTCGCGGATAATCTGGATGCGAGAGGCGGTCACTTCGGTGCTGCCGAACAACGCGAACAGCAGGCCAATGAGGAACGTGATGACGATTACGCTGCCTAGTACCGACGCGCTGATAGCGGTGATACGCTGTATGCTCATGCCTTCCGGCGCAGGTTCGGCCTGAGTAGCGGTGGGAGCAGGGAGGGCGGTGGGAGTGGGTTCTGGTGGCATGGTGATCCTCTAGGCTCGCGTTCGCGGGTATCCCCGGCGTTCACTGGTTAGGAAGCGGGCGACCCCTAATGTGAAAAGGGCGCCGATGGCTGCGCTAAAGATGTGGAGTGTGCCTATATTCAGGATATTGATGTTCATCAAGATGCCTGTGGCGTGTCCTGCTCCGAAGCCGATCCATCCGGCGAGCAGATATAGCGCCAGTTTACGCGCATCGCCCCCAACGATCAGGTGAAAGACTGCGCCAAACAGAGTCGCCAGGATGAAAGCAAAGGTGGTAATGGGGTCTGGCACGTTCGTTATTTATTGGTCAATTATGACCAATCCCTTAACTATGGTAAAATTAATGCACACTTCTGTAAGAGTGTAGCATAAACTGAGTTTTTTACACGACGTATAGCATGAGCTGCGCCGATGAATATTCTTGACCACCGCATTTTGATTCCGAAATCACCCGACACTGTATGGGCTTTTATTAGCGATTTGTCCCATAACCCGTCATGGCAGACAGATTGCACCGCCGTTTCGTTTGTGTCGCCACGCCATACCGGTGCAGGCGTCCGTATCCGGTCTACACAGCCGAATGGACGCGATTATCTGGTGGAGATGACCGCGTGGTATGAGGGGCTAGGCTACGAGTATCATCTCGTGGACGGTGCGCCTTTTAAGGAGGCACGGGGACGGGTACGCCTTCAAGAAATTCCCGAAGGCACTATTGTCCAATGGACGTTTACGTATGATGTTGGCGGTTTTTTGAGTGGTGTGCGTAATGCGGTAAGCCTGAAGCGGCAGCTCGAAGGCGTCATGATTGACAGCCTGCGCAAGCTGTGGAAGGTGTTGCAACAAACTGCGGAGCCGCACCGCGAGGCGAAATCGTTGATGCGCGATGCACCGGACTATGAAGCCCGGATGCAGTACAAGCCGCGCCACCCTTCGGCGAAGGCAGAAGCGAATATGTCCCACCTTGCCGAGAGACCGGGTTCAGAGCCGACCTTTATGCCGCCGCCCGCATCCATTATGGATGAGCCGCCCATTCTGGAAGATGACACCCGTCCGCGTGTTCCGGTTGCAGTTCCGGCTGAACCCCTATTCGCGCCGGAACCTGTTTTGCCTATCGTAGCCGGATTGCCGGTGACGCCTGCGGAATCGGATTCGCTGGTGGAAACGACAGCCGAACCTGCGTTTCTGGCGCCAGAAACGCCTGTGCCGCCGAAAGTGAGTGTGGAAGAAGCTGTGCCTGCGCTCACGGAAACGGCGCGTTTGGACAGCAAACCCGAACCTTTGCCTGTGCAACCTGAATCCGAAGCTAAACGTGATGTGGCGGAAGTTCCGGTGGCGCTGCTGCTGCCCAAAGAGGAGCTTTCACGGCTGGATACCCGTGAGATCAGCGTGTTTGATTTGTTCGGGGTGCCAAAGCCTAGCGTGACGCAAACTGCTGCGCGAGTGATCGTGCCGCCAGAACCGGTGGTTCCAGAAGTGCCTCCGGTGGTGGTTGAGCCGGAAATAGTGTCTATCGAGGTGGAATCGGCAGAGGAACCGCCCACACCGATTGATATTCATACCACAATCACGCATGAAGTTCCGGTGGTGACGGAACTGCTGCCTGAGACTTTGAATATGGCGGCGCCTGTTGTGCTGCCAGATGAGGCGGTGGCAGTGCTGCCGGTGACGGACAAGAGCTTGCGCTACAACCGTATCGGGCTGCGGTTGAGGTTGCGACGCAAGCAGATTCGTATCCGCTGGCCGGGGTAATCGGCAGCTTATTTTTCTGTCGGAATGGTGTCCGGTAGGATAATTTGCGCGGCGTAGTCCGGGGCAAAGCTGCGCACAAGTACCCCGCAGCAGGCCGTGAGTTGTTCTTGATTCAGCGTGTAGTAGCGGAAACGGCCTTCTTCGCGCACATTCACCAAGCCCACTTCTTCCAGCTTCTTGAGATGGTGGCTGACGGTGGGCTGGTTGACTTTACCTTCCATCTTGTCCACCAGATCATTGACACTCAGCCAGACGCAGCACAGGTGCGCCATGATTTCCTGACGGGTTTCATCGGCAAGGGCTTTGGCAAAACGTACAGGGTTGGTGTTCATAACCCTAATCCTATTGATAATCGTCAATATGTCAAGGTGACTTGAACGAGGTGAACCTTCGTGGAAGGGTTTGCAACGCTTGCGGATAGGAGATGGAAAACAAAAAGTGCCCACATGGGACACTTCGTCTGTTTTTAGGTGGGTGGCTAGTGGGATTTGAACCCACGGCCTTCTGGGCCACAACCAGACACTCTAACCAGCTGAGCTATAGCCACCATATCAATACATGGGAGTATAGCATGGCAGTTTGGTGAAATCTAGACCTTTTTGCGGGCGACGATAACCTGCGCCACACTGCGCGGACAGGCTACGTTGTGCATCTCTAGCGCGAATCCTGCTGGCGCAAAGTAGCGATCTATATCCTGCGATTCGGGCAGGGTAGGTTGGGCGGTGCGGTTCTCGCGCTGCCCGGTGATCCGGTACAGCCATTCAATCCCGCTGCTGATGACATCGCTCCCGGTTAAGATGCCGTTGGTGACGATCACCAGATGCCCGTCTGGGCGCAGAACACGGTGAATTTCGTGTAATGTTTCGGGGGCGATGATGAAATTGGTCGGGAAGGTGCTGACGACTGCCCCGAAAGCGGCATCTGGAAACGGAAGGTGCTGCGCCATGCCGCATGTGAGGCGGACGGGTTGCCCTGCACGGCGCAGTTTCGCGCTGGCGATTCGCCCCATGTAAGGCGAGAGATCGTAGCCGATGGATTGGAAGCCTGCGTCGTGCAAGTCAAGCTGAAGGTTGCCTGTGCCATGCGCCAGTTCCAGCACCCACCCGCTGACACCTGCTAGATGCGGGAGTGCGGCCTGCTGCCAGCAGCGCCATGCGCCGAGGGAGACGGCGCTGCTGACGAGATCGTAGGTGAAAGCCATTTCGTTATAGAGAAGGCGGAAGCCGAAACCGACGATCTTCCACCACAAGCGGCGAAGGTTATCCACGCAGCGCCTCGACCATCAGGTCGGGCTTATCGGTGATAACGGCATCTACCCCTAGCGCCTTGAGTTCACGGGCGCGTAGGGGATCGTTGACCGTCCATGTATTCACGCGCCAACCTGCTGCGCGGGCTGCGGTCATATAGGCCGCGTCAATCTGGCTGTAGTGGGGGTGACGAGCTTCGTGTGGCAGCGCGTCCATGATTTCTGGAAGGAAGGTGTAATCGGGCGCATACAAATAGCCAATCGGCACTTCTGGCGCGATCTGGCGGAAGCGGCGCAGCGCCAGCGGATTGAACGAGGAGACGATCACTTTGCCAGCCATATTGTGCCGGCGGATGGTGTCGGCGGTGATTTGTTCAACGCCATCGGTGTTTTCGGTTTCGGATTTAATTTCCACGTTGATGATGGAGAAGCGATGACCGACATGCTCGAAAACTTCATCCAGCGTGGGGATGCGGGTTCCGGCGAAGGTTGGTTTGAATTTGATACCCGCATCAAGAGTCTTGAGTTCGGCTAGAGTCATCTCCCGAACGAGGCCAATGCCGTTGGTGGTATGGTCAACAGTAAAGTCATGCAAGACGATGAGCGTACCGTCTTTGCTCAGGTGAACATCGAGTTCGATGCCATCTGCGCCCTGATCGGCGGCGAGTTCAAAGGCGGGCAGGGTATTCATGGGGGCATAGGCGCTGGCGCCACGATGACCCAGAATGCGTGTTTCGCCCGGATACAGTTGATCTAATGACATGGTTCGTCCTTTGGGTTACGGTGTTTTTGAGGGATGGCTGGTTCGCTCTAACGCCTGTTTAGCCGATGCGATCAGTCTTTCGCGCAGGCTGGCATAGGGTGTGTTGACCTGTTCCATCGCCAGCAACACGGCACCCACGACTGGTGGGGCGTTTAAGGGCACCAGCCGCGCACCGGGGGCGACCTTCTGGATGCACTCGCGCATGGTGTCGGCAATTAACGGGCTGCCTTTGTAGAGACTACCTGTGAGAACCACCTCAAACGTTTGATTTTCCAGCGCTAACTGATGGATTACCCCGATTGCCATACCTGCTAGTTCGCATCCCATCCAGCAAATGGCTTCAATCGCGCAGGTATCACCTTCGGCAGCGGCTTCAAAAACCACATGCGCGGCATGTGCGTTTATGCGGTAACGATCTCTCGCCAGACCTTCAAGCAAATCCACGACATTTTGTGCGTTCAGATAGTGCAGGAATTTCTCGGTGAGGAGTGTTTGCGGCCCGCGTTTGCACCATGCTTTCGAGACTGCTTCCAGCCCGCGTTGAGCGAGGTCTAGGCCACCGCCATGTTCGCCCGACCAGACGCCCGTTCCTGCTACCCGGCCTTCCCGCCCCTGCGAATCTCGTCCACGACAGTTGTTGCCGGTGCCAGCGACGACGCTCACGCCCCATCCTGTGCTGGAGCCAGCGATTAGACCGATTACGGCATCGTTGACGAAGGCGAACGGGGTGATGTTCAAACTGGCGACGACTTCGTGGTGCGGGGCATAGTCCTGCGGCCAATCGAAGCCGGCGATGCCCAGACCGAGCGCCCGAATCTGCTGAGCCTGCAAACCGGCACTTTGAAGCGCAGCGGATGTGATGTCGTGCAGAACGGCGCGTAACCCCTCGTAGCCGATCACTTCCTGATTGCCCGTGCCAGCAGCGCCGATTCCAACGGCGTTGCCTTGCTCATCGGCGATGAGGGCGTGGCTTTTCGTTCCGCCAATGTCGATTCCTAAGAAGTAGTTCATGACATACTCTGGCGCATGAGATCGCGCAGTACGGTATTGCTGATGAGTTGAATGCCGGTGTTGTGGATGTGGTCACGCAGTTCCGGGCTGAGGAAGGCGTGATAGTCGGCGACGCGGCTAGGCCAGTCGGGGCACATGGTGCGAAGTTCGGGCGTATCGTGAGCAGGGTGCAGGAAGAAATGGGTGATGGTTCCCGGTTGGCGGGCATCCAGATCGGCTTTGGCCTGCGCGACCCGTTCTTCAGGGGTGTCCAGTGGCAGCCCCATGACATCATCCAGCAAGGGGACGCCCATTTCTTCCAGCCGTTCGACGGTTTCGCTGATGTGACGGCCTGCGTTTGGAAAGTGTTCCCATTCGGTGAAGCCGAAACGCTGCGCCCGCAGGAGAATCGAGGGCGGGAGGCGGTATTCCAGCGCCAGTTCGATGTAACTTTCGGCGAACAAGGGGTGCCCGATGGCTCCCATGTGGCTGTCTATGTGGGTCACGTCCACACCGGCGGCGAGTGCCCGCTCGATTTGCGCCCGCATCTCGGCTTTCCCGGCTTCTGGCGTGGCTGCGGCGTATAGGCCGTTGTGTCGGCGGTGAAAATAGCCTTCGTCGTCAATCAGGCCGGTTGTGCGGTCTTGGGTGGAAATGGGCGCCCATCGGCAGGTAGACCACTCGCTGTTTAGCGTGAGATGGACGCCCATATCCACAGAGGGATGTTTGCGGCAGTAGGTGGCTGTCTGCGGGAACCATGCGCAGGGCACCATGACGGCTGTCGAGGTCACGAGGCCAAAGTCCAGCAGGTCAATGACGGCAGGCAAGACACACTGGGCGCTGCCAGCGTCATCAATGTGCAGGATAACGGCACGGTCATGGTCATCCAGCCCTAGACGACGCAGCACAGGATTTGGTTTCATTGCATTGTTCTCCTCCGTTAGATGCGCAGCGTAAAACGCTCAACGCGAATTTGAAAATAAGAAGCGGTAGGCTATTCCATGAATTGCGGTAGATAGGCTTTGTTAGTATGCAGCAAATCCTCCAGCACGGCCTGTACTTTGTCAGCCGATGGGCCGAGCGGGTGCGCCAGCAGTGCTTGATAAGCGGCGTTGCGATCTCCGTATACGGCGGCTTGTACGGTGAGCAGTTCGTAGGATTTGATTTGCGCGATCAGCCCGAAACAGGCGGGTGGCAGCGGTTGCGCGGGCAGGGGGTGGATGCCGCTGGCGTCCACGCGGCAGGGCATTTCCAGCACCCAATCGGCAGGCCAGCCTGCGACCGCGCCGCGATGGGGCACGTTGACTTCATGCGTTTCGCCCATGTCGTTGTAGTGCGCGTTTAGAATCTGGGTGGCGACAGTGGAGTAGTAAGCCCCGCCGCGCTGCATCAGCCCTTCGGGCGGGGTGGTGCGATCCGGTTCGGCGTACTGTTTGAACAGCCCTTCCTCGATTCGCATCACATCTTCGGCGCGTGACGGCGGCCATGACTTTTGCGACTCGAACTTGCGGGCGGTGTAGTAGAAATACTGCAAATAGTAGTTGGGGATCATGCGTAGCGATTCAAGCAGCGGCACGTCCCAGTCGGGGTGGTCGGACTGCTGCATTTCCTCAATCACGCTTTCCAGCACACGCGGCCACACATCTTCGCCATCTACAGTTAGGCCACGATGCCATGTCAGGTGGTTTAAGCCCAGTGTGTCCAGCCGTACCCGCGATACATCTACATCAATACCCAGACGGCGGAGCATGTTCATTTTGGTGCCGATAGGGACGTTACACACGCCAACCGAGGGCACATCGGGCGCATGACGCGCTAAGGCTTCGGTGACGAGTCCGGCGGGGTTGGTGAAATTCACCAGCAGCGCACCGGGGGCAAGTTCACGCATGTCGGCGGCGAGTCTGAGGATGACGGGGATGGTGCGAAGGGCTTTTGCCATGCCGCCAACGCCGGTTGTTTCCTGTCCGATCAACCCGTGACGCAGGCCGAGGTATTCATCCTCGCGCCGCGCTGCCATCCAGCCCACGCGAAGCTGGGTGGTGACGTAGGATGCGCCGCGCACGGCTTCGCGCTGGTCGGTGGTCAGATGGACGCGGAAAGGTGCGCCAGCGGCTTCGACCATGCGTTGCGCGAATTTGCCAACGATTTCAAGACGTTCCGGCAGCACATCCATCAGCCACAGGTCAGTGACCGGGAAGGAGTCGGTACGTGCCAGAAAGCCGTTAATAAGTTCCGGGGTGTAGGAAGAACCGCCCCCGATGACTGCTACTTTCATGCCGCGTAACCTCAATTCGTCTAAGATACCTCGCCCGATGTGCGAGGGAACCTGTTTTGATAGTCCAGCGATACCCCTATTGTAGATTATCGCCAAGTCTGTTTGTGCTGCCAATATCTGTTGAATACCCCCAGGGTAATCGCTTCAAAATGAAAGGAGGGGGATAATCGGGAAAAAATGAGGAACGAGTGATGTCTAGCGATATGCCAACTAGTCTGGAAACCTGTTTCAGTGACCTACCCGACCCTCGTGT
>Ga0172373_10001169_pt1 | contig 42749 bp, 36 predicted proteins | sample Lak10m_2_FD_114546 | JGI IMG/M metagenome (GOLD analysis project Ga0172373, IMG submission 114546) | Freshwater microbial communities from Kabuno Bay, South-Kivu, Congo - kab_092012_10m | ecosystem: Environmental > Aquatic > Freshwater > Lake | place: Democratic Republic of the Congo... | reverse complement strand
TCCGAAGAAGTGAGAGCCGCCCGTGCCGCTCGCAATACCCTTACGCAAAGACTTACGGCAACCGAAATTGAGCAAGGTCTCGTGACTGCGGGGTTCACGAAGCGGCATCTCACCCAATTCCAATTGCGTGATCTCGGACATCTGCTTGCTCTACCACATGGCGCAAATTTCTCTGTCCCCGGGGCTGGCAAGACGACCGTTGCCTTTGCGTTACATCTTCTAACACGTCGTCCAGGTCAGCATTTCTTCGTCGTTTGTCCACGTTCAGCATTTCCCGCATGGAAAGGCATCATTCGCGAATGTTTGTCCGATGAAGCGGGATCGTCAGAGCGAGAACCATTTACCCTTCTCGACGGCGACTCGGAAGCAAACGATCGTACGCTACGAAGCGGCGCAACACGCTTCTTGATGAGCTACGACTTGATGGTTCGACAAGCTGAGATGCTTACAGGCTACATTGCGCGACAGCCCGTGCACCTCCTTCTAGATGAAGCTCACCGTATGAAGGCGGGACTCGCATCGCAGCGAGGTGCGTTTCTGCTAAGTATCGCATCGCTACCAGCCCGCCGCGATATTTTGACCGGTACGCCGATGCCGCAGGGCACCAGCGATCTGGCTGCCCAACTCAGTTTCTTGTGGCCTGGACAAGGCCTCGATCTGCAAATCCAGCGCGGCAGCTCACCAAGAGACGTCCTTGGGCAGCTCTATGTCCGCACGACCAAAAATCAATTGGGCATTCCACCAGCAAAGCGCCATTTCCATCAAGTTGCGATGGCAGACGGCCACAAGGCGCTTTACGGCATCGTTCGAAGCGAATCCCTTCGCCAACTAAAGGAATCTCTGACCGGCAGAAACTCCGGCGACTTGGATTTGACCCGTGCGCGTCGCTCCGTAATGCGCCTTCTTCAATTGTCTACCAATCCAGTACTTGCCCTGCAGGGAATTGCCGATTCATTCGCTGGAATTGATTCTGGCATCGTGGATCAAGTCCTCCTCGAAGGCCCTTCTCTAAAGATGCGTGCGGTCGAAGACCATGCGCGTCGACTTGCTCGCGAAGGCAAAAAGGTCGTGATTTGGACAATCTTCACCGACACGCTTCTCGAATTCGAGCGGATGTTGGCGGATATAAATCCCGTTACGCTGTACGGCGCGGTCCGGAGTGGTGACGAAGCCGACCCAGCCACGCGTGAAGGCAAACTGGCGCGCTTCCACAGCGATCGGGCGTGTATGGTGCTTATTGCAAATCCGGCGGCGGCCGGCGAAGGCATCAGTTTGCACATGGTTTGCCATGATGCGATCTATGTTGATCGAAGCTATGTCGCGACCCACTACTTGCAATCCATTGACCGCATTCATCGTCTTGGACTGCCACCCGGTGTCGAAACCAGTGTCCACATCTATCAGACCAAAGCTCCTGTAGGATTGGGCAGTATCGATCTTTCGGTGAGTCGCCGGCTGGCGGCAAAGATTCGGGCCTTGCAACAGCTACTTGATGATGAAGACCTGCATGAACTGGCGCTAGACGAGGAGAATGCCGACGATCCTGTCGACTACGATGTCGGACTCGAAGATCTAGTAGACCTGATTCAAGAGTTGGAAGGACAGCGCGGCGACGAAGGCGACGAGGCTGATGGTTGAGTTTAGCCGCAGCTTCTCGATGAGCGCATTTGAAGGCGCGAGGCAAGTACGGTTGCGTCGTAAAGCCTCCCCGACAAAGACAGTCGAAGAAATTGTAGAGATTATTCGGGAAGTTGACGCGGAGGGCGCTAGCTACGATTTCGACGCCGCAATTCACCTCGATGGGGTCTTGGCGCCAACGGTCTCACTTGAAGATGCAAACGCTTTCTATCGCGACTGCATCGAAGTGTGCATTCGGCAGCATCGTCCAGTATGGGCAAGGACCATTCTCTACGGGCGCAAGCTTGTTCAAAAGCTGTCTTTGGATGAACAGCAATGCTTCACAGCATCCGGACTAATGGAGGATCCACCATCTGAAGATACTGTAGCTTGGTGGGACAAGACCGCGGCAATTGCACGCTTGGTGGGTGACGGTCTGAAGATGGAGCAAGGACGGGCCGCTGAGAAGATGACACTTGAATATGAAGCTCGGCGGCTGGCGAAGCTCGGTATCGATGCGGCGCCCAAATGGGTGTCCGTTGATGATAACAAGTTGGGCTATGACATTCTGTCTTACGATGTGGGGCCGGATAGGCCCATCGCTCGAGTTTTGGAGGTTAAGTCGACTATGGCTTCACCTCTTCGCTACTTCGTTACAAGAAACGAATGGGAAGTTTGCAAGAAGATGGGCGACGCGTACCTTTTTTATATTTGGGATGTACGAACGGGAAATCTATTCGAGCGTAAGCGAATGGACGTCGAGCCTCATATACCGGACGACAAAAACAATGGTCGTTGGTCTGTCGCTGAAATACGCGTTGGTTCGGTTTAGACAGCCGTCTATTGTATTGGACTATGATTGGCGGGGATGATTATCCAATTTGTCGATTGTCTGCCAAATTTCATCGATGAATAGCGATTGCACCAGAGACACTGCGTGTGACTGAGTTCCGTCTCAGAGGCGGCCAACGGGTCGCACACCGGCGATAAGTGAAGTTCAACACCTTCTCCTCATTACCTCCCAGACAATCGCCTCCCGCCCCGTCCCGCGCTTATCTCCCGCCTGGATCAACCATCCGCAGGAGGAAGCCATGTCCCACCCGACCACTGCCACCGCCGCCGCTGCCGCCGTCGTCGACGCCCCGTCGCCGGAGACGATCGTCGAAACCTACGTCGCGAGCTGGAACGAGACCGATCCGGCCCGCCGCCGCGCCGCCGTCGGCCGCGCCTGGGCCGAGGCGGGAAGCTACCGCGATCCGGTGATGGCGAGCGACGGTCCCGCCGGGATCGACGCCATGCTGGCCGGCGTCCAGGCGAAGTTCCCGGGCTTCGTGCTCAAGCGTATCTCGAAGGTCGATGCCTACGCCGGCGGCCGGGAAACCTATGCCCGCTTCGCCTGGTCGCTCGGCCCCGCCGCCGGCCCCTCGGTCGTCGAGGGCGTCGATTTCTGCACCCTGTCGCCCGACGGCCGGCTGGCGTCGGTGGTGGGGTTCATCGACAAGATGCCGGGGTGAATATACAACTGGCGATTGCTGGACACATATAGAAAGCAATCCATTATCCCATCTGATGGGTTCTTGAATAACCCGTCAGATGGGTTATTCTTCGATGCCGACCGTTCACCGCGCCGGGAATCTTCGTTTTATGATCTATCTCGAGGATCACGGGCCGCCCCATGTTCACGTCTTTGCGGCGGGAGCCGAGGCGAAGATTCTGCTCAGGCCATTGGGTGGATTGCCATTCCTCGAGTGGGCTCGCGGTTTCGATCGGGCGAGTTTGCGGTGGGCGGTGCTGGAGACGCGGGCGCGGCGCGCCAAGCTGTTGGCGGCCTGGCGTCGCATTCACGGTTCGGAGGATAGCCGTGGCTAAGGGTGGAATGGCTAAGGCCGGAACGAGGGCCGAGATTGATCGTCAAATCGAGCGCGACATCGATCGCGCTCTGGCGAGGGGCCGGCGTCGTGCGGCCACCGAGCCACAGGCCAGCAGCGCCCGCTACGATCGGCGCACCGGCCGCGTCGTGGTCGAGCTGACCAACGGCTGCAGCTTCATTTTCCCGGCGCGCGCGCTGCAGGGGATGGCGGGGGCGAGCGATGCCGAACTGGCCCGCATCGAGATCATGGGGATAGGCTACGGCCTGCACTGGCCCGCGCTCGACGCCGATTTTACCGTGCCCGGCCTCTTGATGGGCATCTTCGGCACGCGCGCCTGGATGGCCGCGGAACTGGCCCGCCGCGCCGGCCAGACGAAATCCCCAGCCAAGGCCGCCGCCGCCCGCGCCAACGGCCGCAAAGGCGGCCGCCCGCGACGGGCTGCGGTCAGCCCAGAATCTGCACGAGCGCCGCGCGCACCGCCTTGATCTCGCCGGCGGCCGGGCGGCCGAGCTTGCGCGCCTCGCGTGCCTCCACGGTGGCGATCTTCGCGGTGCGGATCATCGACGGAATCGCCAAGCCCGCACGGACATGGTCAGCGAGGCGAACGTCGCCAGGCCACGGCCGATGCTGGGCGGACGTGATCATGACGACCCAGAGCATGCCCGTCCGTTCTTCGTGGGCGGGCAGGGAAACGATCAGCGCCGGCCGTCGCTCGCGGACGGGCCGGTCGGTGTAGGGAAACGGAACCGAGACGATGTCGAAGCGATCAAAGGTCGGCATAGCCGGCGCGATCGGCTTCGCTCGCCCATTCGGTGAAGCAGGCGAACGGGTCGTCGCCCTCGGCCGGCGCCCGGATCACCCGGACGTCATCGCCGCGGATGGCAAAGGCGAAGGTGTCGCCGGGCGCGAGGCCCAGCGCGCGCCTCGCTTCCTTCGGGATCACGACCTGTGCCTTGGCACCGAGTCGAACCTTGCGGATCGTCGGACCTTGCGGCGGTGTGGCCTTGCTCGATGTGGAGCGGGCTGCTCTCGGCATGCTGGAACTCCTACGTCATACCGTAGGAATATAGGGCGCAGGCCGAGGATCGACAATGGCGCGGTTCAGGCTTGCGCCGTCGCTAACCCCAGAACGCCTTCATGTGGGCGAGATCGGCCTGGCCTCGCGCGCTTCCCTGCCGGAGCTGCGGCGCGATCCATTGCGGGTCCATGATGCTGTCGATGCGGTCGATGCCCGGCGGCAGGCCTGCGACCACGAGCATCGTGCGCGTGCCGCCGGCCTCGAGGTCGCGGATCTCCTGGCCGAGCGTGTTGGGCATGCCCGTGGTGCGCAGACCCTGCGTCACCGCCTGCGGCCCGCCGTCGGAGAGCGAGATCACCAGCGCGCGCTTCGCGCCCGCCACCACGTCGCCGTGCGTGCTGGTCGGGCAGATGCCGCCGTCCATGCAGAGCCGGTCCTTCAGCCAGGTCGGCCCCATCGAGCCCGGCAGCGAGGAGCTGGCCGCGCACGCCGTCTCGATGGCGATGCCGGCGCCCTGGCTCACGATCAGGCGCTCGCCGGTGTAGCAATCGTTGGCGGTGGTGTGCAGCGCCGGCGAGGGCCAGGGCGTGTTGCCGATCAGGCGGCCCACCGTCTTCGCGTAGCTCGCGGCATCGTCGGGGTTGCGCGCCGCCATCGCGGCGCGGCCGATGGCGCGGATCGTGGCCGGTTGGGCGTCCTTGGCATTGACCGCCATCGCGCGGGCGCGCTGCTGACTCTCGTTGGCCTTGAGCGCCGGCACCAGCTCGGCGAAGAGCCGCGGGAAGTCGCCGAAGATGTCGAGCTCGCCGGTCAGCCGCCACAGCCGGCCGCCCGCCAGCACGGCGCCGGCGATCGAGCCGGCCGAAGTGCCGACCACGATGTCGGCGGTCGCCAGGTCGACGCCGCCCTGCTTCAGCGCGTGGAAGTAGCCCATCATGAAGGAGACGAGGTAGACGCCGCCGCCGCCCAGCACGAGCGCGCGCTGCTTCCCCACGCCCAGCGGCGGCGTATAGGGGATGGGATGCGCCAGCCCGTCGTTCCAGCCGGCGGGTGTCGCCCCTTGGGTCGGTGCCCCCTGGGTCGGTGTCTGCGCGTGGGCGCGTGTCGCAAAAGCGGCCGCCGTCGTGGCGGCGCCGGCCAGGAGGAGGCGACGGCTTGTCTTGCGGGGCGGGTCTGTCGTCATGCGCCCTTGATAGGCCCCGGCAGCGGCTGCCGCCAGCAGGGTCGTGCTGCTGGGTGCCGTGCGCGTGCAGGCATGTGCTTGCACCCACGATTTGTTTGCAACCCGGAGATGCCGCGGCGGATGAGCAGGTTCCGCAGGTTTTGGGTTAATCTGTTATTAGACTGGCGACAGGCGCGACTCCTCACGGGGCCGCGCCTTTTGTTTTCGCCCCGTCGGCTTCTGTCCTATTCGCCTTTGCCCGTTCACCCTTACCCCGTTGGCTTTTACGGCGACAACATCATGGCCACGCCCCGTCCGGCCCCTCGGTTCCGAGGACCCGGGTACGCTCCAGAGCAGGAGGTGGGGAGGTCCCGCGGCAGCAGCCGCGGCGTTGTCGCCCTCCCCCCAGGGAAGGCACACGGGAAGGCACACGGGAAGGCACACGGGAAGGCACACGGGAACGCGCACAGGAAGGGCCGAAGGCGGACGCTGCGCGCACAGGGTTTGTCACAACAATTGTCACAGTCAGGTGTGACAAACCGGGCCGCGGGACGCCCGGATTTGCTGGCTTTTCGGGGCGTCGCGTTCGTCGGAAGCCCCGGTGATGAACGGGACGATCCGGCGGGCGTGTCTGCGCCGCCGGCATCGACTCGATAGGCGATCGGCATTTCAGCCGCGCGGTCCGCGCCGTCATGGTGCGCCCATCGCTGATCCTTTCGGAGACCCGCCATGTCCAACTGTCTTGCCCAGGCCTGCTCGCAGGCCCTGCTCGCCTTCGCCCTGATGATGGGCGCGTCCAGCGCCTCGCCGCTGCAGGCCCAGAACGTCCAGCAGGCCGCCCTGCCGCCGGCGCCCGCGGCCAACGAAGCGGGCATCGTCGCCGTGCCCTCGGCCTACGGCATGGTCGAGACGGTGGAGCGCCTGCAGAAGGACATCGCCGCCAAGGGCATCATGCTCTTCGGCGCCGTCGACCAGGGCGGGCTGGCCGCCGTGGCGGGCGTGCCGGACGTGCGGCCCTCGGTGCTGCTGCTGTTCGGCAACCCGCCGCTCGGCACGCAGTTCCTGGGCGCGGCTCAGCAGGCCGGCCTCGACTGGCCGGTGCGCATGCTGGTCTACCTCGAGGCGCCGGGGAAGGTGATGATCGCCTGGACCGATTTCGCCTGGGTGGCCCGGCGCCACGGCATCGCCTCGCTCGATCCGCAGTTCCGCATGGCCAACGAGGTCGCCGCCTCGATCGCCGCCGCGGCGATGAAGAAGTAGCAAGTCAGCCCTGCAGGAATGAGTCGAGCGCGGCGAGTCCCCGCCGTGCTACGTCGGCGGGGCAGAGAATAAAGGCCTGTGCGCCCGACCGCGGATCTCGCGGTCGGGCTCTTTTTATGGCTACGGCTGCGCCGGCAGCGTCAGGTTGGGCGTGCAGGCCAGCTCGGTACGCTCGTCGATCGGGCCGGCGAGGAAGATCAGGCCCGCCGCCATCACGATGGCCGCGATCACGCCGACCACCAGGTAGAAGGCGCGGCTCGGCTCCGACGGCTCGAACATCGCGTCGTCGTAGGGCGGCCGCTTCGGATCGTAGTCGGACATGGCCGGTCACTCCTTCTGTTCGGGCTGGGCGGCAGGCGGCAGCACCGGGGCCGGGATCGCCGGCGGTTCCTGCTGCTCCTGCACGGCCGGTCGCTGCGCCTGATCGGGAGCGATGCGGTTCTGCGGGTTGCCGAAATAAAGCAGCCCGCCCACCAGGGCGACGCCGGCCAGCACGGCCAGCAGCACGAGGCCCGGCCGGCCTTGGCCGCCGGCATCGCCGTACCGGTACTCGCCATAGCGGTTGGTGCCGTGGTCGATGTCGCGGCGGAAGTTGGGATCGTAGTCGCTCATGCGGTCCTCCTTGGGTCACGGGAGTGCGTGGCGATTTGCGGAGTCCCCGCAAATCACTGCCGATGCTTCGGCCGGAATCGGGCGGTATTGCGACAGCCGGCCGACGATCCGGCTCGCGGCCGGCAAAACCCTGTGACCTCGATGTGACCGCAGCGTCCGGCCGGGTCCTCTGCCCGGCTCAGCCCCAGTTCAGCCCCAGCTCAGGATGATGCCGATGTCGCCCGGCATGCCGCCGGGATAGTCGAGGACCTCGTAGCGGATGTGATAGCCGCGCGGCTGGAGCTGGCGCTTCCAGAAATCGTAGATCTCCTTGGGGATGCCGGTCAGCGTCTTCTCCCAGCCTTCCTCGCCCTGGTTGATGGCGCGGCCGTTGTCGCTGCAGATCGTGTGGGGGAAGCGGAAGACCTGCACCGAAGTGAGGCCGTTCTCGACCGCGCGGTTCACGATCACCGCCGCCTTGGCCACGACCTCGTCGTCGCTGAGGCCGGACGGCCGCATCAGCCGCTCGAGCATCTCCTTCTTCTCGTGCTCGGCCGCCTCGTGCGCCTTCATCGCGGCCGATGCCTTGGCGCCTTCGGCCAGTGCGATCTTGGCCTGCAGTTCCTTGGCGGTGAGGATCTTGGTCATGTCGGTCTCCTGGTCGTCTTCGTTGGTCGGCAGATTCGGTCAGTAGATCTCGGGGACGAAGCGCCGGTTCGCCATCGGCGCGTGGTCGTCGTACTTCCGCTTGGTCGAGCGCTCCGGCAGCTTGACCTTCTCCTTTTCGACCCGCTTGTAGGGAATGAGCGACAGGAGATGCGTGATGGCGTTCAGCCGGGCGCGCTTCTTGTCGTCGGAGCGCACGATGTGCCAGGGATTGTCCTCGGTGTCGGTCTGCTTCAGCATCAGGTCGCGGGCCTTGGAGAAGTCGTACCAGTGCTTGAAGGATTCGAGGTCCATCGGGCTCAGCTTCCACTGCCGGATCGGATCGTCGATGCGGGCCATGAAGCGCCGCTCCTGCTCCTCCTGGCCGACCTCCAGCCAGATCTTGATGAGGCGGGTGCCGCCGTCGACGATGAATTTCTCGACGATCGGGCAGAGCTCGAGGAAGCGCTGGTGCTGCTCGGGCGTGCAGAAACCCATGACGTATTCGACGCCGGCGCGATTGTACCAGCTGCGGTCGAAGATCACGATCTCGCCGCCCGCCGGGAAGTGCTCGACGTAGCGCTGGACGTACATCTGGCTCTTCTCGCGGTCCGACGGGGCGGGCAGCGCCACGACGCGGAACACGCGCGGGCTGACGCGGTCGGTGATCGCCTTGATCAGGCCGCCCTTGCCGGCGGCGTCGCGGCCCTCGAGCACGATGATGATGCGTTCGCCGGTCGTCCTGACCCAGTCCTGCAGGTGGCAGAGCTCGACCTGAAGCTTGCGCAGCTCCGCCTCGTAGACCTTGCGCTTGAGTTTCTCCCTGGTTTCCTTCGGCATGGCTGTTTCCCCGCTCACGGCGTTCAGGCTAACGGCCGCCGACCGGCCGGCCCTTGACCTCGGTCAAGCCGCGATCGCCGCGCTGGTGTAGCGGGTGATCATGCGCTCCTCGTCGGTGGGCACGACCCAGGCCGACAGCCGGGATCCGTCGGCGCTGATCCTGCCCCTGCCGGCCCGGTTTTGCACCTCGTCCAGCGCCAGGCCGAGCCAGCGGCAGCCGGCCGCGACCTCGGCCCGGGTGGCCGGGTCGTTCTCGCCGATGCCGGCCGTGAAGATGATGGCGTCGACCCCGCCCAGGGCGGCGGCGAGCGAGCCGATTTCGCGCACGATGCGGTAGACGAAGAGGTCGATCGCCTCGCGCGCTTCCGGTGCCGTGGACTGCCGCAGGGTTCGCATGTCGGACGAAAGGCCCGAGACGCCCAGCAGGCCGGACTTGCGGTAGAGCAGATCCTCGATGCCCCGGGCGTCCATGCCGCGCTCCTGCATCAGGTAGAGCAGCACGCCGGGGTCGAGCGCGCCGGTGCGGGTGCCCATCATCAGCCCGTCGACCGCGGTGAAGCCCATGGTGCTGGCGACGCTGCGTCCGTCGGCGACGGCGCACAGGCTGGCGCCGTTGCCGAGATGGGCGATGATCAGCCGCGAGCGCGCCAGCATCGGCGCCGTCTCCCTGAGATGGGTCGTCACATAGTCGTAGGACAGGCCGTGGAAGCCGTAGCGCCGCACGCCGGCGGCCGTCAGCTCGCGCGGCAGGGCGAATTCCTGGGCGAGCGGCGGTTGCGTGCGATGGAAGGCGGTGTCGAAGCAGGCGATCTGGGGCAGATGGGGTGCCGCCTCGGCGATGGCCTCGATCGGCGCCAGGTTGTGCGGCTGGTGCAGCGGCGCGAGCGGAATGAGGTGCGCAAGCTTCGCCATCACGCCCGGGTTGATACGTGTCGGCGCGGCGAAGTCGAGCCCGCCATGCACCACGCGATGGCCGAAGGCGAGAACGGGCCGGCCGGCCAGCAGCTCCTGCCCGAGCTTCAGGATCTCGGCGGTGGCGGCGCGGTGATCGAGGCCGCCCTGCTGCCAGTTCCTCTCGGCAACCACGGCGCCGCTGGCGTCGGCCGCCTTGAGATGCGGGGCGAGGCCCAGCCGCTCGACCTGGCCGCGGAACAGCAGCGCGCCGGCGCAGCCGGCCTCGTACAAGGCGAACTTGATGCTGGAGGAGCCCGCATTGAGGACGGCGATGCAGCCCGGGGTCGGCATGATGGCGGCGTCAGGCGACGATGTTGGTGCCGCCGTCGACATAGACGGTGCCGCCGGTGATGCGGTGCGCGAACGGCGTCGCGAGATAGGCGCAGGCGTAGCCCACGTCCATGATGTCGACCAGCTCGCCGAGCGGCGCCTTGTGCGCGGCCTCGTTCAGCAGCAGCTCGAAATCCTTGAGTCCGGAGGCGGCGCGGGTCTTGAGCGGGCCCGGCGAGATCGCATGCACGCGGATGCGGCGCGGCCCCAGCTCGTAGGCGAGGTAGCGGCAGGCGGCTTCCAGGGCCGCCTTCACCGGGCCCATGACGTTGTAGTTCGGCACGACGCGATTGGCGCCGTAGTAGCTCATGGCGAACATGGTGCCGCCGTCCTCCATCAGCGGCGCGGCAAGGCGCGCCATGCGGACGAAGGAATGGCAGGAGATGTCCATCGCCTTTGCGAAGCCCTCGGCCGAGCAGTTGAGCAGGCCGCCCTGCAGGTCCTGCATCGGCGCGAAGGCGATCGAGTGGACGAGGATGTCGAGCTTGCCCCAGCGCTTGGCGATCTGGTCGAACAGGGCCTCGAGCTGGCCGGGCACCGCGACGTTCAGCTCGCCGGTGATGGGGGCTTCGAGTTCGCGCGCCAGCGGCTCGACATGCGGGCGCGCCTTCTCGTTCAGCCAGGTGATGGCGAGTTCCGCGCCGGCGTTGCGGAAGGCGCGGGCGCAGCCATAGGCGATCGACTGGTCGTTGGCGACGCCGACGACCAGCGCCTTGTGGCCGGTAAGGACCGGTCTGATGCCGTTGTTCATGATCTCCTCAGGCGATGGCGGCTGTTGCGCTGGCCCGGCGCGCGGCGGCCACCAGGACGGCGACGGCGCAGGAGGCGAGGCGGGTCAGCAGCGAATCGGCGCGGCTGGTCAGGATGATGGGCACGCGAGCCCCCAGCACGATGCCTGCCGCATCGGCACCCGCCAGGAACGACAGGCTCTTGGCCAGCATGTTGCCGGCCTCGAGGTCCGGCACGATCAGCACGTTGGCCAGTCCCGCGACCGGCGAGACGATGTGCTTGATGGCGGCCGCTTCGGGGCTGATCGCGTTGTCGAGCGCCAGCGGCCCGTCCAGCACGCCGCCCGTGATCTGGCCGCGGTCGGCCATCTTGCAGAGAGCCGCCGCCTCGACGGTCGACGCCACCCGCGGGTTGACCGTCTCCATCGCGCTCAGGATCGCCACGCGCGGCTTGTCGACGCCCAGCGCGTGCGCCAGGTCGATGGCGTTCTGCACGATGTCGACCTTCTCCTCGAGGCTCGGCGCGATGTTGACCGCCGCATCGGAGATGATGAGCGCCTCGCCATGCCGGGGCACGTCCATGACGAAGCAGTGGCTGATGCGCCGCGCCGTGCGGATGCCGGTGTCGCGTGCGACGACGGCCCCCATCAGCTCGTCGGTGTGCAGGCTGCCCTTCATCAGGGCCTCGGCGCGGCCGGCGCACACGAGCTCGACGGCCTTGGCTGCCGAATCGTGGCTGTGGCGTGATTCGACGAGCTCGAAGGCGCCGATGTCGAGCGAGGCGCGCGCCGCGACGTCGAGGATGCGCGCCGGCGGTCCGACCAGGATCGGCTTCAGCAGACCAAGACGCGCCGCCTCGACCGCGCTCTCCAGCGAGACCGTGTCGCAGGGATGGGCGACGGCCGTCGCCATCGGCGGGTGCTTGCGCGCGACGGCGATCAGACGGTCGTATTTGTCGTGTGCCCCCTTGGGGGCCGGTACCGCATCAGGCATGCGAGGCGTCCTTGGTCGATGCCGGAGCGGCGGCCTGGAAGAGACCCTCGATGCGCCGCAGGCGTCGCCGGCCTTCCTCGGGCAGGTCGGCGCCGGTGGCGCCCACCACGTCCTGGATGGCCTGCCAGCCGGTCAGACGCACCTGCTGGTCGTCGGGCAACAGGTGCGGAATGGCACGCACCGCGCGCTCCTCATCGAGTCTCAACAGAAGGTATTGTTCGCGGAACATCGCCTTGATCTCGCCGAGGCTGCGGCGGCGGTTGGCCGGCTGCATGCGGCGGATTGCCTGCAGAACGGCGAAGCCGCGCTCGTCGATGGCGCGCTCGGGCAGGCGGACATGCATGATCGCCCGAATGACGGCTTCCGGCAGCCCGCCGACCTCGAAACGCTTCTCGAGATCGGACCGCCAGCGTGCGGTGATCGCCTCGCGCGCGAGGTCGCGCCCGATGCGCCGTTGCGTGGGCGCAGTCGGCGTCCCCAAGCCGACCATCGCCTGCAGCAGCGGCGAGCCGTAGGTGCCGAGGAACGCCGCCTCGGTCATCGCATCGCGCGCCAGCCGATAGGTTTCCCAGCAGGTCGAGATCCAGGTCGAGGCGACCTGCTCCATGACGTGCAACGGATTGTCGGGCGCCACCGGCTTGCGGTCGGCGCGCACCGCTTCGGCCAAAGCCTTCACCTGGCCCATCGCCGGGTTGCGGTCGGAGAAGGCCTCGAAGCGCAGCCGGTTGGGATGGGTCTGGCGCAGGAGGCCAGCCGACTGCTCGGTGACGGCGGCCTTCACCGCCGGCTGGGCGAGGGTGCGGTAGAGGCCGTGGTTGATCTCCGAGACGCGTGCCACCGCGGCAAAGCGCTGATTGTCCTCCTCGCTGTTGGCGCCGAGTGCGCGGATGTCGTCGAGCGTGCGGGCATCGAGGCGGAAGAGGTACTTGCCGTGGATCAGCTCGGGATTGGCGGTGTTCTCATCGACCTCGGTGATCACCGCCTCGTAGAGGCCGGGCGGCAGTAGGTCGATCATCTCCATGCAGGAGGCGAACTCGGCATGCTCCTTGGTCGCCACCTTGCCGGAGACGAAGATGCCGAGATGGCCGATCGACTGGTGCAGTGTGTAGACGATGGTCTGGCCGTTGGCGACGATCTCGTCCTCATGCTCGTAGAGGTCGGTCACCCAGCCCAGCGCCTGCTGCGGCGGCGTGATGTTGTCGCCCCACGAGCACAGCACGATGATCGGCGAGCGGATGTTGCGCAGATCGACGCGGACGCCCTTGGAGGTGTGGATTTCGCCCGACGTGAGCTTGTTGCCGACGAACAGGTTGTCGGCGATCCATTGCATCTCGCCGGCATTGAGCAGAACCGGACTGCCCCACCAGGTCTCGAAGTCGAGGAAGCGGGAGGCCTCGGTGTCGACCTTGGAGTAGAGGTTGTAGGCCTTCTCCCAGTAGGTGTTGGCCGGATTGAGCGATTCGAAGTTGGCGACCAGATTGGCACCGTCGAAGATGCCGTTGCCGAGATCGCCGGACAGCGCCGTCAGCCAGGTGCCGCCGAGCGTGCCGCCGAGATAGCGCATCGGATTCTTGCCCCGCACGCCCGCCCAGTACGACAGCGGCGAGCCGGCGAGCAGGATCGGTCCGAACAGGTCCGGGCGGATCGCCGCCGTCATCATGATCTGCCAGCCGGCCTGGCAGTTGCCGACGACCACCGGCTTGCCTTCCGGCTCGGGATGGCGCGAGGCCACTTCCTCGAGAAAGGCGATCTCCGCTGCGCAAACGTCCTCGATCGTCTGCCCCGGCACGGGCTCGGGCAGGAAGCCTATGAAGTAGCAGGGGTGACCCGCCGCCAGTGCGACGCCGATCTCGCTATCGTGCTTCATGCCGCCGATCCCGGGGCCGTGGCCGGCGCGCGGATCGACGACCACGAACGGCGGCTTTGCCGGATCGATCGCGGTGCCGGCCGGCGGCACGATCCGGACCAGCATGTAGTTCACCGGACGGGGCAGCGTCGTGCCGTCGCGCACCAGCTCGAAGGCGAAGCCCAGCACATGCGGCGCGGTCTTGGCGTTCTGCTCGAAGTAGATGTTGCCGCGCCGGCGCAGCACGTCGAGCGTCAGGATCGACCGCTGCCACGCGTCGATCCAGTACTCCTGGAGGAAGTTCTGGCTCCGGGTTGCCGACATGGTGCGCTCCGCTGGACGAGACTCTTGAGCCTGCCTATCGCCTCCGGGATCAGAGCGGGCATTGACCTCGGTCAAACAGGCTACCGACGTCGCGGCGTCAGTTTCATGAATGTATGGTGATTCAACGCCCACCCGACCGCATTTTATTGATTCCGGTCAATGGAGCGACCGTGCTCCCGGCCTAGTTGTGACAAATGGAACAGATCCTCGGCGCAGCCGACATCGCCATTCGGCTGTCGGTCGTTGGGTTCATGGTCGCCAACCTGATGGCGATCGGACTGGAGACCGATGCGCGGGCCGCACTCGCCCCGCTCGCCGACCTGCGCTTCCTGGCGACCGTGATGGTGGTCGATTGGCTGTTCGGCCCGGCCCTCGCGATCGGCATCGTGCGGGCGCTGCCGATGGCCGAGCCCTACGAGATCGGCCTGTTGCTGATCGCAATGGCACCTGCGGCACCCTTCCTGCCGATGATGGTGCGCAAGGCCGGCGGCGATCTCGCCTATACGGCGGCCTTCATGCTGGTGGCCGCGGTGGGCACCGTCATCCTGATGCCGCTCGGCGTGCCGCTGATCGTGCCCGGATTGTCGGTCGATCCCTGGGCGGTGGCGCGGCCCCTGATCATCCTCCTCCTGCTGCCGATGGCCGCCGGCATGACCCTGCGGAGCGTCAGCCACAAGGCGGCGGAGCAGCTCCTGCGCCTGGTTCGCCCGCTGGCCGGCGTCGCGACGCTGGTCCTGCTGGTGGCCATCGCCTTCCGCTATTTCGAGGGCTTCGTCGGCGCGATCGGTAGCTTCGCCATCGCCGCCCAGCTCCTCTATGCCGTCGGCCTTGTGGCCGGCGGCTACCTTCTCGCGTGGGCCGCACCGCCCGCCCAGCGCAGCGTCGTCAGCCTCGGCGCCTGCACGCGCAACCTGGGCGCCGCGTTGGCGCCGCTGCTGGTGACCGACCCCGATCCGCGCACGACGGTGATGGTCGCGCTCGGCGTGCCCATCACCCTGCTGGTCACTTTCCTTGCGGCGGGTTGGCTCCACCGGCGTGCCGCGTAACGCCGTCGACCGGCATCTAGACGGGGATCGCGAACACCGTGATCGCCATGACCAGGTACATGGCGATGAGCTGCACGCCGGTGAACCAGGTCGATTTGCCGTCGACGACCAGGATCGAGGCGACAAAGGTCGCCGCCAGCACCAGGAACACCTCGACGCCCGAGAAGGCGAGGCTGAGCGGCGCCGGCGCCATCGCCAGGCTCAGCAGCACGAGGAGCGGCGCCACGAACAGCGCGATCTGCGTGCTGCTGCCGATGGCGATGCTGACGGCCATCTCCATGCGGTTGCGCAGCGCCACCATCACCGCCGTGCTGTGCTCGGCGGCGTTGCCGACCACCGCAACGACCACCACGCCGACGAACAGGCTGGACAGGCCGAGCGCGTGCGAGGCCTGCTCGACGGTGCCGACCAGGATCTCGCTCATCCACACGATCAGCAGGGTGACCACTGCCATGACGCCGATCGCCAGGGAGAGCGGCCATGGCGTGCCGTGCTCCGCCTCGCCTCCGGCCGCTTCGTCGCCACGGAAGAGATGGGCATGACTGCCGAGCACGAAGACGAGGCTCAGCAGATAGACGGCGAGCAGCACGATCGACACGACGACGCTGAAGGTCACCGATCGGGTGACCATCTCGCCCGAACCCGTCGCGGCGAATATGGACGGTACCAGGATGGCAATGGCCGCCAGCGCCATCATGCCGATCTGCGTGCGCACGCCGATCGTGGCGAAGCTCTGGATCTTGTGGCGCAGCCCGCCGGCCAGGAACGCCGCCCCCAGGACCAGCAGCAGGTTGCCGATGATCGATCCGGTGAGCGATGCCTTTACGACATCGAGCATGCCGGCCCGCAGGGCGACCAGGGCGATGATAAGCTCGGCGGCGTTGCCGAGCGTGGCGTTGAGGAAGCCGCCGATGCCTTCGCCGGTGCGGGCCGCGAGCTTCTCCGTGGCGACACCCAGCAGGCCCGCCAGCGGCACGATCGCCAGACAGGCCAGCCCGAAGACCAGCAACGGCGAGTCGGGCCGGGCATGATGGGCCCATGCCGCCACCGGCACGGCAAACAGCAACCAGGCCAGCGGCGCCTCGGTAAGGACGTTGCGCAGCACTTTCATGTCGTTTCCCCCGATCCCCGTCGTCCCGTCCGGGCGAATCTCAACTACAATATGCCATAAGCTGCGAGCCGACGTTGACGAGAGGCAGAGGCGATGGGTGCCAGGGTCGTCATCGTGGCCCCGCACTGGCGCGCTTGGAAACAGGAAGATCGATGACCTGGCACTTCCGCTATCAGCTCAAGGAATTCGCGAGGTCGTCGTTCTGGCTCTACCCGTCTCTGGCAATTCTCCTGGCCTGGCTGGTCGGCAAGCTCATTCTCCGGTTCGTTCCCGATCCGCACTGGCCGCGCTTCGACTTGTCGGACATCGAGGCCATGCGCATTTCGATGACGGCCTTCGCCTCCTCGATGCTGACCTTCATCGTCTATGCCGTGTCGGCCCTGCTGCTGGCCGCCCAACTCGCCAGCGGGCAGACCACGCCGCGGCTGATCCGTATCACCTTCGGTCGCTGGGAGATGAAGGTCGCGACCAGCGCCTTCGTGTTCGCCTTCGGCATCACCATGGTGGCGCTTGCCAACATGACCGACGAATCGCGCCATTCGCTCGTCATCGCTCTGGCTGTCGTCGCGAACATCGCCTCGATTCTGATCTTCTTCTGGTTCATCCAGGAAGTCGGATTGGGACTGCGGCCGGTCGCCGTGCTGCAGCACATTTTCGGCACCGGTAAGGAGGCCATGGACGGCGTCTATGAAGGCGCATTCGATCCCGGCAGGCCGGAGGGCGGCACCGCCGACGAACTTGCCGGCCGCGAGAGTCGCGTCGTACGGCGCGTCGGCTCGTCAGGCACGTTTCTCGCCTTCGGCACTCGTGACCTCGTCGCTCTGGCAAGCAGGACGAACTGTGCGATCGAGCTGATCCCCCAGGTCGGAGACTTCGTCTCGACCGGCGATCCGCTGGCGAGGGTCTATCCGCCCGAAGCCGGCGTCGACGAGCAGACGCTCAATGCCCTGGTGGCGTTCGGGCCGGAGCGCACCATGCGTCAGGATCCGATGTTCGCCTTCCGCATCATGGTCGACGTCGCCTCGCGCGCACTCTCGCCGGCCGTCAACGATCCCACGACGGCGGTGGTCGCCATCGACCAGATCCACCGGCTGCTGCGGTACGCGGCGGCGAAAAATCTCGACAATGCCCGCGTCTACGACGGCAGCGGCAAGCTGCGGCTGGTGTTCCCCACGCCCGGCTGGGAGGACATCGTCGATCTGGCGCTTACCGAGGTCCGGCAGTACGGTGCCGGCAGCATCCAGGTGATGCGCCGGTTGCGCGCCCTGCTGGAACATCTGATTGAGAGACTCCCGGAGCCGCGTACGGCCGCGCTGCGGCGCGAGCTCGAGCTCTTGGAGCGCACCGTCGCGCGCAGCTTCCCGGAGCCGGAGGATCGGCAGCGTGCCAACATCGGCGACTTCCAGGGTCTGGGCGGATCGTCGCTGCGCGCCGATCTGTAGGCGGGCTTCGTCCGCAGAGCCGCTTCACGCTTCCAGGGCGGCGACGTGGCGGCGCAGTGCCGCCACCAGAGCCGTACTGTTGGGCAGGTGCCTCTCCTCGGCATCGAGGATGGTGGTGAAGCCGCGCTTCTTCCAGGCGCGCCGCGCGGCGGCGGAATCGAGACGCGCCGAATCGCAGACGATGTCGACCAGCCGGTCGAAGGCATGCAGGCGCCCCAGCAGGTAGTCGTTCTCCCGGTAGGCGCGCGAGAAGAAGGCGGCGAAATGACCGAAGCCCACGCCGCGCAGGCTGGCCGAACCGCTGAACCGGCCAAGGCTCAAGGCGTCCTGCGGGCTCAACCGGTCGACCAGGATGCGGTTGAACTCGCCCGCCCCCTCGTCGGCCATCACGGGAAAAGTGAGTACGTCCCAGAAGGGAAAGCCGAGGTAGCCGACGACGACCTCGCGGCGCTCCTGATGATGCCAGCGGCGGGCGGCGCTGTCGGCCAGCAGCGTGTCGAGCTCGCCGGCGGCCGCTCCCAGGTCGATGATCCCCGCCAGATGGGACATCAGCGTGTCGATCTCGCTGCGGTGGCGCTCGACGAACTGCCGGGCGAAGCGACGGCTCTCCTCGCCGCCGGCGACCGCCGGGGCGGCGCGGAAGAGCCCCTCGACCAGGTCACGGCTGAGAGGATCGTCGAGCGGCGCCCTCGCGCGGCGCTGCAGGGCGTCGAGCCGGTCGTAGAAGGCGCGCTTCAGCGCGTCGACCGCCGCCGGATCGAGGCCCTCGAACGGCGGCCGGTCGATCACTTGGTAGAGCCGGTTCTGGCCCTCGATCATGAAGTGCAGCCGTCGCCGTGCGTAGTCGACATCGAAGGCCCGCAGGAAGGCCATCCAGCGTGGCACGGCCTCGCCGTCGACGGATTCCCCATGGGTTGTTGCCGAGTTGTCGTAGACATTGCCCGCGGCTTCCGCCCAGGCATCGATCGTTTCGGCAATGGCGTAGGCCAGCGGCGACCGTGGCGGCGCACCGCGCAGCCTGGAGATGAGGCCGGCCAGAAAGGCACGCACCGAGGCGAGCTTGAGCCGGACATAGCCTTCGTAGGCAAAACCCGCGTCGCGCGCTGCGACGAGATTTGCCCGGGCCCGCCACGCCCGCACCTCGCCGGCCGCAAGCGGCGCATCGAATGGCGCGTCGACGATGGAGGCGACCAGACCGCTGATGCGCGGCCGGGCGTTGTCGACGATCTCGCGCAACCGCTCGACCCGGTCGTTGAACTCGTCGACCCAGTTGAGCTCGTCGGTCACTGGCTGGGTGCTCGGCAGATCCGACAGCGCACCCCAGAGCATGGAGAAGAATCCGGGCTCGCTGTGATGGACGGGTGCGCCCGGCGGTCCGGGATCGGGATCGATGTAGATCAGCCGGCGGTCGACCTGCCGGTAGGCCGGGCGGCCGCGGATGGCGCCGATGGCTTGGCGGAACGGCCGATTGTCGAGCACGCTGCCGTCGACGAACCAGGCCGATGCCGGGTCGACATTCTGCCGGATGTACGGCGCGAAGTTGCGCTCGAGGAAGTGGGTGCGCCGCGGCCAGGACAGGCCCCTGGCGGCCAGCAGCCGGTCGATCTCGGCGACCTGGGCCGGCGGGAACATGCCGGGGAACGACGAGGTCGCGCGCGCCGCGAAGGCGAGCGCCGGCACGCCCTCCAGGTCGAAGTCGCTTTCGACGGCGCCGCTCGCCCGGCGCTTGTAGCGGAAGCGCAGGATGTGGCGGTGCTCGTGCTCGTGGATCAACGGCGGTTGGTGGATGCGGATGGGCTGCCGGTAGCCGTAATGGTCGGTCAGCGTCACGAACAAGTCGAGCTTCTGGCCCGACGGCAGCAGCGAGGCCTGGCGATCGCGGGGCGCACCCATGGTGACCATGGCGTCGTGCAGGAACTCCGTCATGCGGGCGCCGCTGAGCGGCGGCTTGAACCAGCGCGAGCGCACGAACAGCGAAAGCTTGGCGCGGACCTCGGGGTCGTCGATCGGCTCGGAGGCCCTGAAGGCGCCGAGCGCCCAGATCACCGGCTTGAGGAACCACTTGCTCCAGGCGCCGGCCCGCGCCTCGGTCGCCAGAAGCTGGTCGATGTCGGCGCGCTCGAGCCAGAGGTCGCGCAGCGCGCCCATCGGCAGGTCGTGGCTGAGGGCGCGCCCCAGCATGGTGGCGTTGATGCCGCCGGCCGAGGCGCCGGCGATGACGTCGACGACGACGCGCAGGTCGAGAGTTCGGCCGATCTCGCGGAGCAGGTCGAAATAGACCGCCTCGGTGTCGTACTCCGGGTCGGCGCGGTCGTGGCCGTCGAAGAACGAGGCCGTGGTGCGCGCCGGCCCGCGCACGGCGTGCAACGCGCCCGAGGCGCGGACGAGCTTCAGGATCTCCTTGGTGGTGCCGTGCATGTAGACGGCGAGCGAGACGCCGCCAAAGCACACCAGGGCGAAGCGGAGCTCCTTCTCCTGCATCAGATCCGTCCGCGCCGGCAAGAACGAGGCTTCATTGCAAAAACCAGTATATCGCACGGATCGGCGCGTGTTGCGGCGGCCCTTTGACTTTCGCCGGTCGGGGTCGATGATTGACCGGCGTCAAGGCGCGCCCGGTCCGGCGGGCGTTGAATTTGGCAGGTTTGGTCGACTTCGGGGGAACTCCATGAAAAAATCGGTCGCGCGCGAGCATCCGGAACCGCAGTTCGTGCACGCCGACGAGCGTCGCGCCGCCGGCAAGGCCCTGCGCGAGGCCGCGCCGCGCGAAGCCCACGGCCACTGGAAGCTGCCGAAGGACCGCCGCGATATCGTCGATCTCCTGAACGAGTCGAATGAAGGGCGGATGGAGCAGCTGATCCCGATCCGCTACGGCCGCATGATGGAGTCGCCCTTCACCTTCTACCGCGGCTCGGCGGTGGTGATGGCGGCCGATCTGGCGACGACGCCTGCTTCCGGAATCCAGGTCCAGGCCTGCGGCGACGCGCATCTCTCGAACTTCGGCGGCTTCGCCACGCCCGAGCGCCGGATCGTCTTCGACATCAACGATTTCGATGAGACGCTGCCCGCGCCCTGGGAATGGGACCTCAAGCGCCTCGCGGCCAGCATCGTCGTGGCGGGGCGCCAGATCCGCCTGGCCGAAAGCGATGCCGCGCGCGCCGCGCGCGCCGCCGTGCGCTCCTACCGCGAGCGGATGGCCAACTACGCGGCCATGCGGGCGCTCGAGGTCTGGTACGACACGATTGACATCGACCGGTTCCTCAAGGCCGTGGATTCCGAGGCCAAGCGCGAACGCATCCGCGAGCGGCTCGAACAGGTGCAGGAAAAGAACGTGCCCGAGTTCCTGTTCCCCAAGCTTGCCGAGCACCGCGGAACCCTGCCGCGCATAAAGGACGATCCGCCGCTGATCTTCCATCCCACGATCGAGCAGGCGCCGGGGCTGGAGACCGGTTATCGCACGGCCTTCGGGCGCTATCGCGAGTCGCTGCCGGAGCACCTGCGTACGCTGCTCGACCGCTATCAGTTCTGCGACCTTGCCGTGAAGGTGGTGGGCATCGGCAGCGTCGGCACCATGTGTGCGGTGGCGCTGTTCATGGCCGCGGACGACGACCCGATCTTCCTGCAGGTCAAGGAAGCCACGCGGTCCGTACTCGAACCCTATGCCGGCAAGAGCCGGCACGCCAACCACGGCCAGAGGGTCGTGGTCGGCCAACGCCTGATGCAGTCGGCCAGCGACCTCTTCCTCGGCTGGGGCCGCGGCGACAACGGCCGCGATTTCTACGTGAGGCAGCTCCGCGACATGAAGATCAGCGCGATCATCGAGGCCTTCGACGAGAGCGATCTCAGGATCTACGGCCGGATGTGCGGCTGGGCGTTGGCGCGGGCGCACGCCCGCTCGGGCGATCCGGCCATGATCGCGGGCTACATGGGGGCGAGCGAAGTGTTCGACGACGCCATCGCCGACTTCGCCGTCGAATATGCCGACCAGACCCGGCGTGACCACCGCGCCTTCGTGAAAGCCGTCCGCCAGGGCCGCATCAAGGCGAATCCGGAGGCATAGCGGCGGCCGTCCGGCGCTCGACGCATGATCCATGTCAAACTGCGCCTGCCTTCGGTTGCCTAGGCTGAACCGATTTTCCATCGGTTGGTGCCGGCGAGCGAGGTTGCATGCGCCTCGAGCCGGTGCCGGTTCAGGGAGGCATGTCGCATGAGCGCAGCCGCAATCGCCCCATCGGGCGCAGCGCCGGGCCCCGCGGCCGATCTCGAAAAGATACCCGTCGAGCAGGTCCTCGCCGCGCTGCAGGTGGCGCCCGGGCAGGGCCTGCCCGGGGCGGAAGCCGGCCGTCGCCTGCAGCAGTACGGTCCCAACGCCATCGTCGAGAAGGAAGAAAGCCTCGTCCGCAAGCTGGTCGGCTACTTCACGGGACCCATCGCCTATCTGATCGAGGCGGCGGCGGCGATCTCGGCCTTCCTTGGGCACTGGCAGGACTTCACCATCATCGCCGCGCTGCTGCTGTTCAATGCCGCTCTCGACCTGTGGCAGGATCTGAAGGCGTCGAACGCCCTGGCGGCGCTCAAGAAGGGCCTCGCGCCGGCGGCGACGGCGCGCCGCGATGGCGCATGGATGCAGCTCGAGGCGGCGGCACTGGTGCCGGGCGACATCGTCAAGATCAGGCTGGGCGAGATCGTGCCGGCCGACCTTCGACTCGTTGCCGGCGACTACGCCGCGATCGACCAATCGGCACTCACCGGCGAATCCCTGCCGGTCGCCAGAAAGGTCGGCGACGAGGCCTATTCGGGCAGCGTCGTGAAACAGGGCGAGATGGAAGGCGTGGTCATCGCCACCGGCTCCCACACCTTCTTCGGCCGCACGGCAAAGCTCGTCGCCGGTGCGGGCGCCGAGAGCCACGCCCAGAAGGCGATGTTCCAGATCGGCAACTTCCTGATCGCGCTGGCGCTGGTGTTGGCGGCCGTGCTGGTCGGCTTTCGCGTCCATCACGACATCGTCGTCGCCGACAGCTGGAGCACCGGCGACGCGCTGGCGATCCTGCAGTTCGTACTGGTGCTGCTCGTGGCTTCGATTCCGGTCGCCATGCCTGCCGTGTTCTCGGTGACCATGGCGCTAGGGGCGCTCGCCCTGTCGCGCCAGAAGGCGATCGTCTCCCGGCTCGAGGCGATCGAGGAGATGGCGGGCGTCGACATCCTCTGCTCCGACAAGACCGGGACGCTGACCAAGAACCAGCTCAAGCTCGGCGAGCCCATCCTGTTCGCCGCCAAGGACGGCCAGGAGGTCGTCCTGGCCGGCGCGCTCGCGTCGAGGGCCGAGGATCGCGACGCCATCGACACTGCCGTGATCGAGGCGCTGAAGGATCCCAAGGCGCCGGCGGCCTGGCGGCAGACGGGATTCACGCCGTTCGACCCGGTGACCAAGCGCACGTCGGCGACGGTCACGGCGCCCGACGGAAGCACCTGCATGGTCTCCAAGGGTGCGCCGCAGGTCATCGCCGACCTCGTCAGAGCCGACGAGCGCGCCGCCGCCACCGTGCACAAGACCGTCGAGGATCTCGGAGCAAGGGGCTATCGCGCGCTCGGCGTGGCGCGATCGATGGATGGCGGCACGACCTGGGCGCTGCTCGGGATCCTGCCGATGTTCGATCCGCCGCGCGACGATTCCAAGGCGACCATCGACCTCGCCCGCGCCAAGGGCGTGACCATCAAGATGATCACCGGCGACGACACGGCGATCGCGCGCGAGACCGCCCGCCAGCTTGGGCTTGGCACGAATATCATCCCGGCGGCGGAAGCCTTCCCCAAGGACATGGATCCCGACCACGTGCCGCCCGGCATCGTCGATGCGATCGAGAAGGCGGACGGCTTCGCGCGGGTTTTCCCGGAGCACAAGTACGCCATCGTCAAGGCCCTGCAGGGTCGCGGTCATCTGGTGGCGATGACCGGCGACGGCGTGAACGATGCGCCCGCCCTGAAGCAGGCCGATTGCGGGACTGCCGTGTCGGGCGCCACCGATGCGGCGCGCGGCGCCGCGGCGCTGATCCTGACCTCGCCCGGCCTGTCGGTGATCAACAGCGCCATCGACGAGGCGCGCCGCATCTTCGGCCGCATCACCAGCTACACGATCTATCGCGTGGCACTCACCATGACGATCATGTTCCTGGTCGTCCTGTCGTCGATCACGCTGGGCTTCCAGCCCCTCTCGGCGATCATGATCGTCATCATGTCCCTGCTGGACGACATCCCGATCATGACGATCGCCTACGACAACACGCCGGTGTCCGACCGGCCGATCCGCTGGCGCATGCCGCGGATGCTGGCGGTGTCGGCGGTGCTGGGCTTCTTCTCGGTCGTCCAGGCCTTCGGCCTGCTGCTGGTCGGCATGGAGGTGTTGTCCGCGCCGGCATGGAGCGCCTGGTTCGGGCTGACCGACCGTGCCCATCTGCAGACGGTCGTGTTCCTGCAGCTCGTCGTCGGCGGACATCTGCTCCTCTTCATCACCCGCACCGAGCGCTGGTTCTTCCTGCCGCCCTTCCCGGCGGCGCCCCTGGTCGGTGCCATCGTGGCCACCCAGGTCGTGGCAGCGCTCATGTGCGGCTTCGGCTGGCTGGTGCCGACGATCTCCTGGACGACGGTTGCCGCCGTCTGGGTCTACAACCTGGCCTGGATGATCGTGCTCGGCGCCGTCCGTCTGGCCGTCGAGCGCACGATCGACAATCGCACCGCAGGCCGTCGGCGCAGCGCCTGGATCGTGTCGCAGTCGCTGCAGGGTCATGTGCCGCCGGCCTATCGGAAGTCGGCAATCGGAGAGGAGACGCTGCGATGAACTTTGCACACGACATGGTAGTCGCTCCCGGCCGCAAGGTGAGGCTGAAGGACATCGATCCCGGCTTCCACGGCAAGCACGAATCGTCGGACCATGCCGCGCCCGAGATCGCCGACCGTCTCGAAACCATGAAGAAGCTGCAGTACACGATGTACGCCGAACGTGCGCACTCGCTGCTGATCGTGCTGCAGGGCATCGACGCGGCCGGCAAGGACGGCGTCTGCCGTCACGTCATCGATGCCATGAACCCGCAGGGTTGCGTCGTCACGGGCTTCAAGCAGCCGACGCCGGAGGAGCGGGCGCACGACTTCCTGTGGCGCGTCCATCGCCACGCGCCGGAGCTCGGCAAGGTGGCGATCTTCAATCGCTCGCACTACGAGGACGTGCTGGTGGTCCGCGTGCACAAGCTCGCGCCCAAGGAGGCGTGGTCCCGGCGCTATGACCACATCAACGCCTTCGAGAGCCTGCTGGCCGACAGCGGCACGACGATCCTGAAGTTCTTCCTGTGGATCTCCAGGGAAGAACAGCTCGAACGCTTCAGGCAGCGGCTGGAGGATCCGGCGCGTCAGTGGAAGATCAGCGACAGCGACTACAGGGAGCGCGAGTACTGGGACGACTACATCGCGGCCTACGAGGACATGCTGGAACGCTGTTCGACGGAGAAGGCGCCGTGGTACGTCATTCCGTCCAACCACAAATGGTTCCGCAACCTCGCGGTATCGCAGATCGTCTGTCGGGCCCTGGAAGACATGAAAATGCAGATGCCCAAGCCGACCGTCGACCTCGAGCAGATCCGCAAGGCCTACCACAAGGCCGCCGAAGCGTGAGGCTCACCTGAAAGGCCGGCACTTGCCATGGCACTGACCATCGCGATCTTCCTTGCGACCTATGTCGCGATGGCGGTGGGACGCCTTCCGGGCTTCCGCGTCGATCGCACCGGTGCTGCGCTGCTCGGCGCCATCGCGATGCTGGTGTTCGAGAAGATCGACCCCGATGCCGCCTGGGCGGCGGTCAGCTTTCCGACCATGGCGCTGCTGTTCGGGCTGATGATCGTGTCCGGCGCCTATTCCGTTTCCGGCTTCTATGGCTGGGCCGCCGAGCGCGCCGCGTCGCTGCGCGTGCCGCCCCACGGTCTGCTCGCGGTGCTGATCGTCGTTTCCGGTCTGCTGTCGTCGATCCTGACCAACGACGTGGTGGTGGTGGCCATGGTGCCGCTGCTGGTGGAGCTCTGCCTGGCGCGGCGCCTCAACCCGACGCCCTTCCTTCTCGGCTTTGCCTTTGCCGCCAATGCCGGCTCGTCCGGCACCATCATCGGCAGCCCGCAGAACATGATCATCGCCCAGGGGCTCGACCTGTCCTTCGTCGGGTTCATGAAGGCGGCGCTGGCGCCGTCGCTCCTGTCGCTGGTTCCCGTCTGGGGTGTGCTGGTAGTGCTCTATCGCGGCCGCTGGGCGCTGGGCGCCGCCGCGCCCGTACGGGCCGCGGCAGCTCCCGTCCGGCTCGACCGGATCGAGACGGCCAAGGCCGCCATCGTGACGCTGCTCGTCGTCGCGGCGTTCTGCCTGACGACCTGGCCGCGCGACCTCATTGCGCTGGGCGCCGGCGCGGTGCTGCTTCTCAACCGCCGCGTCGCCTCGGCCGACGTGATGAAGCACGTCGACGGCAATCTCTTCATCCTTCTCGGCGGTCTGTTCGTGGTCAACGCCGCCCTCGCCACCACCGGCCTGCCGCAGCGCGCCATCGCCGACCTCACGGCATGGGGCGTCGATCTCAAGCAGCCGCTGACCCTGCTGGTCGTGGCCGGTGCGCTGAGCGACATCGTCGGCAACAATCCCGCCGTCCTGCTGATAGTGCCTTATGTCCAGTCGGCCGATCCCGAGCTCATCGGCGCGGCGATGGCCCTCGGCACGGGGCTGGCCAGCAACATGGTGGTGTTCGGCAGCCTCGCGGGCATCATCGTGGCCGAGGAGGCAGCCCAGCGCGGCGCGCCGATCTCCCTGATGGAGTTCTCGCGCGCCGGCATCCCCGTGTCGCTGATCACCCTGCTGCTCGCGGCCGGCTGGCTGGTGCTGCTCGCCTGAACGGCCGACAGGCGGACTGACCAGGACTACTGCTTGAGGCTGGCGATGTTTGCCACGGCCACCGGCCGCGCCATGCCCTTCAGCTCGCGTTCGCCAAGCTCCTCGACCACCGCGACGCCCGCAGCGGCAGAAGCCAGCCGGCCGCTCGCCAGGATCTGGCCGTCGGCCGCGTCCGAGCAGAGCCGGGCGGCGAGGTTGATGACGGCACCGATCGCCGTGTAGTCGAAGCGGTCCTCGAAGCCGATGCGGCCGAGCGTGGCGTAGCCTTGGGCCATGCCGATGCCGAAGCCCAGCCGATGGCCGCGCCGGGTCCAGCCCGCCTGCAGGGAGCGCACGGCGTCGCGCATCTCGACGGCGAGTCGGGCGGCCCGTTCCGGCGCGTCGAGGCAGGGCAGCGGATCGTTGAAGAACACCAGCATGCCGTCGCCGGTGAAGCGGTCGAGCGTGCCTTCGTGCTTGCGGATCAGCGGACCGATGGCGCCGTGATACTCGGCCAGCACCGCCATGATGTCCTCGGGCTCGGCGGTCTCGGAGAAGGAGGTGAAGCCGCGCAGATCGCAGAACATCGCCACGATCTCGCGGCGGTGATTCTCCAGGATCTTCTCGTCGCCCGCCGACACGATCGCCTGCGCGAGCTGCGGGGCCATGAAGCGGCGCAGCCGGTTCACCCGTTCAAGCTCGTCCACCTGCTCGGCCACCCGGTTCTCGAGGCCCGCGTTCAGCACGGCGAGCTGGTCGTGCAGGGCCTTGATGCGCAGCATGGCGCGCACGCGCGCCACCAGCGCACCGTGGTCGACCGGCTTGGTGAGGTAGTCGTCGCCGCCGGCGTCGAGGCCCGCGATGACGTCCTTCGGGTTGGCCTTGGCGGTGACCAGCACGACCGGGATGAACGGCAGGGAGGCATCGGCCTTCAAGCGGCGCACGACCTCGAGCCCGTCGATCCTGGGCATCATGATGTCGAGCAAGACCAGGTCGGGCGGATCGGCCTTCACGACGTCGAGCGCCTGTTCGCCGTCGGTCGCCACTACGACCTCGTAGCCCAGGCTCTCGAGGCGCATGCGCAGGATTTCGACATTGTCGGCGATGTCGTCGACGACCAGGATGCGGGCGGGATCGCGCATGTCCTGTTCGCCCCTACTCGCCCAGGATCTCGCGCACCTTGGCCAACATCTGGCGCGGGCTGTAGGGCTTGGCGATGTACGCGTCGCACCCGGCCTCGCGCGTCTTGGTTTCGTCGCCCGACAGCGCATAGGAGGTGACCGCGACCACCGGGATGGACTTCAGCGCGGGGTCGGCCTTTATGCGCCGCGTCGCCTCGTAGCCGTCCATCACCGGCATCTGGATGTCCATCAGGATGAGGTCGGGCCGGTGCTCGGCCGCTTTGGCGACGCCCTCGGCGCCGTCGCCCGCCTCGAACAGGGTGTAGCCCGCCATGCCCAGCAGGTCGCGCAGGATCTGGCGGTTGTCCTCGGTGTCCTCGACGATGAGGATCTTCTTGCTGGTCATGCGACTTCCTTGGCGGCGTCCTGTGCCGGGGTGGCGTTGACGGGGATGATGACGGTGAAGGTCGAGCCCTTGCCGACGGTCGACTCGACGGTGATGCGGCCGCCATGCAGCTCGACGATCTTGCGCGAGATCGACAGGCCAAGACCCGTGCCGCCTTTCTTGCGCGTGCTGGTGTCGTCGACCTGCTGGAACTCGTCGAAGATGCGCGCCTGGTCCTCCGGCTTGATGCCAAGGCCGGTGTCGACGACGCCAAGCTCGAAGAAGCCGTCCCTCCGGGCGGCGCGGATCTCGACCGAGCCCTGGTCTGTGAACTTGATGGCATTGCCCACCAGATTCAGCAGCACCTGGGAAAGGCGCCGTGCGTCGCCCGTGCCTGTCGGCAGCCCGGCCGCCACGGCGGTTTCGAGCGCCAGCCCCTTGGCGCGGGCGAGCGACTCGGTCGCAGCGACTACGGTGCCCACCATGTCGGCGACGCTGTAGGGCTCGACGGCCAGCACGAGCTGGCCCGCCTCGATTTTGGAGAGATCGAGCACGTCGTTGATCAGGCCGAGCAGATGCCTGCCGTTCGACTGCACGCGTTCGAGCACTCCCTGCGCCTTGACGCCGATGTCGCCGTAGAGCCCGTCCGCCATCATCTCGGTGTAGCCCAGGATGGCATTGAGCGGCGTGCGCAGCTCGTGACTCATGTTGGCGAGGAATTGCGACTTGTGCTGGCTGGCGATCTCGAGCTGGCGGCTCTTCTCCTGGATCTCGGTGAAGAGCCGTACGTTCTCGATGGCGATGACCGCCTGGGCGGCGAAGGCCTCGAGCAGCTCAATCTGGCGCGGTGTGAAGGCCCCCGCCTTCTCCTTGCGCAGGATGATGCCGCCGATCGCCACGCCCTCGCGCAGCAGGGGTGCGGCGAGCGCTGACTGGAAGCGCAGCTGCCGGGAAAGCTCGATCGCCTTGTCGAATTCCAACGGATCGAGCTTCGCGAAGTCCGGCAGGTGTATGGTGCGCCCATCTACCAGACATCGTCCCATCACCGTGCGGCGATCGATCTCGATGTGAAGGCCAATGGGCGCCGGCAACGGACCGCCATGAGCGGGCATGATCAGGTCGTTGCCCTGGCGCAGGAAGATGCCGGCGTTTTCGGCGCCGCAGAAGCGCAGGGCCGCCTTGACGACGACGTCAAGCACCGGCTGCACGTCAGTCGGCGACTGAGAGATGACGCGCAGGATTTCGGCCGTTGCCGTCTGCTGTTCCAGCGAATCGCGGAGCTCGGTGAACAGGCGCACGTTCTCGATGGCGATGACGGCCTGCGCGGCGAAGGTCTCGAGCAGCTCGATCTGCCGCGGTGTGAAGGCGCCCGCCTCAGTCTTGCGCAGTCCGATGCCACCGACCGCAATCCCCTCGCGCATCATCGGCGCCCATATCGAGGCCCGCCACTTGTGTTCGCGCGCCAGCGCGGCGGCTGCCGTAAATTCCGCGGCTTCGGCTGCGGCGATGTCCGGGATATGGACGGTGCGACCATCGATAATGGCCCGTCCACCGATGCTGCTGCGACTGAGCTGGCGGCGGTAGAATGTAGCCGTGAGGTCCCCTTCGTGGGCCGCGACCACCACTTCGTCGCCGTCGCGCAGAAGTATCAGGGCATCGGTTGCACCACAAAAACGGCCGGCGGCGGACACCACCACATCCAGCACCGGTTGCACGTCGGTCGGCGACTGCGAGATGGCGCGCAGGATCTCGGCCGTCGCCGTCTGCTGTTCCAGCGCCTCGCTGAGTTCGGCGGTGCGCGTCTCGACCTTCTTCTCGAGGTCGGCGTAGCTTTCCTCGAGTTGTCCGGCCATGCGGTTGAAGTTGGTCGCCAGGGCCTCGACTTCGTCGCCGGTCCTGACCTCGATACGGTGGCCGAGGTCGCCGCCGCCGAGCCGCGCGGCGCCAACCGAGAGCGCCTGGATCGGCGCCGTCATGCGCCGCGACAGGAACCAGGCGCCCAGTGCGGCAATGCCGAGGCCGAGCGCCAGCAGGGCGATCGTCTGCCACAGCGAGGTGAAGAGCGGCTGCAACGCCTCCGCCGTCGGCTGCTCGACGAAGACCAGCCAGCCGAGCCCGGGAATGGCAGCCACGGACGACAGGACCGGCGTGCCGTCGAGCGCCTTGCCGAAGCGGGCGCTGTCTCCGGTGAGCGGCTTGCCCTCGCGCAGGGTATCGAGGGCGGCACTCACCTGCTCGAGCTTGCCCATGTTCGTGTTGCGCAGCACCAGGCTGATGTCGGGGTGGGCGATCAGCCGTCCGTCGCGGTCCACGACGTAGGCGTAGCCCTTGTCGCCGGCCTTGATGGCGTTCACGACATCCCAGATCAGCTTGAGGTTGACCTCGGCGGCGGTCGCGCCGGCACGCCGCCCGGTGCGCGCCAGCGAGATCGACATGTAGGGTTCGGACTCCTTGCGCAGGTAGACCGGGCTGTACCAGACGCGCTTGTTCTGGACCTCGGTGAAGCGCGGATCGCCCGACAGGTCGGCGTTCGAGCCGACCATGTCCATCGCCAGCCGCGAAACCTTGAGCTGTTCGCGGCCTTGTCCGTCGATCTGCATCAGCTCGGTGATCGCCGGCACCTGGCGCTGCAGGCGGATGAAGTCGAAGCGGCGCTGGTCGACCGGCGCGGCCGCCCATTGCGGATGCGTCGTCCAGCCGATCTGGCGCTCGATCTCGGTGATGAACTGGCCGACCTTGTCGGACGCGCTGTTGGCCTGCTCCTGCTGCAGCCGGCCCAGCGCCTCGCGCGCCGTGCCGTAGGAGAACCACATGTCGAGCAGGCCGTTGATCAAAAGTACGAGAGTGACGATGCCGACCAGCGACAGGAAATACTTGGCGAACAGGCCGCGACGCCGAAGGAAGGCGGGCGCCTTCATTCGATCACCTCGTTGGCGCGCTGCACCAACGCGGGCGCAGGAGACAGTCCGAGCGCCCGGGCCGTGGTGAGGTTGAGGAATAGGTCAAACTGCGTCGGCTGCATCACCGGGATGTCACGCGGCGGCGTTCCCTTCAGCACCTGCGTCAGGCAGAAAGCCAGCAGACGATTGATCTCGGCCGTGTTCGCGCCGATCGCCATCAGACCGCCGGACTCGACATAGAAGCGGCCCTGCGAGACGGAGGGCAGCCGCAATGTACGCAGCCGGTTGGCGATAGCCTTCAGAGGCAGGCTGGGCTGCACGATGACGATGTCGGGAGGGCTCGACTGAAGCAGACCGAGGGCGGTATCGAGGTCGGGCGCCGTGACCGGGATGGGATCGACCTGCAGGCCGAACGTGGCGGCCGACACCTGGACCTGCTCGAGAAACGGCCTGTTGAAGGGGTCCGGACGATTGAGCAGCACCGCGATACGCTTCGCCGACGGCACCAACTCGCGCATCAACTCGACCCGCTTGGCGCCGACCGCCAGCGCGGCGCCATCGACACCCGTGATGTTGCCGCCCGGCCGCACCACGCTGTCGACGATGCCCATGCTGACGGGAGCACCGGCCTGTATCACGATGGGGATTGTTTGCGTCGCGCGCTTGGCGGCCAGGACGGCAGGCGTCTGAATCGCCACGATGGCGTCGACCTTGGCGTCGACCAGCTCCTCGGCCAGCGGCGCCAGGCGTTCGGCCGCGCCGCCGGCCGATCGCAGCATCAGGGAATATGACGACTCGGCCCAGCCGCGTTCCCGCATGCCATCGCCGAACAGATCCGCGAAGAAGTGCTCGTCGCGGCCGACGAGCACGCCGATCACCGGCTTGCGTGCGCTTTGCCCCCGCGCGGCAAAGGACAGGGACGTGATGCCTGCCGTGGCCAGAACGAGAAGCCGCCGCCTCATTCGATCACCTCGTCGGCACGGATCAGGATCGACTGCGGTACGGTGACGTTGATCGCGCGGGCCGTCTTGAGGTTGACGATCATCTCGATCTTCACGGGTCCCTGCACAGGCAGGTCCCCGGGCCTGGCACCCTTCAGGATCTTGTCGAGGTAGACGGCGGCGTCGCGATAGAGGTGCTGGATGTCCGCAGCATAGCTCAGCAGGCCACCGGCATTGGTGAAGCGGCGCGACGCAGAGGCCGAGGGCAGTCGATGCTTGAGCGCCAGCTCGGAGGTGAGTTTCACGGACAGGCTCGGTTGGACGATGACGGCGTCGGTCCCCGCGAGACGGCCGAATGCCGGCTCGAGATCGGCCTCGCGCTCGATCATGACGCGGTCGATGGCGACGCCAGCCTGGCTGCCGGCCTTCTCGAGCTGTTCGAGGAACGGCTTGTGGAAAGGGTCGGGGGCGTTGGCGATGGCCGCCATGCGCCGCGCCGCGGGCAAAATCTCCTTCAGAAGCTCGACGCTCTTGCCCGCCAGCTCGGCGGTCGCGGTGGAGACGCCGGTCAGGTTGGCCTCGGGCCGTGCCAGGCTGGCGACAAGGCCGGTGGCGACCGCGTCGCCCACGCCGGCCAGCACGACGGGAATGGTGCGCGTCGCCTTCTTGGCGGCGAGCGCGGCCGGGGTCTGCACCGCGACGATGGCGTCGACCTTCAGTGTGGCCAGTTCCGACGCCAGTGCATCGAGCCGCGCCGGCTGGAACTCGGCCGAGCGGAACTCGAAACGGATGTTGGTGCCTTCGACGTAGCCCAGTTCCTTCAGCGTATCGCGGAAGATCGTCCAGAAAGGTTCGGGCTGGCCGACCACCAGCACGCCGACCCGGAAGACTTTGCCTTGCGCGGCTGCGACGCGGGGAAGCAGGGTCGCTGCGCCGAGACCGCCGAGGATGCCGCGCCGGTTCATTCGATCACCTCGTCGGCGCGCGCCAGCACGAGGGGCGGCACGGTCAGGCCGAGGGTACGGGCGGCCTTGAGGTTGATCACGAACTCGAAGCGGGTCGGCCGCAGCACGGGGATCGTGGCAGGGGATTCGCCACGCAACACCCGCCCGGAGAGATTTCCGGCCAGGCGGTAGGCCTCGTTGAAGCTGGGACCGTAGCTCGCGAGGCCGCCGGCCTCGACGAACTGCCTCCATTGGTAGATGCCGGGCAGGCGATGCTTCGTCGCCTGCTCAACGATGCGCCAGCGCTGGCTGGTGAACCAGGGATCGGAGACGGCGATGACGCCGGTCGCCCCGGCGGCCGAGAACGCCTCGAACGCGAGATCGATCTCCTCGGGCGTGCCGGGCAGGCGGATGACGAGGGAACGTCCGATCGCCCGCGCTGCCGCCTGCAGGGCGCCGCGCTGGACCTCGGCAGTGGGGTTGTTGGCGTTGATGAGGACGCCGATCGGACCGGCCGACGGCGCGAGTTCGTGAAGGAGATCGAGCCGCTTGGCGTCGAGTTCCTCGGCAAGGATCGACACGCCGGTGATGTTGCCGCCGGGCCGGTTCAGGCTGGCGACGAGCCTGTCCTGCACGGGGTCTCGGACGGCGGTGAAGACGATGGGGATCGTCGAGGTCGCCGCCTTCGCGGCTGCAGCGGCGACGTTGCCGCCGGCGGCGACGATGAGCGCGGGCTGCAGGCGGATGAGCTCGGTCGCCAGACCCGCGAGCCTGCTCGAATCGCCGTCGGCCCAGCGATACTCCATGGTCAGGGTGCGTCCCACGACCTGGCCGAGCTCGGCGAGGCCCTCCCCGAACGAGTTGAGCTGCTCGCGCAGCGTGGCCTCCGGCAGCAGGCTGAGAAATCCCACGGCCGGCACGGCTGGCCGCTGCGCCAAGACTGCGCCGGGAAGGAGGGTCGCGGCGCCGAAGATGCCGAGAACGGTGCGTCGATTCATTCGAAGATCTCGTCGGCGCGGGCGAGCAGGGCCGGTGGCAGGGCGAGACCGAGCGCCGCCGCGGTCTTCATGTTGATCGCAAGCTCAAGGACCGTGGGTTGCTCGATGGGTAGGGTCGCCGGCGCCGCGCCGCCCAGCACGCGCACGGCGTAGACGGCGACGCGCTTGTAGGCCTCCTGCAAGTTGGGGCCGTAGGTGAGGAGTGCGCCGTCGCGCGCCATGCTGGCCCAGCCGGAAATCAACGGTACCTTGCTTGCGATGCACTGCGCGGCGACGACCGGTGCATGCTGCACCATGAACGAGCTCGGCAGCATGACGACCGCCTGCGCGCCGGCATCCAGCGCGTCGCCGACGACAGGGCGCAACTCGCCGACCGACCGGATGCGATAGGGTGTGAGTTCGATACCCAGCGGACCGACCGCCTCCTGGCAGGCCTTGATCTCGTTTTCCTCGCCGGCATGGCGGGAATTGGAGAGCAGCGCCACCTTGCGGCAGTCCGGCAGGGCGGTACGCACCAGGTCGATGCGTTTGGCATTGAGTTCGATCGACATGAAGCTGACGCCCGTGGCGTTGCCGCCGGGGCGCGACATCGACTGCGCGATGCCCGCTACGACGGGGTCTCCGCTGTAGCCGAACACGATGGGCACGGATGGCTTCGCGGCGATCACCGGGAGCGTGGCGACCCCCTGCGTCACGATGAGCCGCGCCCCGGCCTTCTGCAGGTCGGCGACCTGGGCGGCATAGGCTTCGGCATCGGCCGCGCCATAGCGCTCGATGACGCGCACCGGCTCGGCGCCGCCGGGCAGCGCCGCCATCAGCCCCGCCTTGAAGGCATTGAAGAACGGCGCCGTGATTTCGGGAGACTGCGGCGAGATCCAGCCGATCGACCGCTCGGCGGCAAAAGCGCCGCGGCCGAACAGGAAGGGGGCCGCAAGACCGGCGGCCAGGACGCCCCGTCGGTTCATTCGATGATCTCGTCCGCCTGGGTCAGCACGGCTTGCGGTACGGAAAGCTGCATCGAACGCGCCGCCTTGAGGTTGACGACCAGCTCGAAGACGGATGGCTGTTCGACGGGCAGGTCGGCCGCCCTGGCGCCCCTCAGCACCTTGGCGATCATGGAGGCGGCGCGCTTGTGGATGTCGGCGGTGTTGGCCGACAGGGAGACGAGGCCGCCGCCGAGAACGGCCTGGCGGTCGAACCACATGGTCGGCAGGCGATGCCGGGCGACGAGGTCGAGGATCCTGGCGCGCTGTGTGTTGAACACGCCCTGGATGACGACCGCTCCGGCACCGGCCGCGACCATGGCGGCGAAGGCGCGATCGAAGTCGGCCGGCCCTTCGATCATCACCGGTTCGAGCCGTAGGCCGCCGCCTTTCGCCGCATCCTGCATGTAGGAAAGGAAGGGCTTGGTGAACGGGTCCTGCGTCGAGGCCAGCACGGCAACGCAATCGAGGGAGGGCAGCATGTCCTTCAGGAGCTGCAGCCGCCGTCCGCCCAGTTCGGCGGCCATGTTGGTGACGCCGGTGACGTTCCCGCCCGGCTTGCTGAGGCTGGCGACGAGGCCGGTTTCGACCGGGGCGCCGGCCGGCGCCATGATGATGGGGATGGTGCGGGTTGCCTCCATCGCCGCCCGCACGGCCGGCGTGAAATGCGCGACGATGATGTCGGCTTTGCCGCGGACCAACTCCACCGCCAGTTCGTTCGCCCGGTCGCGCCGGCCTTCGGCGTAGCGCACGTCGAAGACGATGTCGCGGCCCTCGGTGAAGCCCAGGGCCGCCAGATCCCGTTGCAGCGCGGCGGGCAGAAGATGCGGCGCCGATCCGTCGATCAGCACGCCGATGCGGCGCGGCGCGGCCGTTTGCGCCAGGCTTTCGGTCGACACGAGGCCAGCCGCCAGGAGTCCGGCAAGTTGTCGTCGCTTCATTCGATCACCTCGTCGGCGCGGATCAGGAGGGACGACGGCAGCACGAGGCCCAGCGTGCGCGCCGTCTTCTGGTTCACCGCGAGCCAGAACTTGCTGGGCGTCTCCACCGGAATGTCGCCCGGATTGGCGCCCTTCAACACGCGATCGATCAGGGCTGCGGCGCGCTCCGCGAGACTCGCGCGGTCGGCGCCGAACGCGACCAGGGCACCCTGCTCGGCGAACGACGGCTGGTCGCCCACCGATGCGAGGCCACGCCCGATCGCCGGCTCGATGAAGCGGCGCGCCGTGGCGAGGAACAGGGTCTGCACGATCGTCGCCTGCACCTTCCCGGCGATCATCCGTTCGAGCGCGCCGGCGAAATCCTCGGGCCCGCGCACGCGCTCGGAGAAGACGTCGATACCGAGCTGGCGCGCCGCCGCAACGGTTTCCCTGATGAAGGTCTCGGCATTGGGGTCGATCGACGATCCGAGGAAGCCGACACGGGCCAGCCGCGGGATCACCTCGCGCAGGATCTCGAGTCGCTTGGGCGCAAGCTCGGTGCTGGAGGTCATCACGCCTGTCAGCAACCCTCCCGGCCGCGAGAGGTTGCCGACGATGCCGGTCGACAGCGCGTCCGCCACGCTGAAGACCACGGGCGTGCGTTTCACCACGTCCTTGACGGCATGTGTGACCGGCGTGGTGTAGGCGTAGATCACCGCAACGCCGCTTCTTTCGAGGTCGGCGGCGGCTTCGGCGGCCTTGGCCCGGCTGCCCGAGGCCCAGCGCCAGTCGAACGTCACGGTGACGCCGTCGCGCAGGCCGGCGGTCGCCATCGCCTGGCGCGCCTCGTCGATGCGGAACGTCGCCTCGGGGCCTTCCCAATGGATGACTCCGACGCGCGGCAATTTCGCCCCGGTCTGGGCGTGGCCGATCGATGGAAACGCGAGCGACGACGCCGCAAGAAGCGCGCGCCGCTGCAACAGGACCCGCTTCCGGGCACCCACTAGGTCGTCCCTACCCATGCCGACACGGGTTCCCCTCCCCGACCGGGGAAAACTTTGGCACGTCGGATGCTGATTGGCGAGCGCCGGACCTGAAGGAAAAGCCCTTGCGGCGCGATCGTTGCTGGCACTGCAGGCAAGACTCGATCTTTTTTGCGAGGGGCACTTGCAGCGTCGGCAGGAATATGATAGTAAAACTCCTATAGTGCGGACTCTTGCCGCGCCACCCAAGGTTTCCCGGGCTGCTCCCGACTGTTAGCTTTTCGCCGTACCGGAGGTCGTTCGATGCCCGAATCCACGCTCCCCCGATCGCCCGCCCTGCTCGACGCCGCCGGTGCGGCCGCCCTCGTGGGTTCCTACGCGGCCGTCTCGAAGGGCGCGGCGCTGAAGGACATCGGGCGCATCGACGCCCATATGGGCCGGTTCATCGCGCTGTCGCCGATCTGCCTTGTCTCGACCGCCGACGCGGCGGGCAAGCAGGACGTCACGCCGCGCGGCGACCCGCCCGGATCGTTCAAGGTGCTGGATGAGAAGACGATCGCGATCTGCGACCGGCCGGGCAACAACCGGCTCGATACGCTGAAGAACCTGCTCGAGAACCCGGAGATCGCGCTGATCTTCCTGCTGCCGGGCATCAACGAGACGGTGCGGGTGGCGGGCACGGCGCGCCTCTCGGTCGATCCGGAGCTGCTCGCCTCGATGGCGGTGCAGGGCAAGGTGCCGAAATGCGCCATCGTCGTCTCGGTGCGCCAGGCCTACCTGCATTGCGCCAAGGCGCTGCTGCGCTCCCGGCTGTGGTCGGGCGACTACGCCGTCGCGCGAGAAACCTTCCCCTCGATCGGCCGCATGGTCGGCGACCAGATCGGGCTTTCCGAGGAGGAGAAGAAGCAGCGCGAGGCCGCCACCGAGCACGCCTACAAGGAGGGACTGTGGGCACCTATACGATAACCGGACAGCGCGCCCGCCAGATGCGGGTGATCCCGGCCGAGACGCTGAAGCGGCTCTACGCCCGCGACGACGCCAGGGGGCTGCTGCAGACGGCGGCGCACCTCCTGCTGCTGGTCGTCGGCGGCTGGCTGGTGCTCGAGACGCGCGGCACGTGGTGGATCGTGCCGGCGCTCCTGCTGCAGGCCATCCTGGTGAATGCCCTGTTCGGCGCCATGCACGAGGCCGTGCACTACGGTGCGTTCAGGACGCGCTGGATGAACGACGTGCTGGCCTTCTTCGCCGGCGCGGCGATCCTGAACAACGCGGGGTTCTACCGGCACTACCACTACGCCCATCACCGCTACACCCAGGATCCGGCGCGCGATCCCGAGCTGATCACGGCGGTCGTGCCGAGGACCTGGGGCCAGTACCTGTTCCGCGTGAGCGCCATCCCGTTCCTGTTGATCCGGGCGCGTGACATCCTCCTCTTCCCCTTGGGCCGGCGCGGCAACGTCGACTACATCCACGAGGCGGGCTGGCCCGAGGCCCATCGCTGGGGGCGCTGGCTGCTGGCATTGTATGCAGCGCTGATCGCGGGCTCGGTCGTGTTCCACACGGACGTCGTGCTGTGGGTGTGGTTCGTCCCGCTGCTGATCGGGCTGCCGCTGCTGCGTCTCTATCTTTTGTGCGAGCATACGCTCTGCCCCGAGAGCGACGACGGCTTCGCCAACACGCGGACCACGCTCTCCAACCCGGCGGTGCGGTTCGTGATGTGGAACCTGCCCTATCACGCCGAGCATCATCTGTTCCCCAACATCCCGTTCCATCACTTGCCCGAGGCGCATGTCCATTTGCGGCCGCATCTCAGGCACGTGGCGCGTGGCTACATCCAGGTGCAGGGCGAGATCATCCGGAGCCTTGCTTGAGTACGCCCTACCGTTTCCAGGATGGCGTTCACGTGTCCGACGTTGTCCACCTCCAACGCGGGGGAACGCTGCGGAATGCGCGTATCGTCTACCGGACATACGGCACGCTGTCGCCGAAGCGCGACAACGTCATCCTCTATCCGACGAGCTACGGCGCCCACCACACCGACATCGAGTGGCTGGTCGACGTGCGCCACTGCCTCGACCCCAGCCGCTACTTCATCGTCATCCCCAACATGCTGACCAACGGCCTGTCGTCGTCGCCGTCGAACACGCCCAGGGACGGCGGCGACTTCCCCGAGGTGACGACCTACGACAACGTCATGCTGCAGCGGCAGATGCTGCTCGAACTCTGGGGCATCGACCGCCTGAAGCTGGTCTACGGCTGGTCGATGGGCGCGCAGCAGGCCTATCACTGGGCCGCCCTGTTCGGCGCGGCGGTCGAGCGCATCGCCGTCGTCTGCGGCTCGGCCAGGACCGCGCCGCACAACTTCGTCTTCCTCGAAGGCATCCGCACGACGCTCGAAGCCGCGCGCACGCCCGAGGACGGCCTGCGCGCCATGGGCCGCATCTATGCCGGCTGGGCGCTCAGCCAGACCTTCTATCGCCGCGAGATGTGGCGCGGGCTCGGCTTCAAGGATCTCGAGGACTTCCTGGTGCGCTCCTGGGAGGCGAATTTCCTGCGCCGCGACATGCGCGATCTGCTGGCCCAGCTCCGGACCTGGCAAGCCGGCGACATCTCCGCGAACGATCTCTATCGTGGCGACCTCCAGATGGCGCTCGCCGGCATCAAGGCCCGGGTGCTGCTGATGCCGTCGGCCACCGACCTCTACTTCCAGACAGAGGACAACCGTCTGGAACTACCGCATCTCAAGTACGGCAAGCTGGCCGAGATTCCCTCGGTTTGGGGCCATCGCGCCGGCAATCCGCGCGACAATCCCGAGGATCAGACGTTCATCGACCGTCAGGTCGAGGACCTTCTGGCCTCCTAGTCCTTTTCCGGGATCACGGCCGGCGGCACGCTGGAATCGCTGACCGGGGCCGCAGGCTCGGGCGGGGCCGGCTCAGGCGGCACCGGCGTCCGCGGCACCCCGGCGATGAAGGCCGAAACGATTGCGGCCGTCGCCTGCGGTGCCTCCTCCATCGGGTTGTGGCCAAGATTTTCGAAGATCTCAAGCTTGGCGCCCTTGATGTCGTTCTGGAAGCGGAATGCGTCGGCCACCGGCACCCAGCGGTCCTTGGCGCCCCAGATGATGAGCGTCGGCACATCCATGCGTTTGAGAGGCGTGGGATCGAGCGGCTCCTGCGCGCGGGCGCGCTGCACGGTAGCCTCGCGGTTGCCGGGAAAGCGCTGGAGCTCGGCATAGCGCCTGACACGATCGGGGGTAACCATCGCGGGGTCGGCATAGACCTCGGCGAGCGCGCGGCGGACCATGTTCTCCGGCTTGAAATAGATGCCGATGTCGCCGACGCCCGGCGTACGTGCGAGGCGCGTCGGCAACGGCGCCTCGCCGCCCAGCCGCGGGTAGCCTGCGGCATCGACCAGCACGAGCCGGATGACGCGATCGGGCCGCGTCGCCGCAAAGGTCCAGGCGACCGCACCGCCCATGGAATGGCCGACCAGCACGACCCTGTCGAGATGGAGGTTGTCGATCAGCACCTCGATGAAATCCGAATATGCCTCCACCGTGTACTCGTCGCGCGGCCAGGCGCCAGTCAGCCCGTGGCCGGGCAGATCGACGGAGAAGACGCGCGCCTCCTTGCCGAGTTCGCGCGCCCATTCCTCCCACATGTGCAGCGAGCCCATCGACCCGTGGACGAGCAGCACCGGGATGCCGTCGGGATTGCCCTGCTCGCGGATATGGGCGCGGACGCCGCCGACGTCGATGAAGCGCGAGTGATCGTTGGCGTAGCGCGCGATCAGCGTCTCGGCCGGCAAGGACGGCGCATAGGCCCAGAGCGCCACGCCCGCCATGGCGGCCGCGACGAACAACGCATAGAGCGTCCACCGTCCGGCAGGCGCCGCTTCCCTAGGACGTCGCGGTGGCATCGTCCGACCTGTCTGGCTGAGTGTCCTTCGTCGTCTGCGGCGCGGGCTCGGCCGGCGGCGCGAGACCCGGCCTGTCCAGCCCGCGCACCCTGAACTCCGGTATCGCGCCCGGATCGATGATCTTGCGCGCAATCAGCGTCGCGAGAATCGCACGGTTGAGATCGTTGTTGACGATCAGCCGGTCCTCGAGCTGGGCCACGAACACAAACAGCTCGAAGTCGAGTCCTCCGGTTGCGACCGCCACGAAGCGGACGATTGGTGCGGGAACGCGCAGCACGCGCGGATGTCCGAGCGCGGCCTCGCGCAGGATCGCCTCCATGGCGCTCGCATCGGTGCCGAGCGGTACGGTGAGCTTTATGTCGACACGGCTCGACGTGTCGGAATAGGTGCGGTTGATGACCGGGTTCTGCAGGAACATGCTGTTGGGCACGATCACGTGCGTGCGTTGGAAGGTCTCGATCTCGGTGGCGCGGATGTTGATGCGCCGGACGAAGCCCTCGTGGCCGCTCACCACCACCCAGTCGCCCGCCTTGATCGGCCGCTCGACCAGCAGGATCACGCCGGACATCACGTTGTTGGCGATGTTCTGCAGGCCAAGGCCGATGCCGACCGACAGCGCGCCCAGCACGATGGCGAGATTGGTGAAGTCGACGCCCAGCGCACCGATGCCGATCAGGATGGCGACCATGACACCGGCATAATTGAGGCCGGCATCGATCGACTGGCGCAGAGGCATTGGTGCATCGACGGTCGGCATCACGCGATCCCGCACGACGCTGCGCACCAGCCGCGCCAGCAGCATGCAGACCACGAACGCCACGATCGCCATGCCGACATTGCCGAGCGAGATCGTGACGCCACCGACCTTCACGCCGCGCATAAGTTGGCCGAACCCGTCGAGAACCGCGTCGACATCGACGTTCCATGCTGCCGGAATGGCGATGGCCAGCAGCACGACGAGGGCGGCATCGAAGAACAGCAGGACGAGGTACTGCCCGCGCAACGTCGAATCGGGCGGCAGGCCGAAGGCGCGCCGGACCCATGCGCCCGGCGGCGTGGTGGGAGCGGCCGCAGCCTCGAGGAGATCCGCCGCCAGCCGATGGAGCAGCAACGCCATGGCGATCAGCAGGCAAGTCGTCGAGATCGCCGAGTGCAGGTGCGCCGCCAGGGTCGCGTAACCCACCAGGGCGAACGCGACGGACGAAAGCACGACGGCACTCAACAGCAGCCTCGCCGCCGACCACCAGCCGCCGCCGATCATCGGCGGAAGGTCGGATCCCTCCGGCCGCGCAGCCTGCCAGGCGCGGTTGGAGAGCGCCGGCAGGGTGAGCAGCGCCACGACGGTCGAGAGAACGACCGCACCGACCGCGGCCAGTGCGTCGCGATCGCCGCCGCGGCACAGCGCGACATAGACGAAGTCGAGAGGCAGGCCGACCGAGAACAGGCGGCGCAGCGCATGCGACAGATGCCGTGCCCCATCGTCGCTGAAGGGCAACACCCGCCATTCCGGCCGCTCGGGCGCAAGTCCTGCCGCGGTCATGCCGAACACCAGCAGCAGCCAGACGAGACGCGTCACGGCGGCGGGGACCAGCACGTCGAGCGGCGTCGGCGGGCTTGTGGCCAGCAGCAGCTTGCCGATCAGCCAGACGGCGAGGATCGGCACGAGCACAAGGCCGAGACCGTCGACCACCGTGGCGATGGTCTGGTCGCGTTGGGCATCGAGATGCGTGCCGCCACGGCCGAAGCGCCGCCGCAGCGAACGGCCCACCCACCATAGGACAACGGTGAGGATGGCCCACAGACCGAGCGGCACGAGGTCCGTGCCACTCGCGTTCAGCGACAGGAGCCCGTTGCGACCCCAGGCGGCGGCGGACGTGCTGAGCGCGCGAAGGGAGTCGGCAAGCTGAGGCCCGACCTTGGCCCAAACGCCCGGCGACAGCGGCGAGGGGTCGCGTCGCAACAGCGTTTGAAGGATCAGCTCGC
>Ga0172373_10001164_pt1 | contig 42784 bp, 46 predicted proteins | sample Lak10m_2_FD_114546 | JGI IMG/M metagenome (GOLD analysis project Ga0172373, IMG submission 114546) | Freshwater microbial communities from Kabuno Bay, South-Kivu, Congo - kab_092012_10m | ecosystem: Environmental > Aquatic > Freshwater > Lake | place: Democratic Republic of the Congo... | reverse complement strand
GGCGCGCGCTGATCTGCCGCCAGGCCTGACGCTCACCTGCGCGCGCGGCACACATCGCGTGCAAATGCCGGAGAATATTCTGGGCGCGTTGTTTCACATCACCAAACCCTATGCGGCGATTGTCGGCGATAATGCTGCTGCCACCTGGACGCGGCGGGTTTCGTCAACACTCGCAGGGCAGACGCTTGGCATTCTTGGCCTTGGCGCAATCGGTCAGGAATTGGCGCGTAAGGCTGCCGCACTGGAAATGCGCGTCATTGGCACGCGCCGCGCAGGCGGCACCCTGCCGCATGTGGAACGTGTCTACACGCCGGCAGAAACCGATGAGGTGCTGGCGCAATCCGATTTCGTCGTGCTGCTGCTGCCCGCGACACCGGAGACTGAGAATATCATCAATGCCGCGCGGCTCGCGCGCATGAAAAAGACCGCCTGGCTGCTCAATTTCGGCCGAGGCGCGCTGATTGATGATGCGGCCTTGGTTGCGGCTGCCAAGGCCGGCACCATTGCGGGAGCGATCCTGGATGTGTTTCGCCAGGAACCCTTGCCCAAGGAAGACCCTTTCTGGAGCACGGAAAACATCCTGGTGCTGCCGCATATTGGCGGGCTGCATCCGGCGCGGGATTCCATGGTGGCTGCGCTGCTGGTGGAAAACCTCCGCCGCTTTCTGGATGGCGCGCCGCTCAGGGAAGTGGTGGACCGCAAGGCGGGGTATTAGGTGCCATGACGTACCGGCCCTTTGATCTCAGCGGCAAGGTTGCGCTGATCACGGGGGGCAATTCCGGCATTGGGCTTGGCATGGCGCAAGCCCTTGCTGAAGCGGGCGCAGATATCGCGATTTGGGGCAGCAATGCCGCTAAGAACGCAGCCGCGCTGGAAAGCCTGAAGCCGCTGGGCGTGCGCCTGCATGCGCTGGCCTGCGATATCAGTGATGAAGCGGCGGTGGGCCGCGCCTTCGCGGAAACCGTCGCACAACTTGGCCGGGTGGATGCCTGTTTTGCCAATGCCGGCACCTATGGTCATACCGCGCGCTTCACGGCGCTCGAAACCGCCGAATGGCAGCGCGTGATGCGCATCAATCTGGATGGCGCCTTTTTCACGCTGCGCGCCGCGGCGCGGCATATGGTGGAACGCGGCGGCGGGGGTTCCCTGGTGGCTACGGCTTCGCTGGCTGCCATCGAAGGCGCCGCGCGCAATGCGCATTACGGCGCCACCAAGGGCGCGCTGGTGGCCATGATACGCGCCTTGGCGGTGGAGATGGGCCGGCATGGCATACGCGCCAATGCCATCCTGCCCGGCTGGATCGAAACCGCCATGACCGCCGGCAATGTTGCCGATGAGCGTTTCAGCGGCGCGGTACTGCCCCGCATCCCGGCCCGGCGCTGGGGCCAGCCCGCGGATTTCGGTGGTATCGCGGTTTATTTGGCAAGCGACGCTTCCGCCTATCATTCCGGCGATTGCCTCGTGATTGATGGCGGCTATTCTCTGTTTTGACTGCCCCCTCTGGACCCCGGCCCCCAGCTTGGCTAAGGAAAGCGCTGCGTTGCCCCTGTGGCGGAACGGTAGACGCAGACGACTCAAAATCGTCCGCCCGTAAGGGCATGGGAGTTCGAGTCTCCCTGGGGGCATTTCTGATCAGCACAAGTTGCCGGCACCGAAGGGTCAATCCTTATCGGCGGGCGTTTGTGATGTGGTGGGCGGATAGACCCGCGTTTCATGCTTCAGTCTTTCACGCCCGGCCGCGTAAAGCCCAAGGGTTGCCAGCATCAACACCAGCGCAACCATCACCATGCGCACAAAACCGCGTTCAATGGGGATGCTGCTCATGACACTGCCGATCAGAAAGCCGGAAACAAGCCCCCCGAAATGCGCCGCGTGATCCAAGGGCGCTTCCTGAACCACTGCGATCACCGAATAGATCAGAAAGGCGCCGAGTGATTTCAGCTCCTCGGTCAGGACTGAAGAAGGCACATCATTTCGGTCATCGAGCATATAGGCGATGGTGGCGCCAAGAATGGCGCAAATCGCGCCTGATGCGCCAACGCTATTCACCAGGGGATTCCAAAGCAGGCTGAAGCCGCTCGCGCAGATGCCGCCGACCAGATAGATCACCAGAAAAAGGGTGGGGCCGAAAATGCGTTCGCAAAGGCCGCCGAAACTCCACAGCGTGTAGATATTGATGAATAGATGCAGCAGGCCGGCATGCAGGAATATGGCACTCGCCAGGCGCCACCATTCGCCTTGCAACGCCAGCGGCCCGTAATTGGAACCCCAAGGGATGAGCGTCTCACCTTCCGGGAAAAGCCAGCCGCCATTGAAGACACAGAAGGCCAGGGTGATTGCGATGTTCAGACAAATCAGCGCGGGTACGACCTGGATGCGCGGGTGGCGTTCAAATAGCTGATCCACATAGCGGGCGATTTCGCGTTCTTCTGCCGCGTCGGGGGATTGATCGGCGTCGGCAGTGGCGGATGGGTCAGGGTCAGGGGATTTGCGAGGCATGGGGCGTACGCCATCTTGGATTTCGCTGGTCATCCAAGGCGAATACGGCAGATTTGGCAAATCAGATTGATGTCAGTGTGGCCGTCGCGGCATGTCCTTTGTCATCAGATAGGCCGCGACATGGCGATGATAATGCCCAAGCTGGCGCGGCTTGACTTGTGCGCTGCGGTCCACCCAGCGGTTCATCGCCCGCCAGCGCCATAGGATGCGCGCGACTTCCGGCGTGGCGGCGCCGAAGCTGCCAGGATCGTCGCGCAGCATCCCCAGCGCTTCGGCGTAATCGGCATCAAAGCTATTGGCGCGCGTTTCAGTGAGCTGGCCTTCGCGGAGCTGGTAGCGATAGGCAAGCGCCACCGAAACCGGCGCGCGCCCCCCAGCCCCGGCCAGGCCCTGCAAATCCGCCCAGACATCATCAATCAGGCGGAAGGGGCGAAAGGGCTCGGCGGTCGCTCGCGGGCGCAGCAGATGGAGTGAGGCGAAAGCCTCTCGCCATTCAGGCCAACCGAGGCTGGCCGTCCCCGGGGGCGGCACGCGGCGGAGTGCCGCGCCATCCGGGGTGCGGATGATGCTGGGGATCACGGCAGCGCCATGCGCACGCGCCAGGGCGAGGGTTGCGGCCAGGCCATCCGCTGCCCCCTCATAGCCATCATCGGCATCCAGCATTGTGATGAAATCGCCCTTGGCCAAAGCCAGCGCACGGTTGCGCGCGGCTGGCGCACCGGACGCAACCGGCCCGATCGGCGCAAAAACCAGCCTGGGATCGGCGGGCAGGCATGCGCGGTAATCCGTGCCGTCATCGGAGGCGATAATCACCTCAACCGCCGCCCCCTCAGCACGCGCAAGGACCGAGGCGACGGCAGCGCCAATTTCCGCGCGCAGCTGATGCGCGGCCATCAGGATGCTGATTTCGGGCGCGGGGTGCATGCAGGTTCCGGCTTGGGGTTGGGATGCTTTTCGTGGCGTCAATCTGGCAGGGCCGGGATGATGAATGTCAAGAAAGGCGGATTTTTGCGCGATTTCGTGGGGCTTTGCCATTTCTCTCTGGACAAGCGCCCCAAGAATGGATTCTTTAGAGATCACTTCAAGTCATGGGGTTATCGCGCTTATGGCGCTGCTTTCCATCTTCAAGCGCATCCTGAAAGGGGTGTTCGTGCCGGCCGTGTTCCTCGCGGTGTCGGGCTATTTCGCCTGGCATGCGGTGCATGGCGAACGCGGGCTGATGGCGCGCGACAAGCGCCAGGGTGATATCGTGGCGGCGCGGGCCGCGCTGCAACAGGCCGAGGCCGAGCGGGATGCGATGGAACGGCGCGTGACCGGCTTGCGCGGTGATCGGCTGGACCGGGATCAGCTTGAAGAACGTGCCCGGTCGCTGCTGAATATGGTCGGGCGGGATGAGGTGATTGTCCCCTATGGGCCGGAACGCCGGCTTTACTGACCGGCGGGCGCCTTCAGCCTGTTTTGCTTGATTTTTCAGACCCTACGGAACCTGGCTTATTGCGCCGGGGGTAATGCCATGGATGCCTCCTGTATGGCGAAACAAACACTTAACTGAATTGTGGTTAATTACATTATTGCATTGCAAAAACACGGTTTTTTCATCTTTCATGGCTTGAAATTGGCAATTATCCGGCGCTAATGGTGCCAGGAAGCTAAGCGCAGGAGGAATTCCCATGCCCCAGGCCACAGAAGCCGCCACAAAGCGGCGCGGCAAAGCCAAAGCGCCATCCCTTTCGCGCGACGAAATGCTGCGCGCCTATCGCGATATGCTGCTGATCCGCCGTTTTGAGGAAAAGGCCGGCCAGCTTTACGGCATGGGGCTGATTGGCGGCTTTTGCCACCTTTATATCGGCCAGGAAGCCGTGGTGGTGGGCATGCAAATGTGCCTGAAGCCAGGGGATCAGGTGATTACCTCCTACCGTGACCACGGGCATATGCTGGCAACCGGCATGGAAGCCCGCGGCGTGATGGCGGAACTCACCGGGCGCATTGGCGGCTATTCCAAGGGCAAGGGCGGGTCCATGCATATGTTCAGCCGGGAGAAGGGCTTCTACGGCGGGCATGGGATTGTCGGCGCGCAGGTCTCGCTCGGCAATGGGCTCGCTTTCGCGAATTGGTATCGGCAGGATGGCCGGGTCGCGGTGACCTATTTCGGGGAAGGTGCTTCCAATCAGGGGCAGGTATTTGAAAGCCTGAACCTGGCGGCGCTGTTCAAGCTGCCCTGCATTTTCATCATCGAAAACAACAAATACGGCATGGGCACTAGCGTTGACCGTGCCTCGGCTTCGCGTGACCTGTCGCAAAATGGCGCGCCTTGGGGCATCCCCGGTGAACAGGTGAATGGCATGGATGTGGCTTCCGTGCGTGAAGCGGGCGAACGCGCGGTCGCGCATTGCCGCGCCGGCAAGGGGCCGTATCTGCTGGAAATGAAGACCTATCGCTATCGCGGCCATTCCATGTCCGACCCCGCGAAGTATCGCACCCGCGAAGAAGTGCAGAAAATGCGCGAAACATCGGATTGTATCGAGACCGCGCGTAAGGCGCTGCTGGATGATTTCGGCGTCACCGAAGCCGATCTGAAGGTGATTGATGATGAGGTGAAGGCGATTGTCCAGGACAGCGCCGATTTCGCGCAGGAAAGCCCGGAGCCGCCGGAATCCGAATTGATGACCGATATCCTGGTGGAGGCTAACTGAGATGGGTGCCGTAATCCTGATGCCCGCGCTTTCCCCCACCATGACGGAAGGTAAGCTGGCCCGCTGGCTGAAGAAGGCCGGCGACAAGGTGAAATCCGGTGACGTGATTGCCGAGATTGAAACCGACAAGGCAACCATGGAAGTGGAAGCGGTGGATGAGGGGGTATTGACCGCGATCCTCGTGCCGGAGGGCACGGAAAATGTCGCGGTGAATACCGCCATTGCCGAATTGGATGGTGGCGCGGGCAGTGCGCAAGCAGCGCCGGCGCCAGTCGCAGCAGCAGCACCCGCCGCCGCGGCCCCCGCATCCGTGCCCGCCGCGCCGCGCACTGCCACGCCTGAGAAGGATTGGGGCCCGACCAAATCCATCACCGTTCGCGAAGCCTTGCGCGATGCCATGGCGGCGGAAATGCGCACCGATGCGGATGTGTTCCTGATTGGCGAGGAAGTGGCGCAATACCAAGGGGCCTATAAGATCAGCCAGGGCTTGCTGGAAGAATTCGGCCCGCGTCGCGTGATGGATATGCCCATAACCGAACATGGCTTTACCGGCATGGCAGTGGGCGCGGCCTTTACTGGCCTGAAGCCCATTGTGGAATTCATGACCTTCAACTTTTCCATGCAGGCGATTGACCAGATCATCAATTCCGCCGCCAAGACATTGTATATGTCAGGCGGGCAATTGGGCTGCCCCATTGTTTTCCGTGGGCCGAATGGCGCGGCTTCGCGCGTCGCGGCGCAGCATTCGCAATGCTATGCTTCCTGGTATGCGCATTGCCCGGGGCTGAAGGTTGTTGCGCCCTGGTCGGCGGCTGATGCGAAAGGGCTGCTGCGCGCGGCCATTCGCGACCCCAATCCGGTGATCGTACTGGAAAATGAAATCCTCTACGGGCAGAGCTTTGAATGCCCGATAGCGGATGATTTCGTGCTGGATATCGGCAAGGCGAAGGTGGAACGCGAAGGCAGTGATGTCACCATGGTTGCTTTCTCCATCATGGTCGGCATGGCGATGCAGGCGGCGGAAAAGCTCGCGGAACAGGGGATCAGCGCGGAAGTGATCAATCTGCGTTCCATCCGGCCTTTGGATACGGAAACCATCGCGGCTTCCGTGCGCAAGACCAATCGCCTGGTGACCTTGGAAGAAGGCTGGCCCTTCGCTGGCATCGGCGCAGAGGTTGCCATGCAAATCATGGAAACCGCCTTTGATCATTTGGATGCGCCGCCGGTGCGCGTGACGGGTGTGGATGTGCCCATGCCTTACGCGGCGAATCTGGAAAAGCTCGCGCTGCCACGCCTGGAACAGGTGGTGGAAGCGGCGCGTAGCGTCACCTATCGGCGGTAAGGGGAAAGATTATGGCAACAAATATCCTGATGCCGGCTTTGTCTCCGACGATGACGGAAGGCAATCTGGCGCGTTGGCTGAAGCAGGAAGGTGACCGGATCAAGGCCGGCGATGTGATTGCGGAAATCGAAACCGATAAGGCGACGATGGAAGTGGAAGCAGTGGATGAGGGTATTCTGGGCCGCATCCTGGTGCCCGCCGGCACGCAAGCCGTGAAGGTGAATGACGTGATCGCCGTGCTGGTGGAAGCGGGCGAAGCCGTGCCCGCCGCCGGTGCTGCACCGAAAGCCGCACCCGTAGCGGCACCTGCACCCGCGCCTGTTGCGGCAGCGCCTGCCGCTGCTGCGCCAGCACCTGCACCAGCATCGGGTGATCGCGTTTTCGCGAGCCCGCTGGCGCGTCGCATGGCCGCCCAAGCTGGTTTGGATATCAGCAAAATCGCAGGCTCCGGCCCCAATGGGCGGATTGTGAAGGCGGATGTGGATGCGGCGCTGTCGCGTGGCCCCGCGCCCGCCGCTGCACCGGCTGCCGCGCCCGCGCCTGTTGCGGCGCCACGTCCCGCCGCGCCGGTTGCCATTACTGCGCCGCATACCGCCATTCCGAATAGCAGCATGCGCAAGGTGATTGCGCGCCGGCTTTCCGAATCCAAGGCGACCATCCCGCATTTCTATGTCAGCACTGATGTGGAAATTGATGCGTTGCTGAAAATTCGCGCCGATTTGAATGCGCGGAGCCCCAAGGATGGTCCCGGCGCCTATAAGCTTTCGGTCAATGATCTGGTGATCAAGGCAACGGCGGTGACGTTGCGCCGCTTCCCCAATGTGAATGCCATATGGACCGAAGATGCCATTCTGCAATTGCATGATGTGGATATCTCGGTCGCGGTCTCCATTCCCGATGGGCTGATCACGCCAATTGTGAAGGGCGCCGATATCAAGGGCCTGGCCGCCATCAGCAATGAAATGAAGGATTTGGCTGCGCGCGCCAAATCCGGCAAGCTGAAGCCAGAGGAATTTCAGGGCGGTGGGTTTTCCATCTCGAACATGGGGATGTATGGCGTGCGCGATTTTGCGGCCATCATCAACCCGCCCCAATCTGGGATTCTGGCGGTATCCGCCGGCGAACAGCGCCCGGTGGTGAAGAATGGTGCGCTTGCCATCGCAACGGTGATGACGCTGACACTTTCCGTGGATCATCGCGTGATTGATGGCGCTTTGGCAGCCGAATTCCTGCAGGCGCTGAAGCGCAATATTGAGGATCCGCTGAGCCTGATGCTCTGATGGGTGCGGGCTTCACGCTGCGCGATGCGACACCGGCCGATGTGCCGGTGGTGCTGCATTTCGTGCGCGCCTTGGCCGAGTATGAAAAGCTGCTGCATGAGGCCAAGGGGACCGAGGCGGATTTCGCCGCCGCCCTTTTTGGCGCAACGCCGCGCGCTGCGGCCATCATCGCAGAAGCGGATGACAAAGCGGTTGGGCTCTGCATCTGGTATCGCACCTTTTCCACCTTCACCGCGCGGCACGGCATTTGGGTGGAGGATATTTTTGTGGAGCCCGCCTATCGCGGCCGCGGTATTGCGCGCGCCATCTTCCGCCGCCTTGCACGGCAAGTGAAAGATGAAGGCGGCGCAAGGCTGGAATGGAATGTGCTGGATTGGAATGAGCCCGCGATTGGCGCCTATCGCGCCATGGGTGCGCGCGGGCTTGATCAATGGACCATGCAACGTGTTGACGGCGCGGCGCTTGATCGCCTGGCCGAATAGAGGAAGGAGCCTGAGACATGGCTGAGGCATTTGATCTGGTGGTGGTGGGTGGTGGCCCTGGTGGCTATGTCGCGGCCATTCGCGCGAGCCAGCTGAAGATGAAAGTCGCTCTGGTAGAGCGTGAGAATCTGGGCGGCATTTGCCTGAATTGGGGTTGCATCCCAACCAAGGCGCTACTGCGCGCTTCTGAGATCAACCATCTACTGCATAGCCTGGATGCCTATGGCTTTGCCGCGGACAATGTCCGGTTTGATTTCGCGAAAGTGGTGAAACGCTCGCGCGGCGTGGCGGGGCAGCTTTCGGGGGGCGTTAAGCATTTGCTGCGCAAGAACAAGGTCACGGTGTTTGATGGCCATGGCAAGCTGGCCGGCGGCGGCAAGCTGGCGGTGACCAAGGATGGCAAGACAGTGGCGGAATTGGTGGCGAAGCACATCATTCTGGCAACAGGTGCGCGGGCGCGGGTGCTGCCGGGGATTGAACCGGATGGCAAGCTGATTTGGTCCTATCGCGAAGCCATGACCGCGCCGGCCTTGCCGAAGCGGCTGATCGTGATCGGGTCTGGCGCGATTGGGTCTGAATTCGCGTCCTTCTATCGCAATATGGGGTCCGAAGTGACCTTGATTGAAGCGATGGATCGCATTCTGCCGGTGGAAGATGCCGAAGTTTCTGCCTTTGTGCATAAGGCTTTTGAAAAACAAGGCATGAAGGTGCTGGTGGGCGCCAAGCTGCAAGGCGTGCGCAAGGAAGGCGATGCGATTGCCGCGATTGTGGAAGCCGGCGGCAAGGTTTCTGAGATCAAGGCGGATCGGCTGATCAGTGCGGTTGGCATTGTCGGCAATATTGAAGATCTTGGGCTTGAGGGCACGAAAATTCAGGTGGACCGCACCAATATCCTGACCGATGCCTTTGGCCGCACTGGCGAGCCAGGCGTCTATGCCATTGGCGACCTGACCGGCCCGCCCTGGTTGGCGCATAAGGCATCGCATGAGGGGATCATTTGCGTTGAAGCCATCGCCGGGCTGCATCCGCATGCCATGGATACGCTGAACATCCCCGGCTGCACCTATTGCCGGCCTCAGGTGGCGTCAGTTGGGCTGACGGAAGCCGCGGCCAAGGCGCGCGGGCATGAGGTGAAGGTCGGGCGCTTCCCCTTCATCGGCAATGGCAAGGCGATTGCGATGGGTGAGCCGGAAGGCTTTGTGAAGACAGTATTTGATGCCAAGACCGGTGCGCTGCTCGGCGCCCATATGGTGGGGCCGGAGGTCACGGAAATGATCCAGGGTTACGGCATTGCTCGTACACTGGAGACAACCGAGGCCGAATTGATGCATACGGTCTTCCCCCACCCCACGGTTTCGGAAGCCATGCATGAAAGCGTGCTTGATGCTTACGGCCGGGTGATCCACATATAGCGTCTGATCCGCGTAGGTCGTATGACCGAAGCGGTGAATCAGCCGCTCAAAATGCGTCTGATCCGCGTAGGTCGTATGACCGAAGCGGTGAATCAGCCGCTCAAAATGCGTCTGATCCGCGTAGGTCGCATGACCGAAGCGGTGAATCAGCCGCTCAAAATGCGTCTGATCCGCGTAGGTCGTATGACCGAAGCGGTGAATCAGCCGCTCAAATTGCGTCTGATCCGCGTAGGTCGTATGACCGAAGCGGTGAATCAGCCGCTCACAACAAGTATTATCATGGCAGCAAATCGCATCGAAATCGACCATCGCGCCGCCAAGACGGGTGCCGAAAGGCATCCGGAAAAGGCGCATCGCCCGGACAACCCCATCCAGCGCAAGCCCGCCTGGATACGGGTGAAGGCGCCGACGCATCCGGTTTATCTGGAAACCCGCGCCCTGATGCGGGAGAAGAAGCTGGTTACGGTATGTGAAGAAGCGGCCTGCCCGAATATCGGCGAATGCTGGTCTCAGCGTCATGCCACCATGATGATCATGGGTGAGACCTGCACGCGCGCCTGTTCCTTCTGCAATGTTGCGACCGGTATTCCGAAGCCTTTGGATACGGATGAGCCGCGTCGCGTGGCGGAAGCGGTGGCTTCGCTAGGGCTGCGCCATGTGGTGATCACCAGCGTGGACCGGGATGATCTGGCGGATGGCGGGGCTGCGCATTTCGCTGAGACCATTCGCGCCATTCGCGCTGCCGCCCCTGGTACGACGATTGAAGTGCTGACACCAGATTTCCTGCGCAAGGATGGCGCGCTGGAAGTGGTGGTGGCGGCGCGGCCTGATGTGTTCAATCATAATCTGGAAACCGTGCCGGCGCTTTATCCGTCCATTCGGCCTGGCGCGCGGTATTATCATTCTCTGCGCTTATTGGATCGTGTGAAGCAGCTGGATCCTTCCATCTTCACCAAATCCGGCATCATGGTGGGGCTTGGTGAAAAGCGTATTGAAGTGCTGCAAGTGATGGATGATCTGCGGAGCGCCGAGGTGGATTTCCTGACCATTGGCCAATACCTGCAACCATCGGTGAAGCATGCCGCGGTGGATCGCTTTGTGACGCCAGATGAGTTTGAAGATTACGCCAAGGCCGCGCGCGGCAAGGGTTTTTTGCTGGTATCCGCAACACCTTTGACGCGTTCTTCCTATCACGCGGATCGCGACTTCGCGGCGCTGAGCGCGGCGCGCAACGCGCAATTGGCCGCAAAAGCCTGACATGCCGACCCATGCGGAAAAGAAGGTGCTCAGTTATACGGAGGAGCAGCTTTTCAACATGGTCGCCGATGTGGCGCGCTATCCGGAATTCCTGCCCTGGTGCGCCGCCGCGCGGGTGCTCAGCCGCGATGAACAGGTGCTGGTGGCAGATTTGACCATTGGCTTTCGCATGTTTCGCGAAACTTTTCGCTCGCGCGTTAGCCTGAACAAGCCTGACCATATTCACGTGGTCTATGAAAACGGACCCTTCCGCTATTTGAACAATCACTGGCGCTTCACGCCGGTGGCGGGCGGGACAGAGGTGGATTTCTTCGTTGATTTCGAATTCCGCAACCGCATTCTGCAAGTGGCGATTGGTGTTGTCTTCAATGAAGCGGTGCGGTTGATGGTGCGCGCCTTCGAGAGGCGCGCGATGCATCTTTATGGGCGGCCGGGCGCGGCTGGCATTGGCAAGCCGGCCTCGGCCTAAAACGCTTATTGCAACTTGATGTTGCGCGCCTGGATCATGTTGCGCCATTTTGCGTTTTCTGCCGCGAAATAGGCCGGCCATTCCGCAGTGCTACCAACGGTAGGCACCACAGCAAGCGCGCTCAGGCGTTCGCGCGTGTCGGGTGCTTCCATTGCGGCCTTTGTCAGCGGATGCATGCGCGCGACGATATCGGCGGGCACGCCGATTGGCGCTTGCAGGGCGATGTGTTCCACCACCTCCACGCCCGGAAAACCTTGTTCGGCGAAGGTCGGAATTTCGGGTGTGAGGGGGCTTCTTTCCTTCGTCGCCACGGCCAGGGCTCGCAAGGAACCGGAACGGATATGCGGCAAAATGCCTGATGCCGCCTGGAAAACCATCGGCGTTTCATTGGCAAGCACTGCCTGAACCGCCGGCGCGCCGCCGCGATAGCCGACATCCTGAATGGTGAGCTTCGCTTCCTGCAAGAACAGCTCGGTCGCGAGATGCGTCGAAGACCCCGTGCCGGAATTGGCGTAGGTCAGGTTGCTGTTCGGCCGGCGCGCGATTTCGATATATTCCGCAAGGGTGCGCGCGGGGAAGCTTGGGTGCACCACCATGATGATCGGCATGGAAGCGATCAGCCCGATGCCGATAAAATCCTTTTCATTGTCGTAAGGCAGCGGCATCAGATGCGGCGCCATAGCATAGGTGCTGACGGTACTGACCAGCATGGTATAGCCATCGGGCCGCGCGCGGGCGACGCTATTGAAGCCGATGGTGCCATTGGCGCCGGTGCGGTTATCCACCACGAAACTGCGGCCCGTATCGGTGGAAAGCTTCTGCGCCAGGATGCGCGCCACGGCATCCGTGGAACCACCCGCGGCCCAGGGCACCACCAGCGTGACAGGGCGGCTTGGCCAGGCATCCTGCGCGCGGGCCGTGGCGGGCAGCAACGCGGGGGCAGCAAGCAGGGCAAGGTGACGGCGCGAAATCATGGCATTCTCCTCAGAGTTTCTTGCACCCTCAATAGGATTGACCGGCTGGGCATGGCAAGCGGCTTTTCAGCCTCATCGGTTTTTCTTACTTTCCGGTGCCCGGCTGGAGAAGACTGATCACTCCCCAAGGGCAGGAGACAGGTTATGGGCGGGTTTCTGACCGATGATGATCTGAACCAATTGCAGCCGGCGGATGAGGTGATGTTTCCCTCGCCCATTCCAACGCAGGTGGTGTCGTCCGACGAATTCTGGCCGATGCCGCAGACCGAAAAGCAAAAAGCGGTCGAGGCGCGCATCAAGGAAATGGCCGATGAGATCGGCGCCAAGCAGGGCTTGGGCCGGCGGCGCTTTTTGCAAACTGCATCCGGCATGGCGGCAGCTTTCCTTGCCATGAATGAAGTCCATGGCCCGCTTTATGCTGTCAGCCGTGCTGAGGCACAGCAGCCGGATGCGGCGGCAGCGCGGGCTGCGGCGCTGAAGGACCAGTTCATCATGGATGTGCATACGCATTTCCTGCGCCCCGATACGCGCATCATGACCTTCGTGAATGCACGGCGCGCAGTGGGGCGTGCCGGGTGGAATCCTGATTTGGTCGGCAAGGAACAAACCATTCAGGATTTGATGGAAGCAAGCTGGTTCAGGGAAGTATTTCTTGATTCCGATACCAAGGTCGCGCTGATCAGCGGTGCGCCTTCCGAAGAGCCGATTGATTGGTTCCTGACCAATGACATGAAATTCGATGCCCGCAAACGCGTGAATGATGCATCGGGCACCAAACGCGTTCTCTCCCACGCGATTTTCACCCCCGGAAAGCCAGGCTGGATGGATGAGGTTGAACGCTCCATCGAACAGCTCAAGCCCGATAGCTTCAAGGGCTATACGATTGGCGACAATACCAACAAGCATCTGGCCATTCACCCATGGCGGATGGATGATGAAAAGCTGCTCTATCCGTTCTATGAAAGGCTGCTGAAGGCAGGCATAAATATTGTTTGCGTGCATAAGGGACTTTTCCCGCAGCAGGTGACGCAGCAATTCCCGCATCTGCTGCCCTTTGCCGGCGTGGAGGATGTCGGCAAGGCGGCGAAAGATTGGCCGCAGATGAATTTCGTCATCTACCATTCTGCCTATCGTTGGACGGGCGGTGGTGGTGCGGGCATGGGTGTTGAGCAATTCGCGCGCACGGGCCGCGTGGATTGGACCACGGATTTGTCGGAAATTCCGGCGAAATATGGTGTCACTAATGTCTATGGCGATCTCGGCCAGATTTTCGCGCAAACCACGGTGATTGAGCCCGGGCTTTGCGCCGCGCTGATGGGCACGCTTATTCGCGGCCTTGGCGCGGATCATGTGGTGTGGGGTACGGATGCGATCTGGACCGGTTCTCCGCAATGGCAGATTGAAGCGCTCCGGCGGCTTGAGATTCCGGAAGACATGCAGCGCCGGCATGGCTTCGCGCCACTTGGTGCTGCGGATGGGCCGGTGAAGACCGCGATCTTCGGCGGTACATCGGCGAAAATGTATCGCTATGATCAGCGTCGCGCCGGGCTTGAAGGCGATGGTGTGGCGCGCGTTAAGGCGCAATACGCCGCTGCTGGCGGCAATCGTAGCAACAAGGCTTATGGCTATGTGCTGGCGGGATAGGCCCTTGCCCTGACGCTGGCTTTGTCCTTTCCTTATCCGCAAGAAGAAGCCTTCGCGCACGTGTAGCGCGAACCGAAACTGGGGAAGGATGAAGGATGATGCAGCGTCGTGCATTATTGGCAGCCATGGGCGGGGTTGCTGCTGCGCCCGCGCTGGCGCAACCGCAAGCCTGGCCCAGCCGCCCGATCCGCCTGATTATTCCCTATCCGCCCGGTGGAGCGACAGATACTCTGGCGCGGCCCTTTGCGGAACGGATGCGCGCCCGGCTTGGCCAGGCCGTCGTAATTGAAAATCGCGGCGGGGCGGCCACCACCATCGGCATGGAAGCCGCCGCGCGCGCCGCGCCCGATGGCTATACGCTTGTGATGAATGCCGACAATATCGCGTATTTCCCGCTGCTCTATCGTCGGCTGCCTTATGATTTGTTTCGCGATTTTTTAGCCGTTTCTAATATCGCCTCAACTGGTCTGGTGCTGGCCATCAATCCACGCTTGCCGGCGAATGATTTGCAGGAATTTATCGCACTTCTGAAGCGCGAGCCTGATCGTTACGCCTTCGCCAATCCAAGTCTCGGCGCGCCGCATCATTTGGGGTATGAGCTTTTCGCGCGCGAAGCTGGCGTGAAAATGTTGCAGGTGGAATATCGCGGCGGAGGCCCTGCGCTGAATGACGTTCTGGCCGGCCATGCGCATCTTGGCGTGTTTTCGCTCGGCGCTGTCAGCCAGCATTTTCAGGCGGGCACGCTCCGCCCCCTCGCCATTCTTTCGGCTAAGCGTTCTGCGATTGCGCCTGATGTGCCAACAACGGCAGAGGCTGGTCTGCCGCGCGTGCTTTCCGCGATCAATTTCATGCTTTTCGCGCCAGCCGCGACGCCGCCCGAGGTGATCGCAAGCCTGAATGCCGCTTGCCTGGCAGTCATGGAAGAACCTGCCCTGCGCGAACAACTGACGCGGGCCGGGTTTGAAGTCATGACCAGCACACCCGATGAAGCCATGGGAATCTTGCGTGCGGAGCGTGACCGTTGGGCACCGATTCTTGCGGGACTTAATCTCAATCTCGATTGAAGGGAATTTTTCATGTCTGTTCTTGATATCAAGGGCGATGCACGGCGCGTTGTGGATGCGGTGAAGGCCGGCGGTGTGGCGGTGTTTCCGACCGATGTTGGCTATGCCGGTACGGGCGGGTGCGAGGCAGCGCTGACGCGATTTTTTCTGGCCAAGGGTCGCGGCGCGCATAAGCGCAATGCCATGCTGGGCAGCCTTGCGGTGCATGATGAAGTGCATGACATGCCCGCGCGCGGTAAGGAAATGATCCGCGCCCTGGTGCTGGATTATGATTTGCCGATCTCCGCCATTGGGCCTTATCGCGCGGATCATCCGCTGCTGCGCCGCTTGGGTGATGCGGCGCTATCGGCCAGTACTGAAGGCGGCACGCTGGCGATATTGATGAATGTGGGTGCGCTGGAAGCTGAAATGGCGCGGCTTGCCCTGGCGGAAGGTCAGCCCCTTTTCGGTTCTTCAGCGAACCTGACTGGTACCGGTACGAAATTCCGGGCAGAGGATGTGCAGCCGGAAATTCGCAGTTGCGCCGATGTAGTGATTGATTACGGCTTGCAGAAATATCACCGCTATCGCCGGTCTTCCACCATGATTGATTTCACCAGCATGGAAGTCGTGCGCATCGGCAGTTGTTATGAATTGATCCAGGATGTGCTGCGCCGGCATTTCAAGGTTGAATTGCCGCCCGATCCGGGTCTTGATGCCTTGCCGTCAGGCCATGTGCGCGAAGCGCAGCGCAAATATGCGTGATGCGATACGGGCGCAGGCGTGAACCTGCGCCCGATGTTTTTACTCCGCGGCGCGCAGCGCCGTTTGGCTGTGCAGTTTCACAATGCCGGGAAGGGCGGTGCCCTTCCATAGCGCTTCCAGCAGTGCTTTGGCTTCCTGCGTGCCAATCGCGTCCGTGGTGAGTTCCAGGAATTTATCGGACAGATCAGCATCCGAAAGCGGCGCATCGGGATCACCCTTGCGCGTATGCTGATGGCGGTTCAGCACGCGCCCATCGCGCAGCTTGATTTCCACCGTGGCTGAACGCTTGGATGGGAAGGCGGCGGCACATTCCGGATCAAGCGCGACACGCACTTTCGGCATCAGTGCGCGGATGGCGGGATCGGTCAGGCGTTCTGGCTCGAACGCTGCCAGGCGCACGCCGCCATGCAGCAGCATGGTCGCGACGGTGAATTGCGTGGAAAAGCGGCAATCCTGTTCGGTGGCGGCGGTTGGGCGATCACAGACATCCTTGGTCGCCTTATAGCCGCCAACATGCACACCAAACACATCACCCGCGCTGAAGCCGGCTTCGCGTTGCAAATCTCGCACGGCATCAAGCGCGGCAAAGATATGTCCGCAGCAGCCGTGATTCTTGAAAGTCATATCCGTAATGGCATAGGGCTTGCCGATATTGGCGAGTGACTGTTCCCATTTGCCGGTATCTTCGCTGGTGGCAGCTGCAAAGCCCGCCGGGCCATGCAGCACATCCAGCGCACCCGTCATGCCGCGCGCGGCTGCCATCGCCGCCATGGCGCCGGCTTCAGCAGCATGGCCGGGATGCAAAGGCTTGGACATGCCCTCACCCCGGAAGGCTTGCTGCAGGCCGCTTGCCATGGTGGCGCAGGTCGCAATGGCATGCGCCGTGCGTTCGGTATCGCAATTGAGCGCCACCGCCACTGCTGCCGCCGCACCGAAAGTGCCAACCGTGCCAGTGGTATGCCAGAAATCGTAGTGAGAAGGCTGCACGGCAACACCGATGCGGCAGGACACTTCATAGCCTGCAATCATCGCACGCAGCAACAAATCCATATCCGCGCCGCGTGATTGCGCTGCCGCCAGCGCCGCTGCAATGGTCGGGCAGCCCGGATGATAGACGGCGTAGCGATAGATATCGTCGAATTCCACAGTATGAGATGCCGTGCCGTTCAGCAGCGCCGCGTGACGCAGCGGCACCTGACGACCGCTCACGTAACATACCGCGCCACCACCGCCGCGGGTTTCATCTTCAAGCGCGGCAGACATCAGCGTGGCCGGCGCACGCGATGCGCCGGCAAGCAAGGCGGCGAACCAATCCACCAAGGCGCGGCGCGCGTGATGCGCCACTTCCGCATCGACTGGACGGCTCCGCCAGGAAGCGGCGTGATCCGCCAGAATGAGTAAGGGGTTTTCCATGATGGGCATTGCTACGCGTTGCCGCGCAGCACCTCCTTATTGATGACAACATCGGGGTCGAGCTGACCCTTGAAATGGCTGATGATGCTCTCCGCGCAGGAAAGCCCCATGCGGCGCATGCCCTGTTCCGTCGCCGCAGCGGAATGTGGCGATACGACAACATTCGGCAGGTCAAGCAGCGGCAGGCGTGTGGTGACGGGTTCTTCCCAAAACACATCAAGCCCGGCTGTCGCAAGATGCCCGGTCTTCAGCGCGGCGGTGAGTGCGGCTTCATCCACCAGCGTGCCGCGTGCGGTATTGATATAGGTGCCGCCTGGCTTCATGGCGGCGAGGAAAGAGCCATTCACCATGCCGCGCGTTTCCTCATTGCTGGGGCAATGGGTGGTGACGATATCGGCTTCCGCCAGGCCTTCATGCAGCACCTTGACCGGGCGGAAGCCCGCGCCCTTGATGGTGTTCTGCGGGATATAGGGGTCATGCACCAGCACCTCCATCCCGAAGGCTGTGCAAAGCCGCGCGACGCGCCCACCGATGCGCCCAAAGCCGATGATCAGCACCTTGCGCCCGGACAGATCCCAGGTTTTCAGCGAAGGCTTGGAACCCCAATCCAGCGCACGCAGATTCTTATCATAATCCAGCGTGCGCCGAGAGGTGGACAGCATCAGCATCATCGCGTGTTCGGCAACCGAAAGCGCATTGGCATCCGGTGTTACGGTCAGCGGAATGCCGCGTTCGGTCAGGGCCTTCACATCAACCGCGTCATAGCCAACGCCATGGCGCGCACAGATGGAAAGCATTGGTGCATTGGCCAGAAAATCGCGATTGATCGGTGTCGCGCGGACGATGACGGCTTCCGCGGTTTGCATCGGCTCCCGCAGCGTATCCGCATTCACCTCGGTCAACATCGTGACCTTGAAATCGGGTTCCGCATGCAGCCTTGCCATGGCATCGGGGTGCAGCGGTCGCAGGCAAACGATATGGGGCATGGTGTTTCCTATTCCACCTTGGCGCCGGAAATGCGCACCAATTCGGCCCATTTCGGAATCTCGGAAGCGATAAAGGCACGAAATTCCTCAGGTGTTGAACCAACCGGCTCGCTGCCCTGCTGGGCGAGTTTTGCCTTCATCTCATCGGTGCGCATCACGGCGCGGATTTCAGCGGCGATGCGATTGACGATCGGCGCGGGCGTCGCGGCCGGCGCCATATAGCCATTCCAGAGTGCCACTTCGAAGCGAGGCAGGGTTTCCGCAATGGTCGGCACATCCGGCAGCAGGGAAGAACGCCGCGCGGTTGTGACAGCAATAGCGCGGAGCCGCCCCGCCTGCACATGCGCGATCACTTCCACCAAGGGTGCTGCCATGGCCTGGATTTTCCCGCCGATCAGATCCGTCACCGCCGGCGTGCCACCGCGATAGGAAACATGCGTGACATCAATGCCGGTACGTGCGGCGATCAACGCGGCAGAAAGATGCTGCGATGTACCTGACCCAGCATTGCCGAAATTGAGCACACCCGGCTTTGCCCTGGCTTCCGCCACCAGCCCAGCGAAATCGCGCGCCGGTACATCCGGGTGCACCACGAGCAAATTCGGAATGAAAGTGGTTTGGCTGATCGGCGCGAAATCACGCTGCGCATCAAAGGGCATATTGCGATAAAGCGCGCCATTCGTAGCATGCGTGGAGCTTGTCGCCATCACCAGCGTATAGCCATCAGGGGCCGCACGCGCGACAGCTTCACTCCCGATATTCCCGGCGGCACCGGGGCGATTTTCAATCACCACAGGCTGGCCAAGCCGGGGCGAAATCGCCTCAGCGACCAGGCGCGCGGTGATGTCTGTGCTGCCACCTGGCGCGAAGGGAACAATTACGCGTATCGGGCGGTCTGGACTCCATTGCGCCTGGGCCAGCGCGGGGCTTGCTGCGATTCCTGCGAGCCCCGCCAGTATTTGCCGTCTTTGCATCGTCTCTTCCCTTTGTTTGGGCGCCGCCGGTCTTCGCCGGCTGGCGCGTGTCACTCACAATTGATGATGCGCTGCTGGCCCCATCACCGCTTCACGCATGCGCGCTTGCAATAGCGCACCTTCGCGTGGCGGCAGCACCAAGGGCTTGCTGGTGGCGTCAATTTTCGCGACGGCAAAGAAAGGGCCTTTGCCGGCATGGATCGCCTTATGCAGCGCGGGCACTTCATCCGGCTTGGTGACGAACATGGTGTTCGCAATGCCAGCGCCCTTCGCCATCATCACCAGATCAACACCATGGCGTGTCGCGGTTTCCTGCATGCCGGTTTCGCCGTAATGTTCATTGTCTTGCACCACAATGGAAAGATTGGCGGGTTTCTGCACCGCAATCGTGGCCAACGCGCCAATGCCCATCAGCATTTCACCATCACCGGTAATCACCAGCACCTTGCGCTTGGGCTGCGCCAAGGCAAGGCCAAGGCCGATCATGGCAGCACCACCCATGCCGCCCCAAAGCGGCAGGTTTTCCGCGCAATCACCAATGGCCGTGATATCCCAGGCCGGCGCACCAAGCCCGGCAATCACCAGCATTTCGCCACGATCCGTAAGCAGCGCACGGGTCAATTCGCGACGGTCGAGTTTTCCTGAAGCGGCGAGCATTTTTCAGTCCTTCCCGAAAGTCTTGGCGCCGAGCACGCGCTGGCCAATCAGGGTGGCGGTGGGGCGGAAGGTATTGAAGGCGAGGCGAATGGTGGCATTCACCGTGGGCGCGATATCTTCCGGCGTATCGGCGCGGCGCACCAGCGTGCCCATCGCTTCCAATACGGTTTGCGTCGCATTGCCCATCGGCACCTGCGCCGGATTGAACTCACCGAAATCGCCGCGCATGGTGACCAGCATCGGCAGCGGGCAGCGATGCATGATGGAAAGCGAGAGCATATTGATGCAATTGCCAACGCCAGAGGATTGCATCAGCAGCACGCCCTTCGCACCGCCAAGCCAAGCGCCCTGTAAAAGCGCGATGCCTTCTTCTTCGGTGGTCAGCGTCACCACCTTCATTTCATTATCCGCGAGGCAGCGGCGGATCAGCCGGGAATGCCCGGCATCCGGCACCAGGGCCACTTGCGTGATGTTGTGCGTCTTGAGCAGGGAATAGATCTGATCCGGCCAATTGGCGGCGGCGTCGGGCGCCTTGTCTATTGAATGTTCGTCCATGGTTTCCCGTTCCTTGATGGCCCCAACATCCTGCGCCCGAGCCCTCATGGCAAGACAGGCGGGGCCTGGATGTTCTATGAAAACCGCATGATCCGCATCACCCCCGCCATCAGCATTGCCGAGCATGAAATTAAGGAGGCGTTTTTGCGCGCCTCGGGCCCTGGTGGGCAGAATGTGAATAAGCTGGAAACGGCGGTGCAGCTGCGCTTTGCGGCCATGGCATCGCCCAATTTGCCTGATGCCGTGAAGCAAAGGCTGGTCGCGCTGGCGGGGCGGCGGATGACGCAGGATGGCGTGCTGATCATCACCGCGGAACGCCACCGCATGCGCGAAGCCAATCGGGAAGAAGCGCGCCAGAAGCTGGTGCTGCTGTTGCGCAAGGCAGCGCTACCGCCACCGCCACCGCGCAAGGCCACCAAACCAACCGCCGGTTCAAAAGTAAGGCGCCTTGAATCGAAAACACGCCGCGGCGCGGTCAAGCGGCTGCGTGGTGGGGCGATTGAGGATTGAAGCCGAGAAATTCGGCATAAAAAAAGGCAGTGTCCCAGTGGAACGCCGCCTTTATAGGAAAGCGAAAAATCAGGCCTTCGTCTTGCGCTTGCCCTTCTTCACGCCGGAAAGGGCAGCGCCCTTCAGCGCCGGGCTCGCCTTGAAGCGGACAGTGGCACCGGCCTTGATCTGCACTTTTTCGCCGGTCTTGGGGTTCAAGCCGGTACGCTTCGGGGTTTCGCGCACGGCGAAAGCACCGAAATCAGGAATGGTGAAGCGGCCAGAGCTGACGATTTCAGCCTTGATCGCGTCAATGATATCGGCGGCAAGCTTGCCCGCCGCAACGGCAGACATGTCGCCAGACTTGGCGATCACGTCAGTGAGGAACTTCTTCGACATGGTTCGATTCTCCCTTAAGGATGGCTTGGCATAGCCGAGGATTCGGGGCTTGTCAGCAGGTGCAACCTATTTTTTTGCGTCCTTGACAAGAAAATTTCACAGTGTCAGCCGCATGAGTCGCAAATCGCTGCCCGGGCGCCGCAAAAACCCTGAATTTGGCGCGAAATCCGCCGCCTGATCAGTTGATGGAAGCACCAGATGCCCTGACAATGGGCGTCCATTTCGCGGTCTCGGCACGCATGAAGCCGGCCAATTCCTCAGGCGTGCTGGGGGCTGCTTCCAAGCCATGGCGCGCCAGATGCGCGACAATTTCAGGGTCACGCAGCGTTTCAACCAGCGCTTCATTAACCCTTGTCACAATCGGGCGCGGCAGATTGCGCGGGCCCATCAGCGCATACCAATTGGCCACTTCATAACCCTGCAAGGGTCCGGCTTCTGCGATGGTTGGTGTATCGGGCAAAAGCCGGCTGCGTTGCGGCAGCGGCACTGCCAGGGCACGCAGCTTGCCCGCTTCAATCTGCGGCAACACGGTTGCAGCGGTGGCCACCGAGAAATCCACCTTCCCCGAGATCAAATCAGTGATCAATTGCCCGCCACCGCGATAGGGCACATGCACCGTGCTGATCTTCGCCATGGAATCCAGTAAGGCGCCGCCCAAATGCCCCGCGCTGCCGACCCCTGATGATCCATAGGTCAATTGATCCGGCTTGGCGCGCGCGGCGGCGATCAATTCCGGCAGGCTGCGCCAGGGGCGATCCATCGGCACTACCAGGATATTGGTGACCTCAACGGAACGCGAAATCGGCGTCAGGTCGGTCATGACATCAAAGGGCAGCTTCGCCAGGATAGGGTTCAACACCAGGGATGCGATGGTGCCCATCATCAGCGTATAGCCATCGGATGGTGAATTTACCGTGGCTTCTGATGCCAGATTGCCGCCCGCACCTGGGCGATTTTCAACAATGATCGGCTGGCCCAAAAGCGCTTGCAGCTTGTTCGTCAGCGTGCGTGTGGTGATATCCGTCCCGCCGCCAGGGGCGAAACCGACCAGGATCCGAATCGGGCGTTGCGGATTCCACACGCCTTGCGCGGCAAGCGGTGCGGCTGCCAGCAAGGCGGGCGCGGCCAAAAGGCTACGGCGGTACAACATGCGCTTCCTTCCTTTCCCGGCCAGCCGCTTTGACGCTGGCGCAAATCATGCTGATCTTTCGCCTGCTTCATAGCCGGCCAAGCAGTGCCGCGCCAGTAAGGAGGAAGCCATGTCGGGAAACAACATTACGCGTCGTCCAATATTGTTTGCCGGTCTGGCCGGCCTTGCCGCGCCCAGCCTGGCACGCGCCAGCACCTATCCGGATCGGCCCATCAGGTTGGTGATTCCCTTTGGTGGCGGCGGGCAGACGGATATCGTTTCCCGCGTCACCGCCGAAGCCTTGCAGCAGCGGCTTGGCCAGCCGGTGCTATCCGATAATCGCCCCGGCGGCGCCGGCAATCTGGCTGCCGAGATGGTCGCGCGCGCACCGGGTGATGGCTATACCGTGCTGGTCGCCACCATGGGCACAAATAGCGGGCTGAATGCGCTTTTGTATAAATCCGTGGGCTATGATGCGCAGCGTGATTTCACGCCGGTTGGCATGTTCTGCACCACATCAAACCTGCTGATTGTGCATAATTCGATCCCCGGACGAGACTTCAATGAAGTGACCGCCTGGATCAAGGCCAATCCAGGCAAATTCACCTTTGCCTCGGCGGGGGTTGGCGCCATTACGCATTTGATCATGGAAGATACGGGGGCAAGGCTTGGGCTGGATATGGTGCATGTGCCCTATCGCCAGACCACCAATGCCATGACGGATCTGATCGCCGGGCGCGTGCATGCGCGCTGCCTTGGCCTGCCGGAAGGCGAGCCGCTACGCCAGACCCAAAGCGTGCGCCCCGTGGCTGTCACCACCGTTGAACCGCGCCCCGAATGGCCGGGCGTGCCCACCATGGGCCAGACCATTCCGGGCTTTGAGGGCTCAAGCTATTTCGGCCTGGCCGTGCCTTCCCAAACCCCGCGTGAGATTGTGGTCCGGCTCAATACCGCCCTGCGGGAGGCGCTGGCGGATGAAAAGGTGCGCGCCGCCTATAAGCGCGTGGGCGCTGACCCGGCTGAACCGGCCTCGGCCGAGGATTTCGCGACGCGGGCCAAGCGCGATGGCGAACGCTGGGCGCCGCTAATCCGCCGGCTCAATCTGGTCGCCGGATAAGGGGGCTGCCCGCGCCGCGCGGCTGCGCTAAACTAAGCGCGTGAATATCCTGGCCCCCCTCCAGCCGCGGCTGGATATTGAAGTCGCCTTCGACCTGATCTGCCCCTGGTGCTACCTGGGCGTCAGGCGGCTGCGCCGTGCCTTGCGCGCCAGGCCTGATATCATCCCGGAACTGGTCTGGCGGCCGTTTTTGCTCAATCCGGATATTCCGTCAGGTGGTGTCTCGCGTGCGGAATTCGTCGCGCGCAAATTCGGCGGCGAGGATCGCGCGCGGCGCCTGCAAAATGCGCTGACGGAGCTTGGCCGGTCAGAAGGGATCAGCTTTCGCTTTGACCTGATGGGGCGCGTGCCTTCCAGCATCACCGCGCATCGCCTGGTGCGCTATGCGGTGCGCGAGGGCCTGGGCGAGATGATGGTTGAAGCGTTGTTTTACGCCTATTTCGCCGATGGCGTGGATATTGGCGACCCTGGGCGGCTTGCCACCATGGCCGGGCGCATTGGCCTTGACCCTCATGCGGCCCTGGCCTTCCTGCGTTCCAGTGAGGAGGCTGAGGCAGTGCATACCGAGAACCTCCGCGCCCATCGCCTCGGGATCAATGGCGTGCCCTGCTTCATCATTGCCGGGCAACAGGCCATCGCCGGGGCGCAGGAGCCAGAGGTGCTGGAAAGGCTGCTGGATGTCGCGCTTCAGCAATATCACTACAGCGGGGGCGATGGCCGCTGAGGCTTGCGCGGCCGGGTCTGGGCGTTTATGGAAAGACCCGTTGGTCAGGGCGCATAGCTCAGTGGTATGAGCGCCTGCTTGACACGCAGGAGGTCCGTGGTTCGATCCCACGTGCGCCCACCATTCCCTCTCAAAACCGCATGCGATATCCGACAACCAGCGAATTGGCCCCTTCATACACGCCGTTGAAGGTGCCGAAGATGCCGCTGCGATGCATGTAACGGATCGCGATTTCGCGGTCCGGCCGGCTGGGCAGTTCGCGAGAAAACAAACTCTGCTACAATGAATTGCGCGGACTTGTCGCAGCCGGATCACCTCGCCACATGAACGTCATGGTCATTCTGCGTCCATCTTTTCCCCGCAAGATCTTTGGTTGGGCCATGTTGGTGCTCGGCGTGCTTGGCTTGGTGCTGCCCTTCTTGCAGGGCTTCCTGTTCCTTGCCTTTGGCGTTTTTGTGCTGCGCGATCAGCATATCTGGGCCGCGCGGCGCTGGGCCTGGGTGGCGGGGCGCTGGCCTGAAATGGTGGGCAAGCTCGAAGCCATGGAACTGCGGATGCTGATGCGCATGCGCCATTTTGCCGCGCGACTCAGGCTGCGCAGTTAGGCCGCGCTCTGGCCACCCAGGCAGGGTCGGCGTAAGGGCCTGCCATGCATCGTCTTTGGCTGATCACCGGCGCCTTGGCCGGGCTTGTCGCGGTTGGGCTTTCCGCCTGGGCAGCGCATGGGCTGCCCGCCCGGTTGGACCCCGCGCGCATGGCCGCGGTGCAAAACGCGCTGACCATGCAGGGCTGGCATGCGCTTGCCCTGCTGATTGCCGGGTTGATGGCTGAACGGGGACGGCGCCTCGCCAACTTCGCCGCCGCCGCCTTTCTGGCCGGCATGATCCTGTTTTGTGGCGCGGTCTGGCTCAGTGCGCTGATGGGCCAATCATTCGGCCCCATCGCGCCTTCGGGCGGGATGCTGCTGATGCTGGGCTGGGCCTTGCTGGCGGTCGCGGCGGCAAAGCGTTGATCCGCGCTGCCTATCTCGCCGCCGAAGGTTTTGAGGCGGAATTGGCCGAAGAACTCCGCCTGTCTGGCCGGCGCTTGGCGGCCTGGCATGGTCGCCTTGCCCTTTCGCCCGATCCGCCGGCCCCGGCGATCTGGGCCCTGGATATCTGGACCGACCCGCGGGAATTGCCGGCCCCTTCGGTGAAGGCCGCCGCCGATGCCTTGCGCGCCATCCAGCGCAATTGGTCGCATCTGCCGCTATTGCATCACCGCCGCAGCACACTGATCGCCGAACGCATGCCGCCGGTGAAGGCGCGCCCTTTGGTCTTTCCGGAGCCCGCGCCAACCGCCCCCTTGGGTGCCTGGACGCTGCTTGCGCCGGATCGGCTGCTGGCCAGCCCCAGCAAGACCAGCCCCTTCGTGAATGGCGAACCGCGCTTCGTGGAAGACAAATCCGGCCCGCCATCCCGCGCCTACCTAAAATTATGGGAGGGCCTGACCCGGCTTGGCCGCCATCCTGGCCCCGGGGACCGTTGCCTCGATCTCGGTGCCTCCCCCGGTGGCTGGACCTGGGTGATTGCCCGCCTGGGTGCCGAGGTGACGGCGGTGGATAAGGCGCCGCTCGACCCGGCCATTGCTGCCCTCCCCGGCGTTAATTTCCGACCGGAGAGCGCTTTTGGCCTGGACCCCCGGCAAGAATCGCCGATCACCTGGCTGTTCAGCGATGTCATCTGTTACCCGGCGCGGCTTTTGGGCCTGATGCGGCGCTGGATTGAGGCCGAAAAGGCCGACAATATTCTTTGCACCATCAAATTTCAGGGCGAAACCGACCACGCCATCATCGAAGAATTTCAGCAAATTCAAGGCGCTATTCTGTTTCATTCAAGCCAGAATAAGCATGAAGTGACCTTCGCGCGCCTGGCCCCCTGAATTTTTGGCGCCCGCGCGCCAAAGCTGGCACGGCGTCTGCACTAGCCCTGGTGTACCAAAACGGTGCCGCCGACCAAAGCGTCGGCGCCAACCAAAACGGGGTTGCGACGATGTTGGTGGTTTCGGAAAAGTCTCTGACAGCTCCTCAGGAGATCCGGGCCCGCCGCATGCAGAGCACGCAAGACGCGGCTCGGCTTGACGTCGCAGGGGGGCGAAAAGAATTCGCGCCCATGCTGCAAGAATTGCGGCACAGCCCGGCAAGAACTGCCGGTCCGGGGACACCCACGGGCAACACGCTCGCTGCCATGCTCCAGCGGATCGATACAGACCAAGACGGTCGCATCTCTCCGCTGGAGCTGAGGGCTTCCGCGAAACGCGCCTATCAGGTGCCGGAACGCGCCAAGACCTGAAGCTTTCGCCAGACGCCGGCCTGACCCTATAAGGGGGCATGTCGCAAGCTGAGACGGCCCAATTCGGCGCTACCGCCATTGTCATGCGCGTGCTGCGGGCTTCCGCTTCCGACCGCATTGCGCTCACCAGCGCAGGCTGCGCCTTCTACGCCATGCTGGCGCTGTTTCCTGGCATTTTCCTGCTGATTTCGCTCTATGGCATGGTCTTCGACGCGGCGGCGGTGGAACCGCAGCTTGAAGTGCTGCGCGAATTGGTCCCCGAAGACACCTTTGAGATGATCGCGACCCGCGTGCATGATTTGGTTGAAGCGCCGCGCCCGCGCCTGGAATGGAGCGCGATTTTGAGCGCCGCCATCGCGATTTGGAGTGCGTCCGCCGGCACGCGCGCCACCATTGGCGCGTTGAATATGGCGCATCATGTGGAAGAAACGCGGCCCTTCTTTCGCTACCACGCGCTGGCCATTGGGCTGACTTTGGCGGCGACCATTGCGGCGGTGATCGCCATTGCGGCGCTGGTTGCACTGCCAGGCATTCTGGCGCTGTTTGGCCTGCCGGCGCTGCGTGCCCTGTCATTGCGCGGGCTTTCGCTGCTGACGCTGTTGCTGCTGGTGGGCCTATCGCTGCTGGCAGTGTATCGGCTGGGGCCGGCATCACGGCGGCTGCCGATCCGGCGCATCCTGCCAGGTGTTGTCATGGCAACGCTGCTTTGGGCCTTGGGGTCGGCGGCTTTCAGCCTTTATGTCTCCGACTTCGCAACTTACGATGCCATGTATGGGCCACTTGGTGCCACGGTTGGCCTGCTGATGTGGTTCTATGTCAGCGTTTATGTCGTGCTGCTGGGCGCTGAATTGAATGTGGCGCTGGCGAACCGCGCGGGCATGTGGTGACAGCAGCGCAGCGCCGGGCCAGAATCGCGCCGGAGGCTCCGCATGACCCAAACCACCATCAGCGCGATCACCATTCACTGCGTGGATGCGCAGATTGATCCACCACTGCGCAATAGCCTGAATGTCATTCCCCGCGCGCCCTTGGTGATTGCGGATGTCACGACCAGCGATGGCGTGACCGGCACGGCCTATGTCTTTCCCTATACGCGCGCGGCGTTGGGGCCGACGGCGTCACTCGCGCGTTCGATTGGGGAAGGGCTGATCGGGCGGCCCTTGGCGCCAGCTTCGCTCTGGCGCGAATTGCATGACGGGTTTCGCATTCTGGGCAGTGAGGGGCTGGTGCAGATTGCGCTTTCGCTTGTGGATATGGCGCTCTGGGATGCGCTTGCCCGCCGCGCTGGCCTGCCGCTTTACGCCATGCTGGGCACCGAGGCGCGGCCCATGCCGATATACGCCTCGCTCCGTGGTTGGGGGCCGGCGATGCTCGCGGAAGAAGCCGGCCAGGCGGTGGCGCGGCTTGGCGCGCGGGCGGTGAAATTCAAGCTCGGCCATCCAAAGCTGGAAGATGATCTGGCGACGGTGCGCGCGGTGCGCGGCGTGGTGGGCGATGATGTCGCGATTTTCGTGGATTACAATCAGGCGCTGATGCTGCCGGAAGCAGAACGGCGCGGGCGTGCGTTGCAGGGGCTTGATGTGCGCTGGCTGGAAGAACCGCTGCCGGTGCAGGATGATGCTGGGATGGCGGCCCTTGCCGCGCGGCTTGATCTGCCGATCCAGGGTGGGGAGAATTGGTGGGGCCCCGCTGGCATGCAGCGCGCCTTGGCGGCGGGTGCCTGCGATTTCTGCATGCCGGATGCGATGAAGATTGGCGGCGTCACCGGCTGGCTGCGCGCGGCTGCCATGGCGGCAGCGCATCGCATGCCGATGTCATCGCATATCTTTGTCGAAGTCAGCGCGCATTTGCTGCAAGCGACACCAACCGCGCATTATCTGGAACATCTGGATATCGCCGCGCCCCTGCTGCGCCAGCCCTTGGTGGTGCGGGGGGGCATGGCGCTGGTGCCAGATGCGCCAGGGCTTGGGCTTGACTGGGATCAGGCAGCGCTGCGTCATTTCCAGGTTGATGCGTGATCCTACGCTGAAAGGCCCGTCACGCCCGCAGCATCACTCCCGCCAGGGATGGAGATTCCACAGCGCCTGGTAGCGTGTGCGGAGCCCAACAAGCTCCGCCCGATAGGCATCGGGGGCCAGGAAGCGCAGCGGCAGGAATTGCTGATCGGCAAGGCGCTGGAATTCGGGGTTATCCACGGTCTTTTTCACGGATTCAGCCAAGCGCGTGATGATCTCAGTGGGCATGCCCGCTGGTGCCGCCATGCCGCGCATGGACCCCTCCACCACATCAAAGCCCAATTCGCGCAGGGTTGGGATGGTGGGCGCGCGGTCCCAGCGGGTTTCACCCATTTGCGCCAATGGATGCAGCGTACCTTGGCGCCAATCATTCAGCCCCTCAGCAACATTCATCACCGCGAGTGGAATGGTGCGCGAAAAAACATTCTGCTTCACCAATGATGATCCAGCGAAGGGAATATGCAGGAATTTCGTGCCCGAAGCGCGCTCTAAGGCCAGCATCGCCAAATGATCATCTGAACCAATGCCCGTGGTGCCATAGCCAATCGTGCCCGGATTGGCGCGCGCCGCCGCGAGCAGATCAGCCAGTGTCCGATAGGGGCTGTCAGGCAGCACCCACATGCCGCCCGGATCATCCACGATATTCCCGATCAACGAAAAATCATCGAGCGAGAAACGCGCGCGTCTTTCGATCGGGATGGTGACGATGGTCGGCGTATTGATGAAGCCAATCGTATAGCCATCGGGCCTCGCGCGCGCCAATTCGGTGAAACCGATTTCCCCGCCTGCACCGGGGCGGTTCAAGACCACGACGGATTGCCCAAGATCGGCTTCCATGAAGCGCGCAATGGTGCGCGCGGCGACATCCGTCCCACCGCCGGCAGCAAAGGCGACAATCATGGTGATCTGCCGATCCGGCCGCCAACCACCTTGCGCGCGGGCAATGGCAGGGGTGGCAAGGGCGCTGGCGATCAGCGCACGACGTGAAAGCTTCATGGTTACCTCCCGGTTCTTAAAACGATCCAAGCACAAACGCCGCCCATGAAAAAGGCCGCCCGGAATGACCCGCGCGGCCTTTTTTCGAAGCGTGGCTTCAAGCCTTAATCAGCCGCCAGCGCCATGCGATTGCGGTTCAGAATGCCCATCACGTGATCTTCCGCCGCATCCACAACCTTTTGGGTCTGTTCCGGCGTGAAGACATGACCAGCCCCGGCCATGACGCGATAATCAATGCTGACACCCTTCTGCGTGTTCAGCTTTTCCACAAGCTTCTTCACGGAAATTTCCGGCACCAATTCATCATCGGCGCCATGCAGGATCAGCCCGCCACAGGGGCAAGGGGCCAGGAAGCCGAAATCATAATGCGAAGCCGGCGCGCTGATGGAAACAAAGCCACCCATTTCCGGCCGGCGCATCAGCACCTGCATGCCAACATAGGCACCGAAGGAATAGCCCAGCACCCATTGCGAAGACGCATTGGGGTTGACGGTTTGCAGGAAATCCAGCCCCGCGCAGGCGTCAGAGATTTCGCCAATGCCACCATCATAACGGCCCTGGCTGCGCCCCACGCCACGCATATTGAAGCGCAGCACAGAAAAACCGAGCGCCTGCATACGCTGATACAGCGCATGAATGACGCGGTTATTCATGGTGCCGCCATGGAGCGGATGCGGGTGCAACAAAAGCGCCGTGGGGGCATTTGGGCGCTTGGAATGGTGGTAGCGTCCTTCAAGCCGGCCATCAGGCCCGGCGAACATTACTTCTGGCATGGTCTTCTTCTGTCCATTCCATTCTTGGCCGGTGCGGGGTTCACGCATCATCGCCCATGGGGGATGAGCGATGCGAACCCAGCGGCACCGGCGCCGCATTTGAGGGAAACCAAAACCCACGACCAGGATACGCTTTGATCGCTCACTTACCGACCGCGGAAATCTTGACCGCCAAGATCGGCAAACCTAGCTTTCATTGCCACGGGAGCGCCGCGGTATCCTATCGCCGAGGCGCCGCCGAAGCCGCCACCCCGATGCCTCAGAGGGGTTTCCCGTCCCTCAGAGGAACCCGTTATATAACGATCGAGACTGGAAATTCCTAATGTTTTCATGCCGGGAGTCGCGATTTTTTTGCCCCCCTTATCAGGTGTCAGGTTGGACTGACAGATGAGGCTCTCAACCCGTGGTCGCTATGCTGTCATGGCGCTGGCCGAAATGGCGCGGCGGGAGGCAGGGCAGACGCACCCGCTAGAGGCGCGGCCAGCTTCCATCGCCGATATCGCCGCCGCCCAGCACCTTTCACCCGCCTATCTGGAACAGCTCTTTGGGAGGCTCCGCCGCGCGGGGCTGGTGGAATCGGCCCGCGGTCCGGGGGGTGGCTATCGGCTGCTGCCAACGCCCGAGCACATCACCATCGCCGCCATCATAGATGCGGTGGAAGAACCGATTTCGGCGACCAGGTGTGAGGAAGGGAACCCTGGCTGCCTGGCAGGCCAGCGCTGCGACACCCATGATCTTTGGGCGGAATTGGGCGGTCAGATCAGGCTTTTCCTGGCCGGTGTGACGCTGGCCGATGTGCTGGCAGGGCGGGTTTTGGGCCGCGCCGCTGGCCCTCTGCCGCCCGGCTGACCCGCCATGCCCCGCCTTTATTTGGACGCCAATGCGACCGAGCCGATGCGCCCGGAAGCCATCGCCGCGATGGCTGAGGCGATGGCCTTGCCAGGCAATCCATCCTCGGTCCATGCCGAAGGCCGCGCCGCGCGGCGCATGCTGGAAGAAGCGCGAGAGGCGATTGCGGCGCGCTTCGGGGCGCGCGGGCGGGATGTGGTGTTTACCTCGGGCGGGACTGAGGCGAATGCCTTGGCCCTGCGCGGCCTTGCCGCCGGGCGGCGCGTGTTGGTGGGCGCGACGGAGCACCCGGCCGTTTTGGCGGCGGCCGGGCCGGATGCCGAAATCATCCCCGTGCTGGCCGATGGCAGTTTGGACCTTGGCGCGCTGGAAGCGGCGCTGGGGGCGGGCGGCTCGGCCCTGGTCGCTGTCATGGCGGCCAATAATGAAACCGGCGTGCTGCATCCCGTGGACGCCATCGCGGAACTCTGCCGGGCGCATGGCGCGCTTTTGCATCTGGACGCTGTGCAAATGCCAGGGCGCTTGCCCTTCGCGCTTGGCCCCGCCGATGCCATGGCGCTTTCCGCCCATAAGCTGGGCGGCCCCAAGGGGGTTGGGGCGCTGCTGCTCCGCCCCGGTTTGGACCCCGCACCAATCCTGACCGGGGGTGGTCAGGAATCCGGTCGGCGTGGCGGGACCGAGGCACTGCCCGCCATCGCCGGCTTCGCCGCCGCCATCGCCTGCCCTTTGCCGGAAGGCCTGGCCACGCTGCGCGATGCGATTGAAGCTGACGTGAAGGCGCTGGCGCCGGAGGTGGTTATCGCTGGCTTCGCCGCGCCCCGCCTGCCCAATACGACCAGCCTGATCCTGCCAGGTGTGGCGGCGGAAACTCAGGTGATTGCGCTGGATTTGGCCGAGGTTGCGGTTTCCGCCGGGGCCGCCTGTTCATCGGGCAAGGTGCGGCAATCCCATGTGCTGGCGGCGATGGGCTATGGCGCGGACGCAGCCTGTGCGATTCGCCTTTCGCTGCCGTGGAATGCGGCCCCCGATACGGCTACGCGCTTCCTCGCGGCTTGGGGGGCGATGCGCGAAAGGCTCTGCGCGCGCAAACACTGATCTTTAATCCTCATCCGCGCGACGCCAGCTTCACTCCAAATACTGGCCGTATGGCACCAGGATATGCTACCAAAGGTCAAAAGCGGAGGATCAGGATGCTGCTGCAAGACCAAGCTTCGCGCCGCGCCGTGCTGGCGCTGGCGCTCGTCGGGGTGGCGCTGGTGCCGCGCCCGAGCCTCGCGAATCTGCCGGATAAGGTGCAGGCTGCGATTGATAAGCTCCGTGCCGGGCGCGCTGCACAGGAAGGCCGCGTAACGCTACGGCTTCCGGCGATTGCGGAAAATGGCAATACCGTGCCGATGAGTGTCATGGTGGAAAGCCCCATGACCAGTGCCGATCATGTGAAAGCGATCCATGTTTTCGCCACCGGCAATCCAACGCCGGAAATTGCCGTGTTTCACCTGACCCCCGCCATGGGCCGCGCCACGGTGGATACACGCATCCGGCTTGGCCAAACTCAGGATGTGGTGGCCTTCGCGGAAATGGCTGATGGCAGCCTTCACATGGCGCGCGCCGAGGTGAAGGTCACCATCGGCGGTTGCGGCGGCTAAAGCAGGAGGAGAGCGCATCATGTCCTCACCCATCGGGCAGCCCCGGCTGCGTCTTCCCGCCCAGGTCAAGGCCGGCGACGTCATCGAAATTCGCACGCTGATCACGCATGTGATGGAAACCGGCCAGCGCCGCACACCGGAGGGCCAGGAGATTTCGCGCGACATCATCAAGCGCTTCGAAGTGCGCTTTGAAGGCGAATTGGTCTTTGCCATGGATCTGGCGCCGGCCATTGCAGCCAACCCCTATATCGCCTTCCCCTTCAAGGCTGAACGTGCCGGACGCTTTGAAATGACCTGGACCAATGATGCCGGCGAAACGCGGAGCACCAATGCCGAATTGAAGCTTGGGTGACGGGCACAGCACCCATGCTGACGGTGCTGTGTTTTAGCGAAGCCGCATGATCACGCGGCGTGATTTGCTGGCCGCCGCGGCGGCACTGGCGCCGCTGACACACGCTTATGCCGAAGCGCCCAGCCAGGATGAATTGTTGCGCTTTGCGCCGCTCGGCCAGGTCACGCTGATCCATATGACGGACTTGCACGGCCAATTGATGCCGATGTTTTTCCGTGAAGCCTCCGCCAAGATTGGCGTTGGCGAAGCACGCGGCAGGCTGCCCCATATCACCGGCGATGCCTTTCTGGCCGAATTCGGCCTAGCGCGCGGGACGCCCTTGGCCCATGCGCTGACTGATCTGGATTTTGCTGATCTTGCGAAGCGCTTCGGCCCCATGGGCGGGGCAGATCGCATGGCGACCATCATCAAGGCGATCAGGGCAGAGCGCCCCGGGCGCTGCTTGCTGCTGGATGGCGGCGACACCTGGCAAGGCGCCTGGACGAATTTGCAAACCAAGGCCGCCGATATGGTCGCTGTGCAAAAGGCCTTGGGCGTTGATGCCATGGTCGGCCATTGGGAATTCACCTATGGCGCGAATCGCGTGACGGAATTGGCCAAGGGGCTCGGCTTTCCCTTTCTTGCCAGCAATATCCAGGACCGCGACTGGAATGAGGATGTCTTCCCGACGCATGCCATGTTTGAACGCGGCGGCGTCAAGATTGCGGTGATCGGCCAGGCCTTTCCCTATACGCCAATCGCCAATCCGGCCTGGATGTTTCCGGATTGGGAATTCGGCATCAAGGAAGAGAAAATCGCCACCCGCGTGCAGGCCGCGCGGGATGAGGGCGCGGCCCTGGTTGTGCTGCTATCGCATAATGGGTTTGAGGTGGACCGGAAGCTCGCCGCCCGCGTGCCGGGGCTTGATGTGATCCTGACCGGCCATACGCATGATGCACTGCCGCGCCCCGTGCAAATTGGGCGTACGCTGCTGATTGCGACAGGTGCTTCCGGCAAATTCATCAGCCGGCTTGATCTTGATGTGCAAGGCGGGCGCGTAGCCGGATATCGCCATGCACTGATCCCGGTTTTCAGCAATACAATTGCGCCCGATGCCGACATGGCGGCTTTGGTGCGCGGCCTGCGTGAACCCTATGCCACGGATTTGGCCCGCGTGGTGGGGCGCACGGAAAGCCTGCTATGGCGGCGCGGCAATACGGCCGGCACCTGGGATGATGTGATCTGCGATGCGCTGCTTGAACAACGCGATGCCGAAATGGCGCTTTCGCCCGGCTTTCGCTGGGGCACGAGCTTGCTGCCCGATACCGATATCACCGCCGAGGATGTCTGGGCGCAAACCGCCATCACCTACCCAGCCGCTTATCGCAACGTGATGAAAGGCACGGCGATCAAGGCCTTGCTGGAAGATATTGCCGATAACCTTTTTCACCCCGATCCCTTTTACCAACAGGGCGGGGATATGGTGCGGAGTGGCGGGATCACCTTCGCCCTTGATGTTTCGGCGGCTTCAGGACAGCGCATTTCGAATGTGCGGCTGAAGCGCAATGGTGAGGCCATTGAAGCGTCCCGCGATTACGTTGTGGCCGGTTGGGCCAGCATCAATCAGGCGGTGGAAGGTCCGCCGACCTGGGATTTGGTGTTTCGCCATTTGGCCAAGGGGCCGCTGAATGTAACGCCGCGCCAGGACATTGAATTACGCGGGTTGTAAAGCGCCGGCGCGACGTTAGCGTGGTTGGCGCAGACGGTATTACGGCGGCAGGCGCGCCATCAGCATTTCTGCCTGCTGCCAGAAGGATAGTTCACCGCCATAGCCCCTGAAACGCCCAATTTCCTGCTGATTGTCGATCAGGATGAAGGTGGGGGTCACGCGCCAATTCTGGATATGCTGTAAATCCTCTGGCAGGCCACGGGTGGTGTCCACGCGCCGAAGCGGCGCGCGTCGCCCGAGATCGGACTGGTTCCAAGCCTTTTCGCCCACTTCGGCGAGCCAGCGGCGACACCAGATGCAATCATGCCGGTCCATCATGACCAGCGTGGCATGCTGCGCCGCGACCGCGCGTGCAGGAAGGAGGCAACCCCCCAGCAGTAGCGCGCCGCGGCGCTTCAACATCAATTGGCACCCGTGGCGCGGCGCAGATAGGCGATCAGGTCATTCATTTGCTGTTCATTGCGCAGCCCGGCAAAGGCCATGGACCCGGCCGGCACTACCGCCTTCGGATTGGTGATATAGGCGCGCAGATTCGCCTCATTCCAGGTTAGGCCTTCTTCCGCCTTGGCGCGCATGGGGGCGGAGTAACGGAAGCCTTCCACAGCGCCTGCACGGCGATCAAACACGCCATAAAGATTGGGGCCGACGCCATTGCGCCCGCCTTGAGCCACCGTATGGCAGGCGCGGCATTGGTTGAAGACGCGCTGCCCTGCCTCAGCGTCCTGCGCCGAGGCAAGGCTGGGGGCCATCAGCAAGGGTAGGGCCAGCATGGCGATACGAAACTTCATTTTTCAATTCTCCCGGCAAAGGATTCGAAACCTCCGGATTGTAGCGGGTTTTCTTATTGACCGCTCAAACCACAGTGGCTAGGCTCTCCTTATCATCAATGAAGAGCACGCATGCAAGCGGCTTTTTGGGAGGCTTATGGCCATGAGGTTCAGCTTGGCGCTTTGCCTGTTACTTTTTTCTGGCGGCCGGGTTTTTGCACAAGCAACAGACCTACCGCTGCTGATTGGCGGCTGCCAAGGCTGTCATGGCGCTGCTGGCCAGGGCGGGCACGGCATTCCGGCCATCAAGGGCACCCATAGCCGTGATGAATTCGCTGCGCTGATGCGCGCCTTCAGCGCGAATGAACGGCCCGGCACGATCATGGGGCGCATCAGCCGCGGTTATACGCCGGAACAGATCGCTCTTTTGGCGGCGCATTACGCGCGCCCGCAATAAGCCGGAGGAAAAACATCATGGCCCTTTCCCGCCGCGCCTTCCTTGCCGCCGCGACACTTCCCGCAACCCTTGCCGCACCGCGCATTGCCGCTGCCCAGGCTGGCGCCGGGCGCGTTGTCATCATTGGGGGCGGCTTCGGCGGCGCTTCCGCCGCGCGTTTCGCGCGCGACAATTTCCCCGCGCTCAACATTACGTTGATCGAACGCAGCCGGACCTTCACCACCTGCCCCTATGGCAATCTGGTGCTGGCCGGGCGGCGGGAAATCAACAGCATCACCTTCGGCTACGAAAAACTGGCCGCGCGCGGTGTGCGTGTGGTGCATCAAAGCGTGGTCGGGGTAGATGCCGGCGCGAAGCAGGTGCGCCTCGCGGATGGGGCGCAGGTGCCATATGACCGGCTGATCATGTCGCCTGGCATTGATCTGCGCTGGGGCGCCATTGAAGGCTATGATGAGGCGGCGAGTGAGCGCATGCCGCATGGCTGGGTGCCGTCCTTGCAGCCGATTTCCCTGCTGCGTCGCCAGCTTGAAGCCATGCCCGATGGCGGACGATTCGTGATGGTGATTCCAGACAATCCCTTTCGCTGCCCGCCCGGCCCTTATGAGCGGATCAGCATGGTCGCGGAATATCTGAAGCGCGCCAAGCCACGCAGCAAGCTGATTGCGCTTGATGCGAAGAACGGGTTTTCCAAGCAACCGCTGTTTCAGGATGCCTGGGCGGAACTTTATCCCGGCATCATCGAATGGCGCGGCGCTTCCAATGATGGCCGCGTGACGCGCGTCAATGCCGCCGCCATGGAGGTGGAGACGGAATTCGGCGAAAAGCTGAAGGGCGATGTCATCAATGTGATCCCGCCGCAAACGGCAGCAAAGATCGCGCGCGACGCCGGGCTTGCCAATCAATCCGGCTGGTGCCCAATCAAGCCAGCAACGCTGGAAAGCGCCCAGGTGGAAGGCATTCATGTATTGGGCGATGCGACCATCGCCGCCCCCATGCCGAAATCGGGCTACGTCGCATCTTCGCATGCCAAGCACGCGGTGGCTTGCATCGCAGCATCACTGGCGGGGCGCGCGCCACCTGCCGCGACCTTCTTCAATACCTGCTACAGCCATGTTGGCGCCGATTACAGCATTTCCATTGTTGGTGTCTTCCGCCCCGGCCCGAATGGCTTTGCCGAGGTTGAAGGCTCGGGCGGTGTCAGCCCGCGCAATGCGGCACTCACTGCCGAACGGCGCAAGGAACACCGCCAGCTTGAAGCACTCTATGCCGATGGCTGGTATGACAGCATCACGGATGAGATGTTCGGGTAAAGCGCCGCATCGGCAGCAGCCCCAAGCCTTGCGTTGATCATCGGCAAGCATAGGGTGGCGCCGGGTTCGCTCGGGGGGACATCAAAATGAGTCTTGAAAAAGGCCCGAAATCCTCCTCTCGGCGTGGCTTGTTGCGGGCTGCGGGCGCGGCAAGTCTTGCCAGTGCCAGTGGCATGGCCCAAGCCGTCGGCAATGTCGAAAACCAGCCGCCCAATCTGCCGGAATGGTCACGCAGCCTTGGCGCTGGCGTGATCGAGGAAACCTATGGCACGCGCAGCCGGCATGAAACGGCAGTGCGCCGCTATGTGCCCTGGCTGACGCCGGATCGGGTTTCTTCGGTCTCTTTCACGCCGCTTGCGGATATGCATGGCATCATCACGCCATCCGGGCTGCATTTCGAACGCCATCATGGCGGTGTGCCGGATATAGACCCGGCAGATTATCGGCTGATGATCCACGGCATGGTGGAACGCCCGTTGATTTTCACGCTGGAAGATCTGAAGCGCCTGCCATCGGTCTCCCGCATTCATTTCATCGAATGCCCGGCCAATGGCGGGATGGAATGGCGCGGCGCGCAAATGTCTGGCGTGCAATTCACCCATGGCATGCTTTCCTGTTCGGAATGGACCGGCGTACCCTTGAAGGTATTGCTCGCCCAGACCGGTTTGCGCGCGGGGGCTTCCTGGTTATTGGCGGAAGCATCAGACGCGGCGCATCTGGCGCGATCCATTCCGCTTTCAAAAGCATTGGATGATGCCATCATCGCCTTCGGACAGAATGGCGAAGCGGTGCGCCCGCAACAGGGCTATCCGGTGCGACTGGTTTTGCCTGGCTATGAAGGCAATATGTGGATCAAATGGCTGCGCCGTATTGAGATTGGCGATCGGCCCTGGTTCACGCGCTGGGAAACGCGCACCTATACGGATTTGATGCCCGATGGGCTTTCCCGCCAATTCACTTTTGTGAATGAGGTGAATTCGGTCATCACCGCGCCCTGCCCCGAGAAACCGCTGCGCGGGCGCCCGGGCTTTCTGGAAATCTCAGGCCTTGCCTGGTCCGGCGCGGGGCGCATCACGCGCGTGGATGTCAGTGTGGATGGCGGCGATAATTGGCGAAGTGCTGCGTTGCAGGACCCGGTTCTGCCCAAGGCACTCACACGGTTTCGCATCCCCTGGGAATGGGCGGAAGGCCAGACCGCCTATCTGCAAAGCCGCGCCATGGATGAAACCGGGCGCGTGCAGCCGACCATCACGGCACTGAGGCGTGCGCGCGGGGTGGAGAGCATTTATCACAAGAACAGCATTCATACCTGGCTGGTTGATCGCGACGGGACGGTGGTGAATGTCCAGATTGATGCGTAAGGTCACGGGCTGCGCTGCCGCCATAATGCTGCTTGCTGGGCTTGTGGAGGCGCAGCAGGCACCAAGCCCTGCCGCTGCGATCAGTTATCTTTATCGTCCCTTTGCCGCGCCGCCGGGGGAGAGAACGCGCGCCGATATCGCGTGGCCGGCCGGTGCGGTTGCGCTGCCGTCCTCCATCCCCGGCATTGGCCGCCCTGCAACAACTTTGGAAATCGTCGGCTGGGATATCGCCGTGCGCGGCGATGGCCATAACCTGCCACCCGGCAGCGGCACCGCGAAAGCAGGCGAGGAGCTTTACGTCACCCATTGCGCCGCCTGCCATGGCGATTTCGGTGAGGGGCTGGAACGTTGGCCTGCGCTCATGGGCGGGCGCGGCAGCCTGCGTTCCGACCAGCCAAAGCGCAGCATCGGTTCCTTCTGGCAGCATGCGCCGGCTGTGTTCGATTACATCCGCCGCGCCATGCCTTATGCCGCACCGCAAAGCCTTTCCAATGAAGAATACTACGCCATCACCGCCTATGTGCTGTTCCTGAATGAGCTGATTGGCGAAGAGGATAAGGTGGATGCCGCAAGCCTCAGCACACTTGCCCTGCCCAATCGCGATGGCTTTGTGCTGGAAGCGCGCCCCGATACGGAAGACATTGCCTGCATGAGCAATTGCCGGCAGGGGCGCACGGTGAATGTCACCATGGATAGCCGGCGTTTTGTCGAGCCTGGTTCAGGTTCTGGCACGGATAAGCCGGAGTAAGACGCGAATATTCTTGCGAACCCAAAGGATCAGGGCGATCGCGTAATGATACGCAAAGGGAGAAACACCATGAAGCTTACCCGCCGCGCTGCCTTGGCCGCGCCCGCCCTATTGCTTGCTGTCCGTGCCGAAGCACAGGGCGGCTTTCCCAATCGCGCCGTGCGCATGATTGTGCCTTATACGCCAGGTGGCGTTTCCGACATCACGGCGCGTCTGATCGCAGAGCCCTTGGCGGCTGCCTGGGGCCAGCCTGTGCCGGTGGAAAATCGCGCTGGGGCGGATGGTGTGATCGGGACAGAGGTTGTCGCGCGCAGCGCGCCAGATGGGCATACGCTTGGCCTGGTATCGGTCGCGCATCCGATCAATGCCGCGTTTTATCGGCTTCCCTTCGATACCATGCGCGATTTCACCTTTATCACGCAGACTACGGCGACGCCCTTGGTGCTATGTGCGCCGAAAGCCTTCGCACCCAATACACCCGCCGAATTAGTGGAATATGCCAAGCGCAATCCGGGTGTGACCTTTGCCGGCACGGGCGGCGTGGTGCGCTTGGCGCCGGTGCTTTTTGCCGAGCGTACTGGCATCAAGCTTGAAAACGTGCCCTATCGCGGCAGCACACAGGCGCATCCGGATCTGATCGCCAATCGTGTGAACATCATGTTTGATACGGTGCCGGCCGCACTGCCGCATGTCCAGGCCGGTACGCTCAAGGCCATTGCCACGACCGGCGCACGGCGCAGCCCGCAACTGCCCGATGTGCCGACCCTTGGCGAAGCCTTCCTGCCAGGGTTTGAGGCTTCAACCTGGGGCATGGTGATTGGCCCCGCCGGCATTCCGGCGCCGGTTCTGGCTAAGCTGAATGCCGATATCCGCGCCGCGCTTCAGGTGCCAAGCGTGGTGGAACGCCACAAGACACTCGGCGCTGAGATTGTCTCCAATACGCCGGAAGAAATGCGCGCCTTTACGGAAGCGGAGATGAAAAAATGGGGCGATGCCGCGCGCGCGGCAGGCATTCAGCCGCAATAGTCGCTTTGTATGCAATGGGGATCGCGTGCTGGCGCGCCCCCCGTTCTGGCGTCAGGCTTTTTCGATCTCGCCGCCGCCATCCAACCAATTCTTGAAGCCGCCCAGATTGCGCACATTGGCATAGCCCATGTCATGCAGCGTCTTCAGCACCAGCGCGGATCGCCCGCCCGAGGCGCAATAGGCAACAATCGTCTTGGCGCGATCGAAATTCGCATCATGCAAAGCGGAGGAAGGATCAGCACGGAATTCCACCAGACCGCGCGGAATGGTCAAGGCGCCCGGCACCTTGCCTGAGGCCGCGACTTCGCCCGGTTCGCGCACATCCAGGAACACAACATCCGCGCGGCCAACAAGGCCCTTGGCTTCATCGGCGCTGATGCGCGGCACCACGGCTTCCGCGGCGGCGAGCATTTGTTGGACGGTTAGGGTCATGGCCTTTCTCTCCTCCCTGCTGATGTCACGCAGCAGGTTAGGCTGAGTTGCACATGCAATGGAAGGGCGGACAGTCTTCAGCTTGTATTGAACAGCGCGAGGATGGACGCCAGGTCAGTACCGCCGACCAGGATCACATCATCGCCGGTGCCGCCGCTGAGGAAATCCATCCCGGAAACGCCCATCAGCGTGTCATTGCCCGCGTCGCCGATGAGCGTATCAGCGCCGTTCCCACCCAGGATACTGTCATTCCCGGCGCCACCATGCATAAAATTGGCGCCATCCGTGCCGATCAGCGTGTCACTGCCAGTGCCGGCAATGACCGCTTCGAATTCGGTGAAACTTTCGCCCAGGAAGTTGGTGGCGCCAGTTTGCAGATTGACCAGGTAATTGCCACTGAAGAGCGACGTATCCAGCGTATCATTGCCGCTGCCGCCGACCGCGATATCAGTACCAAGGACCGCGTAGATGTAATCATTCCCGGCACCGCCCAGGGCAGTATCAGCACCACCGCCGCCATTGATCGTATCATCGCCATTGCCGCCCATGATGCTGTCATTCCCGGCACCACCATGCATGAAATTGGCGCCGTCCGTGCCGATCAGCGTATCACTGCCATCGCCGGCGATGACCGCTTCGAATTCGGTGAAGCTTTCGCCGGGGAAGTTGGTGGCGCCAGTTTGCAGATTGACCAGATAATTGCCACTGAAGAGCGATGTATCCAGCGTATCATTCCCGCCGCCGCCAATCCCGACATCAACCCCAATCACCGCATAGATATAATCATTCCCGGCGCCGCCTTCGGCACGGTCAGCGCCACCGCCACCATTGATCGTATCATCGCCAGCATCGCCGTAGAGCGTATTGGCGCCGGTGCTGCCAATGAGTACATCATTCCCACTGCCGCCGATCAGGTTTTCAATACTGATCAGGGAATCCTCCCCGGCGGCACCGGATGAGGTGCCAAGCAGCAAATTCACCGTGACACCCTGGCTGGCGGCAAAGAGGTCGCTAAAGCTCAGCCAATCATTCCCACCGCCGCCATTGATCGTGTCATTGCCAGCGCCGCCATCCAGCGTATTGGCCGTGGCGCTGCCCAGCAGGCTGTCATTGCCATCACCGCCATAGGCACCCTGGCTTGTGGCGTTACCCAACACCAGCGTGTCATTGCCGGCCTGGCCATAGAGGTATTGGTCATTGGCATTGCCGGCGACCAAGCTATCCGCGTCATTGCCGCCATAAAGCTGAATCTGGCGGACATTCAGCGCAATCAGCGTGTCATTGCCATTCTCGCCCCAGCCATAGCTGCCGCTGCCAATAAAATCATTGCCGCCGACGATAATCCGATCCGCGCCATCGCCACCAATCAGATGATGGCTATTGCCAATGCCATCAATCAGCGTGTCGTCACCAATGCCACCATCCAGCGTTTGGATAACACCCGCACCCGCCAGAAGGCTGTCATTGCCATCACCGCCATAGGCGGCCTGCATGGTGTTGCCACCCAGCGCCAGCGTGTCATTGCCGGCCTGACCATAGAGGTATTGGTCATTTGCATTGCCGGCGACCAGGCTATCCGCGTCATTGCCGCCATAAAGCTGGATCTGGCGGACATTCAGCGCAATCAGCGTGTCATTGCCATTCTCGCCCCAGCCATAGCTGCCGCTGCCAATAAAATCATTGCCGCCGACGACAATCCGATCCGCGCCAT
>Ga0172373_10001160_pt1 | contig 42861 bp, 36 predicted proteins | sample Lak10m_2_FD_114546 | JGI IMG/M metagenome (GOLD analysis project Ga0172373, IMG submission 114546) | Freshwater microbial communities from Kabuno Bay, South-Kivu, Congo - kab_092012_10m | ecosystem: Environmental > Aquatic > Freshwater > Lake | place: Democratic Republic of the Congo... | reverse complement strand
GGGGCCATCGCGAGGAACACGGCCTCGTCGAACCGCTCGGCCGGGAACGGCGCGTCGGGGGCGAGCAACCACGGTCGACAGGCCTCGAGGAACTGCTCGGGCGACATGGCCCGGATGTACTCGCCGTTGAAGGCGGCGAGCTTCTTGAGGTCGAAGAAGGCCGGCGAGTGGTTGACGTCCTCGAGCCGGAAGTCGGCCTCCATCTGCTCCCATGCCTGGATCTCGCTGTCGCCACGCGGCGCCCAGCCGAGCGTCATGAGGTAGTTGACCATCGCCTCGGGGAGGATCCCCTCCTCGCGGTACTGTTCGAGTGCGACCTTGTCGCGGCGCTTGGAGATCTTCTTGCGCTGGTCGTTGACCAGCAGCGGCAAGTGCGCCCACACGGGCGGCTCGTGACCGAACGCCTCCCAGAGCATCTGCTGCTTGGGTGTGTTCGGCAGGTGCTCCTCGGCCCGCAACACGTGCGAGATGCGCATCGTGATGTCGTCGACCACGTTGGCGAGCAGGAACATCGGCGACCCGTTGCCGCGGAGCAACACGAAGTCCTCGATGAGGGCGTTGTCGAACTCGACGTCGCCGCGCACGAGATCGCGCACGAGGGTGGCGCCCTCGGGGACACGGAACCGCAGGGCCCGCCCCGGGCCTTCCTCGAGCCCACGGTCGCGCGACCAACCGCGGTAGCCCTGGGTGCCCTCGGCCTTGTTGCGTTCCTCGATGTCGGCCGCCGTCATGTCGCAGTAGTACGCGTGCCCACTCGCGACGAGACGGCGGGCCATCTCGACGTGCTGGTCGGCGTACTCGCTCTGGAAGTACGGGCCCTCGAAGTGCGGATCGTCGCGGTGGATGCCGATCCAGGCCAGCGCGTCGATGATCCCCTCTGTCCACTCGGGGCGGTTGCGCTCGGCATCGGTGTCCTCGATCCGGAGCACGAACGTGCCGCCGAGGCGCCGGGCCAGGGCCCAGTTGAACAACGCCGTGCGCGCCCCTCCGACGTGGAAGTAGCCCGTGGGTGACGGGGCGATGCGGAACCTCGGCGACGACATGGAGGTCGAGGTTACCCGTGGGGTCAGCCGAGCAGGGCGAGGGTCCGGAGCTGACGGACCGCCACCGACAGGGTCGTCACGTCGTGGACCTCGACACGCCGGAGGTCGCCGAAGATGGCGACGCTGGTCCCGATCAGGCGCTCGTTGTGCGCCCACCACGCCTCGACGTCGCCGGCCCCGAGGACGTCGTCGGTGAGATCGGCGAGGGCGCCCACGAGGTCGTCGCGCAGTGCCCCTCGGGCCTGCGTCTGCCACCGCGTCGCCCGCGGCAACCGACCCACGGCCTCCCAGAGCCACCAGAGGTCGAGCCGCTCGAAGGTCGCCCAGTAGTGAGTGGCCACCTCCCCCACGTCACGGCCGGAACGACGGGCGAGGTCGACGATGTCGAAGGCGGTGTGCAGCAACCGCCACGTGACGCTGCGTTCGGCCAACGACTCGGGCACACCGGCGGCGAGACGCCCCGCCTCGGTGGCGAAGACCTCGGCACGCATCCGCCCGGTGAGGTGCGGGTCGAGACCGGTGGCGAGTGTCTCGACACCGACACGGAAGTCGGACACGGCCGCACCGATGTCGAGCGGCAGGCGCCGATGCCGCATCAGCCACAACGTCGATCGCTCGGCCATCGACCGCAGTTCGAGGAACAACTCGAGCTGGACGTCGGGTTTCACACGTCCCGTGAGCGACTCCACCTCGTCCCACAGTCCGACGAGCCCGAGGATGTCGCGAGCCGCCACCCACGCCCGGGCGATGTCGACGACGCCGACTCCCGTCTCCTCCCAGAGGCGGTGGTCGAACGAGATCCCCGAGAGGTTCACCATCTGGTTGCCGAGTTGGGTGGCGATGATCTCGCGGCGCAGTCGGTGTGCACGGATCTCGTCGGCGAAGGCGTCGCGCACCTGAGCCGGGAAGTATCGGAACAACTCGGGTTCGAGGCACGGATCGTCGGGCAGGTCGGAGCGGACGAACTCGGCGATGTCGGAGGTCTTCGTGTAGGCGAGCAGCACCGAGAACTCCGGCGTGGTGAGGCCTCCGCCGGCAACCTGCCGCTCGGTGATCTGTCGATCGGTGGGCAGGAACTCGAGCGACCTGTCGAGCCAGCCGTCGGCCTCCAGCAGGTTCAGGTAGCGCGCATGGACGTTGGCCATCGGGTTGGCCTGACGGCGGGCGATCGCGAGGGCGAGGGTCTGGGCGCGGTTGTCGTCGAGAACGAGGTCGGCCACGTCGTCGGTCATCGACGCCAGCAGCTCGTCGCGCTGATCGGGGCTCAACCGGCCCGATGCGACGGCCGGCCCGAGAAGGATCTTGAGGTTGACCTCGTGGTCGCTGCAGTCGACGCCTGCCGAGTTGTCGATCGCGTCGGTGTTGACCAAACCGCCCGCGAGGGCGTACTCGACCCGTCCACGCTGGGTGAACCCGAGGTTGCCTCCCTCCCCCACCATCCGACACCGCAGGTCGCGCCCGTCGACCCGGACGGCGTCGTTGGCGCGGTCGCCGACGTCGGCGTGGGTCTCGGTCGACGCCTTGACGTAGGTCCCGATCCCGCCGTTCCAGAGGAGGTCGACGGGAGCGCGCAGGATCGCCGAGATCAGTTCGGCCGGGGTGAACGACGACCGCTCGGTCCCGAGACGCTGTTGGACACGAGGGCTGATCTCGATCGTCTTCAACGAACGCTCGAAGACTCCGCCACCCTCGCTCACCAGTGACGGGTCGTAGTCGGCCCACGACGATCGGGGCAGTGCGAACAGTCGCTGCCTCTCCGCGAAGGAGACCGCCGGGTCGGGATCGGGGTCGAGGAAGACGTGACGGTGGTCGAAGGCCGCGACGAGACGCAGGCGCGGCGACAACAGCATCCCGTTGCCGAACACGTCGCCGCTCATGTCGCCGACACCGACCACGGTGAGTTCGTCGCGTTCGACGTCCTTGCCGAGCGCTGCCGCGTGGCGGCGCACGCTCTCCCACGCACCCCGGGCCGTGATGCCCATCGCCTTGTGGTCGTACCCGACGCTGCCGCCCGACGCGAAGGCATCGTCGAGCCAGAACCCGCGCTCGCGGGCGATCGCGTTGGCGATGTCGCTGAAGGTCGCCGTGCCCTTGTCGGCGGCGACCACGAGGTACGGGTCGTCGCCGTCGTGACGCACCGTCGAGGGCGGCGCGACGACGGCACCGTCGCGGATGTCGTCGGTCAGGTCGAGCAGGCCACCGATGAACGCCCGGTAGCACGCCACCCCTTCGGCCCGGTAGTCGTCGGGCGACACCGGCGGCCGCTTGACCACGAAGCCGCCCTTGGCGCCGGTCGGAACGATGACAGCGTTCTTCACGATCTGGGCCTTCACCAGTCCGAGGATCTCGGTGCGGAAGTCCTCCCGCCGATCGCTCCACCGGATGCCTCCGCGGGCGATCGCACCGTTGCGGAGGTGGACCCCTTCGACCCTCGGAGAACAGATCCAGATCTCGTGACGCGGACGCGGCATCGGGAGGTCGGGGACCTTGGTCGCGTCGAACTTGAGGGCGATCACCTCACGCGGTCCGCCGTCGTCGCCGGGCCGGAAGGCGTTGGTGCGCACCGTGGCCGTGACCAGCGCGACGAACGCCCGCACAGTGCGGTCGTCGTCGAGGCTCGGCACGCCGTCGAGCGCCTCGTCGAGCGCCGCCCGGCACTCCGCCTCGCGCTGCTCACCTGCGACGTCAGGATCGAAGCGCGCCGCGAACAGATCGACGAGGAGCGCGGCGATCGCCGGGTGACGCCCGAGCGCACCTTCGAGGAACTGTTGGCTGAACGGGAAGCCGATCTGGCGCAGGTAACGGGCGTAGGCCCGCAGGACCTCGACCTGGCGTGCGGTCAGGCCGGCCCGGAGGACCAGACGGTTGAAGCCGTCGACCTCGACCAGTCCCTCGAACGTGGCACGGAAGGCGTCCTGGACCCGGCGTCGGACCGCCTCGTCGAAATCGACCTCGGCCGGGACCTCGACCCCGACGTCGTGGACCCACACGTCGGTAGCACCGGCGAAGTGGAAGGCGCGCTCGTCGATCGCCCTGAACCCGAGTTGGTCGAGCAACGGGAGCAGGTCGGCGAGGGCCACGGCGGCTCCGCGCCGGTAGACGCGGAACCTCCACTCGGAGGGGCCGGCCTCCTCGAAGTGCATGACCGACGTCGCCAGCGTCTCGTGACCGGCAGCGAGCCGATCGACGATCGGGAGGTCGAGCGCGGCGCTGTTCGGCCAGTTGAGTTCGTCGTAGCCCGCAGGGACGGTCGCCCTCAGCCGCGCGAGCAGCGCACCGGCCTCTGCTGCACCGTGGCGCTCGGCGAGGGCGCCCTCCACCGCCGCCAGCCAATCGGCCGCGACCTCGCCCGAGGTGCCCTTGACGCTCATCCGGTGTCCGTCCTCTCCGACCACGCTGTCGATCAGTCCGTGACGCCAGTGTGCCACACGTGGCCCACCCTCCCCCAGCGGCCTAGTCTCGACCGCATGGCCCAACGCAACGTCCTCGGCGACGATCTCGAGCCCTGCTCGTCCGACCCTCTGACGGGGTACTACCGCACGGGCTGCTGCGAGAACCGCGGCGACGACCCGGGCCTCCACGTCGTGTGCGTCGTGTGCACCGACGAGTTCCTCGAGTTCTCCCGCGGCGTGGGCAACGACCTCAGCACCCCGATGCCCCAGTACGGCTTCCCAGGGTTGCGCGCCGGTGACCAGTGGTGCCTCTGTGCCAGCCGCTGGCAGGAGGCCTTCGAGGCCGGGAGGGCGCCACGGGTGCGGCTCGCGTCGACCCACCTCTCGGCCCTCGAGTACTGCTCGCTCGCCGATCTGCGCGCCCACGCCATCGATGGCTGATCCTGCGGCCGACACCGGCTCTGGCACCGGCCCGAGTACTGGCCCGAGCACCGGCCCGAGCACCGGCGGCGCTCCCGTTCCCGTCGTCGACCTCAGGGCATGGTTCGACACGAGCGACGTCGAGGGAGTCGCACGTGCCGTCGACAGGGCGTTCACCGACGTCGGCTTCGTCGTCGTCACCGGACACGGAGTCGACCCCGATCTGATCTCCCGCACCCGCTCGGCATTCGCCAGGTTCTTCGAGCAGTCGGCCGACGAGAAGGCGACCGTGCGGGCTGCACGGCTCGGCGAGTCGGGGTGGGCCCCACTGGGGATGGAGGCCAACGCCTACTCCTTCGGCGACGAGTCGCCGCCCGACCTCAAGGAGAGCTACCGCCTCGGGGCACACCTGCTCCCGGGTCGGCAGGCGCTGCGCGGCGCCAACGTGTGGCCCGGCGCACCCACCGACCTCCGGGAGTGTGCGGAGGAGTACGTCGCCGCCGTCGACGCCCTCCACCTCGAGTTCCTCCGCATCTGCGCCGCCGCACTCGACGTCGGCGACGCCGACCTGTTCCGCCGTACGTCGCTGCGCAACGACAACACGCTGAACGTCAACTGGTACGGACCCGTGAGCGCGCTGGGTGCGGCGCGCGAGGGCCAGTACCGCATCGGACCGCACACCGACTTCGGCTCCGTCACGATCCTTCACCGTGAGCCCGGCGCCAGCGGACTCGAAGTGCGGCTCCCGGGTGGCGAGTGGGTCGCTGCCCCGCTCGTCGACGGCTCGTTCACCATCAATGCCGGCGACATGCTCGCTCTGTGGTCGGGTGGTCGGTGGCGATCGGCCGTGCACCGCATTCCCGCACCCGACCCGGGCGATCCGGCGATGGTCTCGCTCGTCTACTTCTGCGAGCCCGACCCCGAGACCGTCATCACGCCACTCGGTGGAGCAGGCGAGAGCGTCATCGCCGGCGAGTATCTGCGCGCCAAGATCGACGCCATCTCGTTCGGCACCTGACCCGCAGCGTCCGAGCGGCATCACGACACGGCGGCGACACCGTCGACGGGCGCGCCACCCCCACACGCCCTACGCACTACGGTCGGCTCGTGAGTGCTCCTGCCCCGACCCTGCGTGGGTGGTCACACCTCGTCGCCTTCCCGGTGATGGTCGTCGCCGGTTCGCTGCTCGTCGCGTTCCGCGCCGCGACGACGTCGGCCCGGTTGCTCCTCATGGTCTACGTCGCCGGCACGGCAGCGATGTTCGGCATGTCGGCCCTCTACCACCGTGTCCGATGGTCGCCGCGCGTCAAGTCGCTCCTCCAACGCTGCGACCGCAGTGCGATCTACCTGGCCATCGCCGGCGGGTACACACCGGTCGCCGCTCTCTGCCTCGAGGGCGGCGCCCGAGTGGGTGTGCTGGCCGGGGTCTGGGCCGGCAGCCTCGTCGGCATGGCACTCACGTGGGCACCCGGTGTGCACCGCGCCTGGAAGGGAGCCGGGTACATCGTGGTCGGCTGGATCGCGGCGCTGACGTTCCCCGCGCTGGCCGAGGGGCTCGGCACTCTCGGCTTCGCGCTGATCCTCGCCGGCGGGGTCTGCTACACGATCGGCGCGCTCGCCTTCGCCACCCACTGGCCCGATCCGTGGCCGCGCGTGTTCGGCTTCCACGAGGTCTTCCATGTCTTCACGCTCGTGGCCGCCTCGCTGCAGTTCACGGCGATGGCAGCGGTCGTGGCTCCGCGTCTGTCGGCCTAGGGCCTTCGCGCACGATCACCCACTGGGCGAGCAGGACGCCGGCGATCACGACAGCCGCTCCGACCAGTTTGATCCCGCGGACCTCCTCGCCGAGGAACACGACCGACCACACGATCGCGAGGGCGACCTCGGCCGTCATCACCATCGCCACGATGCCCGGGGCGATGTGGCGCATCGCTCGGTAGAAGAAGACGTTCGACAGCAACGTCGGAACGAGCGCGAACAACAGCACCTCGGCCACGAGGGTCGCCCCCGTCGGCACCGCCAGACCACCACAGACGGCCAGTGGCGCCATCGCCACGGTGCCGCCGAGCACGTTCCAGCCCGCTTGGACGACCCCGTCGGTCGGCGGCAGGACTCGTCCGCTCACGATCATGAACGCGGCCATCAGAATCGCCTGGAAGATCACGATCCCGACACCGAACCCGCTGATCTCCCCCACCCCGCCGAACAGCTCGGGCACGGTGAGCACGACACCGGCCATCACCACGCCGAGCGACACCCAGATCAGCGGCGACGCACGGTGGTGACCGAGCAGCGACGAACCCACCACGACGAGGACCGGGTAGATGTAGACGATCACGATGTACACGGAGACGTCGAGATACTCGAGCGACAGGAACCCGATGTAGACCATCGTCGCGAAGAGCATCCCGAGAGCGAGCGACCTCACGTGTGGCACAGCGAGCGGGTCGGGCCCACCGCGACGGTGACGGATCAGCAGGAAGGTCCAGAGCAGCGCGGCCGCGATGCCGAACCTCCAGAACAGCATCGACTCGGCACCCAGCGATCCGAGGAGGTCCTTGCCCACCACCGACGACAGCGAGTACGCCGACGCGCACCCCATCGCCCACAGGACACCGGCCGTGGCGTTGCGGCCCTCGTGGGTCATCCGAGGAGTCTCTTGGCGATGACCATTCGTTGGATCTGGTTGGTGCCCTCGTAGATCTGGGTGATCTTGGCGTCGCGCATCATCCGCTCGACGGGGAACTCCTCGGTGTAGCCGTAGCCGCCGAGGAACTGCACGCAGTCGGTGGTGACCTGCATGGCCACGTCGCTGGCGAAGCACTTGGCCATCGCCCCGGCGACACCGAGCTCGCCGTGCGGATCGTCGTCGTCGGCCATCGCACAGGCGCGGTAGACGAGGGCGCGTGCCGCTTCGACGCGCATCCCGGCGTCGGCCACCATCCACTGCAGACCCTGGTTGTCGGCGAGCGGACGACCGAACGTGCGACGCTCCTTCAGGTACCCGACGGCGTAGTCGAGCGCGCCCTGGGCGACACCGACGGCCTGTGCGCCGATCGTGGGACGGCTGCGGTCGAGGGTGTGCATTGCGATCGCGAAGCCCTGCCCCACCTCGCCGATCCGGTTGGCATCGGGGACGCGCACCTCGTCGAGCCGGATCACACCGGTGGGTGATCCCTTGATGCCGAGCTTGTGCTCGAGCTTGTCGACCTGGACACCCCAACCGGCCTCGACCAAGAAGGCGGTGATGCCCTTGTGGCGGTCGTCGGAGGTGCGCGCGAAGACCGTGTAGAGGTCGGAGATCCCGGCGTTGGTGATCCAGCACTTCGTCCCGGTGATGACCCAGTCGTCGCCGTCGCGCACGGCCCGGGTCGTCATGCTCGCGACGTCGCTGCCGGCGTCGGGCTCGCTGAGGCCGTAGCTGCACTGACTGTCGCCGCTCGCCACCCGCGGGAGGTACCGCTGCTTCAGGTCGTCTGACCCGAAGTTGATCACCGGCAGCATCCCGAGCTTGGAGATGAGGAACGACAGGCTCGTGCTCACGCACACGCGCGCCAGTTCCTCGGCGGCGATCGCCTGATCGACCAGAGAGGCACCGGATCCGCCGTACTCGACCGGGTAGCTGAGGGCGGTCAGCTCCATGGCCTGCAGGTCGGCGAAGTTCTCCCACGAGTAGGTCGCGGTGCGGTCGACCTCGGCCGCCCGCGGTGCGATGCGCTCTTCGCAGAACCGACGCAGGACCGAGCGGAACTCGCGCTGCTCGTCGGTGAGGGTGATCGACTGCACGGCCGACTCCTCAGAGCCCGACGAGCGAGCGCCACTGGGCGGGGAACGCCGCCTCGACCTGCGCGGGAGTCATCCGCAACGTGGCCTCGGGCACCATGTCGACCAGCGCACGCGCCTCGGTGTAGTGGTGAGGGTGGGCCATCCCGGCGAAGCGCAGACGCCGGACCTCGACGAGGTCGGCCGGCGCAGAGGCGAGAAAGCCCCAGATCGTGAAGGCGATCGTCAGGTCGTGCACGACAGGGGCACGACTGAACAGCGACGCTCGTCGGAGGGCGATGCCGAGGCATCCGCGGATGGCATCGTCGGCGTGCTCTCCCTCGTGGAGACGCAGGCGGGGCCGGAACCCTTCGGCGATGGTCAATGCGAAGCCCTGGTCGGGGCCCTGGAAACCGAGCTGTTCGCCCTGGGGCTGGAACCCCTCGACCTCGGCCCGACGCCCGGGCGACCACGGGCGGGCCACGGTGGGCGGCGACGAGTACGAACGGACGGTGTCGACCGCAGGGGTCGGTGCGAAACGGGGGGAGGCCATACCTCCTCAGTCTGGCACTCAGCGCGGAGCGTGCAACAGCCCGAAGACGAGACCGTCCTCGAGCGCTCGCCACGAGGCCTCGATGATGTTGCCGCTCACCCCGATGGTGGTCCATGAGCGCTCGCCGTCGGTGAAGTCGATCAGCACGCGGGTGACGGCGCCGGTGGCCGTCGCCCCGTCGAGGATGCGCACCTTGTAGTCGGTCAGGTGCACCCGGTCGAGGCCCGGATAGGCCGCGGTCAGCGACGCGCGCAGTGCCGTGTCGATCGCGTTGACCGGACCGTTGCCCTCGGCCGTGTGGACGTGCCGGGTGTCGCCGACCCACACCTTGACCGTGGCCTCGGTGGTGAAGTCGCCGCTCGGCAGTTCGTCGGTGATGACGCGCATCGACTCGACCTTGAAGAACTCGTGCTCCCACCCCGAGGCTCGGCGCATCAGCAACTCGAGCGAGGCATCGGCCGCCTCGAAGTGGTAACCCTCGTGCTCGAGACGCTTGAGGTCGTCGATCACCTGGTTGACTGCCGGGCCATCCATCGGCAGGCCGAGCTCCTCGGCCTTCATCTCGATGGTCGCACGGCCCGCCATCTCGCTGACGACGAAGCGGGTGCCGTTGCCCACCAGTTCGGGGTCGACGTGCTCGTAGGCGTCCTTGGCGCGCTTGATGGCGCTGACGTGCAGGCCGGCCTTGTGGGCGAACGCCGAGGTGCCCACGTACGGGGCCTGCGGGTTCATCGGACGGTTGAGGATCTCGGCGACGTGCTTGCTGACGGCGGTGAGCCGTTCGATGTTCCCCTCCGGAAGGCAGGTCATGCCGAGCTTGAGCTGCAGGTTCGGGATCACCGTGGTCAGATTGCAGTTGCCCGTGCGCTCACCGAGGCCGTTGAGGGTGCCCTGCACGTGGCGAGCGCCGGCGACAACGGCCGCCATCGAGTTGGCGACCGCGCAGCCCGTGTCGTCGTGGCAGTGGATGCCGATCGTGGCGTCGTCGCCCACGTGCCGCTTCACGTCGGCGACGATCTGCTCGACCTCGTGCGGCAGCGACCCACCGTTGGTGTCGCACAGCACGAGGTGGCTGGCGCCGTTGACGACCGCCGCCTCGATGGCACGGAGGCTGAACTCGGGGTTGCGCTTGTAGCCGTCGAAGAAGTGCTCGAGGTCGACCATCACGAGGCGCCCCTGGCCACGGAGGAACCCGACCGAGTCGGCGATCATCGCCGCGCCCTCCTCGAGCGTGGTCTGGAGCGCTTCGAGGACGTGGTAGTCCCACGACTTGGCGACGATGCACACCGCAGCGGTGTTCGCCTCGATCAGGTTGCGCAGCGTGGCGTCGTCGTCGCTCTTACCGCGGGGCCGACGGGTGCTCCCGAAGGCGACCATCGTCGAGTGGGCGAGGCGCAGTTCCTTGGAGGCGCGGGCGAAGAACTCGACATCCTTGGGGTTTGCTCCGGGCCAGCCGCCCTCGATGTAGGTCACGCCGAGGTGGTCGAGCTGCTCTGCGATACGCAGTTTGTCGTCGACGGTGGCCGAGACGCCCTCGACCTGGAGGCCGTCGCGCAAGGTGGTGTCGAAGACCTCGACGGCCTGACCGGCGAGGTCGGGACGCATCGGGGAGGCAGCGGTGACGCTCATGGGAACTCCTGGTTCGAGGACTCGGGACGGACGTGACGGGAGAAATGAAAGAGCCGCCCGGAGGGGCGGCTCAGAGCGCACATCGGCAGGGGCCGACGTGCGCTAACGAATGATGATGATGGCGGCGACGGCGTTCATCGACGTCATTCAACCGGCCCGCGCTCGTCGCGTCAACCTCTGCGCGTACGGGCCTGTGGACAGACTGTGGACAGCGGGGTCGGCCTGCGGGCAGGCCGGGGAGAACCCGAGGTCAGGCGTGCTCGCACCAGTCGGCGTAGCGCGGGTCCTGGCCACGCACGGCCTTGGCGTAGACATCGGCGATCGCACGCGTCTTGGGACCGGGGCAGGGCACCTTGCGGTCGTCGACCGAGTTGACCGAGCTGATCTCGGCAGCGGTCCCGCACACGAAGATCTCCTCGGCGATGTAGAGGTCGCTCCGAGCGATGTTGTCGACGCGGACCTCGTACCCGAGGTCGCGGGCGATCCGCGAGACCGAGTTCTGGGTGATGCCCTCGAGGGCTCCGGCCGAGATCGGCGGGGTCAGGATCGTGTCGTTGCGGACGACGAAGATGTTCTCGCCCGTGCACTCGGCGACCAGACCGTTGGGGGCGAGCATGATCGCCTCGTCGTAGCCGGCCTTGAGCGCCTCGACCTTGGCGAGCGAGCTGTTCACGTAGTTGCCGACGGTCTTGGCGGCCGGCGGCATCGTGTTGTGGTCGTGACGGGTCCACGACGAGATCTTCATCCGCACGCCCTTGTTGACCGCGTCGTCGCCCAGATAGGCACCCCACGGCCAGCAGGCGATGGCCACGTCGACCTTGCACGGCAGGGTGTTGAGGCCCATCTCGCCGTAGCCGTAGTAGGCCAGCGGACGCACGTAGCAACCCGGGAGACCAGTGCTGCGCACGGTGTCCTTCACGGCCTGGACGAGCTCCTCCACCGAGTAGGGGATCTCCATCCCGACGATCTTGGCCGAGTTGTGCATCCGGACCATGTGGTCGGTGAGCCGGAAGACGGCGGGGCCGTCGGCGGTCTCGTAGGCACGGATCCCCTCGAACACGCCGGTGCCGTAGTGGAGGGTGTGGGTGAGCACGTGTGTCTGGGCCTTGTCCCAGTCGACGAGCGTGCCGTTCATCCAGATCTTCGGAGTGGTGGTGATAGGCATTGATCTTCCCTGTCGTGCGTGTGGTGTCGTGCGGTGGTCGTGCGTGTGGTGGAGCGCGGCTGGCGTCAGCCTGCCACGCGGGCGGCGATCTGGGTCCCGATCTCGGAGGTCGAGCCGGTGACCGGATCGGCGCAGGCCGCGCGCACACGGTCGGCGGCCGCCGACTCGCCGAGGAAGTCGAGCATCAGCGCCGCCGAGAGGATCGCCGCGGTCGGGTTGGCCTTGCCGGTCCCGACGATGTCGGGAGCCGAACCGTGCACCGGCTCGAACATGCTCGGGCCGGTGCGGGCCGGGTTGAGGTTGGCGCTGCTGGCGAGGCCGATGCCACCGCTGACCGCACCACCGAGGTCGGTGAGGATGTCTCCGAACAGGTTGTCGGTGACGATGACGTCGTACCGCTGCGGGTCCTGGACGAAGTAGATGCAGGCTGCGTCGACGTGGTTGTACGCCGTCGAGACCTCGGGGTACTCGGAGGCGACAGCGTCGAACGCCCGCTGCCACAGGTCGCCGGCGAAGGTCAAGACGTTGGTCTTGTGCACCAGCGTGACGTGCTTGCGGCGGGTCATCGCCAACTCGAACGCGTAGCGGCAGGCCCGCTCGGCGCCCATGCGGGTGTTGACCGAGCCCTGGGTCGCGACCTCGTGCGGGGTGCCCTTGCGCAGCACGCCACCCTCGCCCACGTACGGACCCTCGGTGTTCTCGCGGATCACCACGAAGTCGTGGGGCACCGAACCGCCGGGCGCCGTACCGATGAACGGACGCTGGTTGACGTAGAGGTCGAGTTCGAAGCGCATCTTCAGGAGCAGGCCTCGCTCGATGACACCCGGGGGCACCTCGGGGGTGCCGACGGCGCCGAGGAGGATCGCGTCGAACTCCCGCAGCTGGGCGAGGACGCCGTCGCTCAGGATCTCGCCGTCGCGCAGGTAGCGCGCCCCGCCGAGGTCGAAGTCGGTGGTGTCGATGTCGACGCCCGCGGCGCGGACGACCTTCAGGGCCTCGGCGGTGACCTCGGGACCGATCCCGTCGCCGCCGATGACTGCGATGCGATGTGCCATAGGCCCGCCACGGTAGCGGTTCGGGCCGCCAACCTCCCTCTCCGCGTCTCGGCCACGAGACTGCGCCGGTACCATTTCGAGACCATGGCCGCGACCCACCACTTCACCCCGAGGACCCACGCCCGCCTCACTGCGGAGCACTACGACCTCACCACTCGCGGCCGCATCGAGGTGGCCGACAAGATCGAAGCCGCCCGTCTCCTCGGCGACCTCAAGGAGAACGGCGACTACCACGCCGCCAAGGACGAGCAGGGTCACATGGAGTCGCGCATCCGGGTCCTCGAGCACTACCTCGACCCCGACAACCACGTCGTCGTCAGCCCCGCCGACGACGGCACGGTGTGCCCGGGCACCATCGTCACGATCGTGTACGAGGGCGACGCCGACAGCGACGCAGAGCAGTACCTCGTCGGGCATCCCGAGGAGAAGGCCTCCGACTCCGCACTCGACATCATCAGCCCCGAGTCGCCCCTCGGCAAGGCCCTCGACGGCAGTGCCGAGGGGGCGTGGGTCGAGTTCGCGGCACCGAACGGACGCACCCTGCGAGTGCGCATCCTGAAGGTCGACGTCAACGCGTGATCGAGACGGCGTGAGTCACCCTCGCCTGCCGCACGGGGCGGCGATGGAACTGCCGGGCCGCGGGACGACCTACGTCCGCACGATCGACGGGCCCGCAGGGGCCCCGACCCTGCTGTTGCTGCACGGGTGGACGGCGACGGCCGACCTCAACTGGTTCCGGTGCTACCAACCCCTCGGTGAGCACTACTCGGTGGTCGCCCTCGACCACCGAGGCCACGGTCGCGGCATCCGCTCCCGCAAACGGTTCACCCTCGCTGACTGCGCCGACGACGCGATGGCGGCCTGCGACGTGCTCGGTATCGACTCCGTGATCCCCGTCGGGTACAGCATGGGCGGGCCGGTCGCCTCTCTCGTGTGGCAACGTCACCGCGAGCGGGTCGACGGGTTGGTCCTGTGCGCCACCGCGCCGTACTTCCGCTCTCGTCGCGAGGAGCGGATCGGCTTCCTCGGGCTCACCGGACTCGCCGGCCTCGCCCGACTCACCCCGGCACAGGCCAAGGCTCGCCTGACCGAGCAGTTCTACCTACAGCGCAAGGCCGAGAAGTGGGACGAGTGGGCGATCGCCCAGATCTCGGTCCACGATTGGCGAATGGTGCTGGAAGCCGGTGGAGCGATCGGGAACTTCGACGCCCGACCCTGGCTCGGCGAGGTCGACGTCCCGACCGCCGTCATCATCACGATGCGCGACCAGGTCGTGCCGCTGCGCCGCCAGGTGCTCTTCTTCGAGGGCATCCACGGGGCCGAGGCCTACCGTGTCGACGGCGGGCACGATGCGGTCGCCACCGAGGAGTCGGGGTTCGTCCCCACTCTCCTGCGTGCCGTCGACTCTGTCGTGGCACGGGCCGGAGACGACGCCCGATGAAGGTCCGCACTCCCCTGCTCGTCGCCGGACTCGCCCTGCCCACCGTGGTGTGGCGACTCGTTCGCCGACGCCGAACCCCCGGCACGACGGGACGGCTGCGGACCACGTTGCTGCGACGCAACTCCGATGTCGTCCGCCTCGGGGTCACCGTCGGCGCCGACTACGCGACCACCGCCGCGCGCAAGGCCTTCGCCGGCGCACACCGGCGCGAGCAACTCGACCGCGAGCGCGAGATGCGTACCGCCGACGCCGTGGCCGAGCGACTCGGCAACATGAAGGGCGCCCTGATGAAGCTCGGCCAGATGGCGAGCTACGTCGACGAGGGTCTCCCCGCTCCGCTGCGGGAGGCGCTGGCACAGCTGCAGGCGAGCGCACCCCCGATGAGCGCCGAGCTCGCGGCCGAGGTCATCCGCGGCGACCTCGGCGCCGGCCCCGACGAACTCTTCGCGACCTGGGATCCCGTCCCGCTGGCCTCTGCGAGCATCGGACAGGTCCACAAGGCGATCGTCGTCGACCCGCGCACGGGGGTCGAGCGGGCGGTGGCCGTCAAGGTGCAGTACCCCGGGGTCGCCGATGCCGTCGCCACCGACCTGCGCAACGCCGACTTCCTCGGTCTGCTCCTCAAGCAGGGCTTCGGCGGGCTCGACCCCGACGAGATGGTCGCCGAGATCAAGGAACGCATCGTCGAGGAACTCGACTACCGCCTCGAGGCCCGCAACCAGCAGATCTTCGCCGACCACTACCGCGGCCACCCCTTCATCCACGTGCCCGAGGTCGTCCCGCACCTCTGCGGCGAGCGCGTGCTCACCACCGAACTCGTCGACGGGGCCACGTGGCGCGAGATGCTCGAGTGGCCCCAACGCGAACGCGATCTCGTCGGCGAGACCCTGTTCCGCTTCGTGTTCCGCAGCCTCTACGGCATGCACGCCTTCAACGGCGATCCGCACCCGGGCAACTACCTCTTCCACCCCGGTGGGCGCGTGACCTTCCTCGACTTCGGACTCGTGAAGCACTTCAGCGACGACGAGATGGCCACCTTCGTCGAGATGGTCCGCTCGGCCGCCTACGACCACGACGTGCCGCGGTTCCGCTCGGTGGTCGAGTCGGCCGGGATGCTGCGGCCTGGTTGCCCCAGTGGCGACCAAGAGGTCGGCGAGTACTTCAGCCAGTTCTACGAGAGCGTGCGCGACGACCGCGAGGTCACGTGGTCGGGCGAGTACGCCAGCCGGATCGTGCGCCACACGTTCGATCGCACGAGTCCGATCGCCCAGTACGCGACCGTCCCGCGGGCGTTCGTCTTCATCCAGCGCATCAACCTCGGGCTGTACGCGCTGCTCGGCGAACTGCGCGCCACCGGCAACTACCGGCGCATCGCCGAGGAGCTGTGGCCCTTCGTACAGGGCCCACCGAGCACACCGCTCGGTGAGGCCGAACGGCAGTGGATGGCCGCTCGCCGGTAGCGTCGCCCACCATGCGGTCGCACCCCTCCCACCTCCTCGTCGCGCTGATCGCCGGCGCCACCCTCCTCACCTCGTGCGGTGACGGAACGGTCACCCCGGCCGAGACAACGGCACCGACCGACACCGTCGGCGGAGCCGAGACGACGGCAACGGGCGCCGACCCGCAGTGGGTCAAGCCCACCGTGTCGCTCCCCGACACCCTCCCGACCGAGCTGGTCGTCACGACCCTCACGCCCGGCACCGGCGACCCGGCCACCGTCGGTTCGACGGTGATCGTCCACTACGTCGGTGTGCGCAGCGAGACCGGCCAGGAGTTCGACAACAGCTACGACCGCGGCGACCCGTTCCCCGTCGTCCTCGGCGCCGGCCAAGTCATCGAGGGCTGGGACACCGGACTCGTGGGCGTCCAGACCGGCGAGCGTCGTCAGCTCGACATTCCCGCCGACCTCGCCTACGGCGACTCGCCGCAGGGTGATGTCATCCAGGCCGGCGACGCGCTCACCTTCGTCGTCGACGTCGTCGCCGTGCTCCCCGCCTCGTCGGCCGACGACCAGCCCGACCTGACGGTCGATGCCCGCGAGAACGTTGAGGCCCTCGTCAGCGACGACCTCGTCGTGGGTGAGGGTGCCGCCCTCGCCGAGGGTCAGCACGCCGCCATCCAGATCGTGCTCTTCCGCGCCGACACCGGCGCCGAACTCGACTCGTCGTGGGGCAGCGCTCCGGCGACCTTCACCGTGAGCGACACCTCCGAGATCTTCCCGATCTTCGTCGAGGCTGTCCGCGGCATGAACGTCGGCGGCCGGCGCCTCGTCCAGATGCCCTTCACCGAGGTGTGGGACGGAGCGGGCAACGAGAACCTCGGCCTTCCCGCCGGTGTCGACCTCGTGGTCGCCATCGACCTCGTGGCCGCGTACTGACCGGCGGTCACGCCGCCAGCACCACGACCTCGTCGCCATCGGCGAGACGCGCCACTGTGGCGCTCGCCCACGGCGCCACGACCTGCACCACCCGCGCACGACGTCGCGACGGGTAGGCACCGGGCCGTGGCCCGGAACCCGGCCGGGTCAGCCACGGGTGCGTCACGATCGCCACGAGGTCGAAGTCGCGGACGGCGGCCGATGCGGGCGACGCAAACAGTTCGGACTCGTTCGGCGCCTCGGCGAGGAAGGTCACCCGGACCGCGGCGGGACCTCGTTCGAGGAGCTCCCACGGGTCGAGCAGTTCGAGCCCGAACAGGCGCACCGTGGGGGCGAACGGAGCGCCCGACTCGTGGAGCCGGTGCTCGAACCACTCGGCGACGAGCACGGGGGGCGGGGTGAGTGACGGGGGAACGGAATCGTGTCGGCTGTCCATACCCCTGCTGGGCACGGCGCGAGGGCCGCGACGGAAATCAGCGACCCAAGTGGCGGGTCACTTCGTCGGCCGCCGAGCGGACCGCCGCACCGAAGCGGCGAGCCGGCGTACGGCTGAGACGTTCGAGCGGCCCGCTGACGCTGACCGCAGCGATCACCGCTCCCGAGGTGTCGAGCACGGCAGCGCTCACCGACGCAACGCCGGCCTCACGTTCCTCGACGCTCTCGGCGACGCCACCGGCCGCATCGCCTCGGAGGATCTTGCCCGCCGAGCCCACCTCGAGCGGGAGGAGCGCGCCGTCGGGGACGATCCACTGGAGGGCGTGGTCGGACTGGAGCGAGACGACACAACGCCGAGCCTCGCCGTCGCGGACGAAGAGTTGGACGCTCTCGCCCGTTGCGTCGCGCAGCGCCACAAGGGCAGGACGAGCCAGATCGGCGAGGGGGAACGCCGCCTGTGCCGCGCGGCCGAGACCAATGAGCCCGAAGCCGAGGCAGAACCGACCCTGCGCATCGCGACGGACGAGGTGGTGCCCCTCGAGGTGGACGGCGAGCCGGTGCGCCGTGGCCCGCGGCAGGCCGGTGGCGGCCTGGAGGGCCGCGAGGTCGAGCGGGGCGACGGCGAGGGCCTGAAGGATGTCGACCGCCTTGTCAACCGGCCCGGGCGCGCGTACACTGTCCACGGACGGGAATGGTATCCCACTCAGTGAGATTCTGCACACTCGTCCCGACAGTCAGCAACGCCCGGTCCGGTCCGCCGACACCGTGCCTGCGACCGCCGCCGTCCGACCGACCAGCCACTCCCCACGGAGTCACCGAGTCAATGAGCCACCGAGTCACTGAGGAACCATGACCGAGTCAGCACCCCGCACGCTCGCCCAGAAGGTCTGGGAACGCCATGTCGTGCACAGCGCGGCAGGCGAGCCCGACCTGCTCTACATCGACCTCCATCTCGTGCACGAGGTCACCAGCCCGCAGGCCTTCGACGGGCTGCGCATGTCGGGGCGCACCGTGCGTCGACCCGACCTGACGGTCGCCACCGAGGACCACAACGTCCCGACGGCCGACATCCACCTCCCGATCGCCGACCCGATCTCGGCCCGCCAGGTCGAGGTCCTCCGCCAGAACACCGCCGAGTTCGGCGTCACCAACTTCCCGATGGGCAACCCGCTCCAGGGAATCGTCCACGTCATCGCTCCCGAGCAGGGTCGCACGCTGCCGGGTATGACGGTCGTGTGCGGCGACAGCCACACGGCCACGCACGGTGCGTTCGGCGCCCTCGCGTTCGGCATCGGCACCAGCGAGGTCGAGCACGTCCTCGCCACCCAGACCCTGCCGCAGAGCCGCCCGAAGTGGATGGCCGTCACCGTCGAAGGTGAGGCCCCCGCCGACGTGACCGCCAAGGACATCGTGCTGGCGATCATCGGCACGATCGGCACCGGCGGCGGCATCGGCCACGTCATCGAGTACCGCGGTTCGGCGATCCGGGCGCTCTCGATGGAGGGCCGGATGACCTTGTGCAACATGTCGATCGAGGCCGGCGCGAAGGCCGGGCTCGTCGCCCCCGACGAGACCACGTTCGAGTATCTGCGCGGCCGGTCCCACGCCCCGGCCGGCGAGCAGTGGGAGGCCGCTGTCGCCGACTGGCGCACCCTCGTCACCGACGACGGCGCGGCGTTCGACAAGGACGTCGTGATCGACGCCGCCACCCTGCGCCCGCAGGTCTCGTGGGGCACCAACCCGGCGCAGGTCGCGTCGATCGACGACTCGATCCCGTCGCCCGACGACTACGCCGACCCCACCACCCGCGAGACCGTGGCCCGAGCCCTCGAGTACATGGGCTTCGAGCCCGGCACCCGGATCCGCGACGTGAAGGTCGACACGGTCTTCATCGGCTCGTGCACGAACAGCCGCATCGAAGACCTCCGGGCCGCCGCTGCGGTGATGAAGGGCCGCACCGTCACCGTGCCGCGCGTGATGGTCGTCCCCGGAAGCCATGCGGTGAAGGCCCAGGCAGAGGCCGAAGGTCTCCCCGAGGTGTTCCGTGCGGCCGGCGCCGACTGGCGCGAACCGGGCTGCAGCATGTGCCTCGCCATGAACCCCGACAAGCTCGCTCCCGGCGAGCGTGCCGCCAGCACCAGCAACCGCAACTTCGAGGGCCGTCAGGGCCGCGGCGGTCGCACCCACCTCGTCTCCCCCGCCGTCGCTGCCGCCACCGCGGTCGCCGGCCACTTCGCCACTCCGGAGGACCTCGCATGAAGGCCGTTCACGTCATCTCGGGCCGCGGCGTCCCGCTGAAGCGCAGCGACGTCGACACCGACCAGATCATCCCCGCCGAGTGGCTCAAGCGCGTCGAGCGCACGGGCTTCGAGAAGGGTCTGTTCAGCACGTGGCGCGACGACCGCGACTTCGTCCTCAACGACGAGCGGTACATCGGCGCCAGCATCCTCGTGGCCGGACCGGCGTTCGGTGTGGGCTCCTCCCGCGAGCACGCCGTGTGGGCCATCCAGCAGGGTGGCTTCGACGCGGTCATCGCCCCGAGCTTCAGCGACATCTTCCGCAACAACTGCACCAAGAACGGCCTCGTGCCGGTCGTGGTGCCCGACGATGTCGTGACCGCCATCTGGGCGGCGATCGACGAGGATCACACCGTCGAGATCACCGTCGACGTCGAGCGGCTCGTCGTCGAGGTCCCGTCGAAGGGCATCACCACGTCGTTCCCGATGGATCCCCAGACGCAGCACCGCTTCCTCCACGGCCTCGACGACATCGGGATCACCCTCGGTCACGTCGACGCGATCGACTCGTACGAGTCGAGCCGCCCCGCCTGGCTCCGCTGACCCGCTCGGCCTCCACGATCTCGGGTCGTGAGCGCCCCTCCCGTCGGGATCGGGAACGCTGACGACCCGGATCGTGGGGTCAGAACTGGGAGAGGTCCTTCAACAGGGGGTTGTTGCTGAACACCTCGATCGGCGGCGTCGGATCGAGGCGCAGGGCACGCTGCAGGATGCGGACCTGGGTGTGCTGGTTGTACTCGGCCATCGTGACGGCCCAGCCGTCGCGGCCGGCACGCGCCGTGCGGCCGCTGCGGTGGAGGTAGTCCTTCACGTCGCCGGCCGGCTCGTAGTGGATGACGGCACCGATGTCGTCGATGTCGATCCCGCGTGCCGCGACGTCGGTGGCGACGAGGACCGTGAGTTCTCCGACGGTGAACCGCTTGAGGGCCCGCTCGCGCGCTGCCTGGGCGAGGTCGCCGTGGATGGCGGCCGCACGGACACCGAGGTCTTGGAGTGCGTGCTCGACGCGATCGCACGTGCGCTTGGTCTGGCAGAACACGACCGTCTTGCCGAAGCCCGACGAGATGGCGGCGACCACACGGTCCTTGTCCATGTGATGGACAGCGAGCCAGAGGTGGTGCATCGTGCCGACCGTGTCGGTGGCGGCGTCGATCGCGACCTCCGTCGGATCCTTCATGTAGCGGGCAACGAGGTGGGCGACGTCGCCGTCGAGCGTGGCCGAGAACAGCATCGTCTGGTGCACACCCGTGACCTTGCGCAGGATCCACTCGACCTGCGGGGTGAACCCGTCGTCGGCCATGCGGTCGGCCTCGTCGAGCACGACGATCTCGATCGCGTCGAGGGTCAGCTCGTTCTCCTTGAGGAGGTCGATGAGACGCAGAGGTGTGGCGACCACGACATCGACGCCACGCTTGAGGGCGTCGACCTGCTGCTGGCGCGAGGCACCGCCGTAGACGGCGAGCACGCTCCGGCCGCACCCGAGTGCCACCGGAGCGAGCACCTCGGCGACCTGCAGCGCGAGTTCGCGAGTGGGCACGAGGACGAGCCCGGTGGGTCGACCCGGCTCACCGCCGGCCTGGAGGCGCGACAGCATCGGGACACCGAACGCGAGCGTCTTGCCCGAGCCGGTCTTGGCTCGGCCGCAGACGTCGCGGCCGGTGAGGGCCACCGGGATCGCCTCGGTCTGGATCGCGAACGGGGCACTGAATCCCGCGGCCTGGAGACCGAAGTCGACCAACTGGGGGACTCCGAGCGCCGCGAAGCCCGTGGGCACGTAGTCGTCGGGCGAGAGGGAGAGCACGGGGGGCGCCGAGGGGGCGGGGGTGTCGGAGTCGGACCGACGGCGGCGGGGGCGATGGCCTTCCCGCGGATGGGAGTTCTGCGACATGTCGACCGCACCCTATCCCCCATTCCCCCGTCCGATGAGAGATGAGTGGCTGTGGCGACCTCATCTCTCATCGCAACCACACCGTCCTTCTTCCGATGAGAGATGAGTGGCTGCGGCGACCTCATCTCTCATCGGAAGTCGAGGTGAGGGGGCCGGGGGTCGTGGATAGGGTCCCGCGCCTATTGCGCTGTCGGCGCCGCTCCCTCCTTCCCGCCGGAGGCTTCATGCGCTCCCTCGACCCCGTCCTCCTCGCCTGGTCTGCTTCTCACCATGGCACGATCTCCTCCGACGCGTTTCGAGCCGCTGGCTACAGCCTCGAACAGGTCAAGCGCCTCGTCAGCGACCACATGATCGAGCGACTGCTCGACGGCACCTATCGATTCACAGGTGCGCCGCCCGACGAGTGGGCGCGCTGTGTCGCTGCATGCCAACGACCCGGCCAACTCGTGCTGGCCGGTCCGACGGCAGGGAGATGGTGGGGCTTTCGCCGAATGGGGTCCGACCTGACGGTCCACGTGATCGCACCACCTGCCTCGCATCCCTCGGTCGAACCGTGGATCAGCGCCTACCGCACAGCGGCGATCGCCCCAGCCGACATCATCGACGTCGGTGGTGGCCTGAGGGTGACCTCCGTTCCTCGGACAGTCGTCGATCTCAGCCGGTTCTTGTCCGTACTAGACCTCCGCAGCGTGATCGACCAAGCGATCGCCGAGAAAGGCACCACACCAGCCGAGATCATGCGGGTCGTCGAGCCACTCCTCACGCCGCGGCGCCGATGGGCGCGAACTGTCGGCGAGTTGGTCGCCCAACGTCCGGCCGGTGGTACGCCAGAATCGCACTGGGAGGGCGTCGTCATCCGAGAGCTCCTCCAACGCTCCGTGCCGGTCGAAGCCCAATTCTCGACCGTGCTTCCCGGCTTCGGACGGGTCCGATTCGATGGTGCCGTTCCCGCCGTGCGGTGGGCTGTGGAGATCGACGGCCATGGAGAGCACTTCACCTCCGACGGCGCCGCTCGCGACGCCGAGCGAGACGCTGCGGCTGCGGCCGACGGCTGGTTGGTCACACGTGTCGCCACACCCTCGCTCATGGCCGATCAGGCCACCGCCATCAGCCGCGTGGTCTCTGCGTACCGTCGGAGGGCGGCCGACCACCTTCCGATGAGAGATCGGGTCGCCAGGGCCACTCATCTCTCATCGGAGGAATTGGAATAAGAATGGCGGGATGAAGGTCGCTCTCACGGTCAACGATTTCCTCCGGCGCGCCGAGCAGGTGTACCCACACCGCATCGCCGTGGTCGACGAACCGCACCAACCCGCCGCGTCGTGGGGGTCGTTCACGTACGCCGAGATGGCGGCGAAGGCCCGAGCCCAGGCCGCTTGGCTCGACACGCTCGGCATCGCCGTCGGCGAGCGCGTCGCGATCGTCAGCCAGAGCTCGGCCCGACTGCTCACCGCTCTGTTCGGCGTCAGCGGCAGCGGGCGCGTGCTCGTGCCGATCAACTTTCGCCTCCATGCCGAGGAGGTGCGGTACATCGTCGAACACTGCGGAGCCCGCGTCCTGCTCGTCGACCCCGAACTCGACGCCGATCTGGCCGACGTCACCTGCGAGCACCGGTTCGTGATCGGTAGCGCCACCGACGCTCCCGCCGACCACGCCGAGCCGCTCCCCTGGACCTACGACGAGGATGCGACCGCGACCATCAACTACACGAGCGGCACGACCGCCCGCCCCAAGGGTGTGCAGCTGACCCACCGCAACATCTGGCTCAACGCCACCACGTTCGGCTGGCAGCTCGGCATCGACGACCGCGACGTCTACCTGCACACCCTCCCCCAGTTCCACTGCAACGGCTGGGGCGTCCTCTACGGCGTCACCGGCATGGGGGCACGGCACATCATCCTGCGCAAGGTCGACGGCGCCGAGATCCTCCGTCGGGTCGCCGAGCACGGTGTCACCGTGATGTGCGGTGCTCCGGCCGTCGCCAACATGATCCTCGACGCCGCGGCGACCTGGGAGGGCCCGATCCCGGGCCGCGACCGCGTGCGCATCGTGTGCGCCGGGGCTCCGCCGCCCACCAAGACCATCGAGCGCATCGAGACCGAACTCGGCTGGGAGTTCATCCAGATCTACGGGCTCACCGAGACGACCCCTCTCCTCACGATGAACCGCGGCCGCGCCGAGCTCGACGATCTCTCGAGCGCCGAGCGCGCCGTCGCCCTCAGCCGCGCCGGCGCACCCGCGATCGGCGTCGAGGTCTGCATCAGCCCCGACGGCGAGGTGCTGGCGCGCGGCAACCACGTGATGGCGGGCTACTGGAACCAGCCCGAGGCGACGGCCGACGCGATCCACGCCGTGCGCGGCGTCGACGGTGGCCCGGAGTGGTTCCACACCGGCGACGGCGGAACCCTCGACGACGACTTCTACGTCACGATCAGCGACCGCAAGAAGGACGTCATCATCAGCGGCGGCGAGAACGTCTCGTCGATCGAGGTCGAGGACGCGATCTTCAGCCACCCCGAGGTGTCCGAGGTCGCCGTGATCGGCGTGCCCGACGAGAAGTGGGGCGAACTCGTGATGGCCCTCGTCGTGCGCACCCCGGGAAGCACGCTCACCGACGACGACGTGATCGCCTACACCAAGTCGCGTCTCGCCGGGTACAAGTGCCCGAAGAAGGTCGAGTTCCGCGATGCGCTCGCGCGCACGGCCACCGGGAAGCTGCAGAAGTTCAAGTTGCGCGAGCCCTACTGGGCCGACCGCGGCCGCCAGGTCAACTGACTCACACATCGGTCAGCCTGACCCACCCGTCAGTCCCACTATCTGTTGCATCAGTTCGTAGAAATCGGGTGCTCCTCCTCGTTAGGTTCTGCGACGGCCCGAGGGCCAGTCGCGCCGGAGAGTCCGGCCGTGGAAGGAACAGAGACCACCCCGTGGGAGAGGACGCAGCGATGGAGACGAGCACCGACACCGTCATGTTCAGCACGCAGCAGGGCCGCAAGGGCATTGCGTACGACTGGCAGAGCTTGTTCGCCGCGTCCGAGGCGGAGTCGATCGACTCCGAGTACGCCAGCATCCTTCCGGCGCTCGCCGAATGAGCCGGGCACCCTCACGGGTGCTCGTGCTGGGGTGTGGGTCGGTCGCCCAGAGCGTCCTCCCACTGATGGTCCGTGATCTCGGCATCGAGCCGGCACGGATCCACGTGGTCGACTTCGTCGACAACCGCGCGCGCATCGCCGACGTTCTGGCGCTCGGTGTCTCCTACGAGCAGGATCGCCTCACGCCCGACAACCTCGATGTGTTCCTGTCGGAGCGCGTCGGCAGCGGCGACCTCCTGCTCGACCTTGCGTGGAACATCGACAACCCCACGATCCTTCAGTGGTGCCGCGACCACGACGTCCGTTACCTGAACACCAGCGTCGAACTCTGGGACCCGTACGACGCCCTCGAGCAGACCCCTCCGCTCGAGCGCACGCTGTACGTGCGGCACATGAGCCTGCGCCGGATGATGGCTGCGTGGCCCGACAACAAGGGCGCCACGGCCGTTCTCGAGCACGGCGCCAACCCTGGGCTCGTCAGCCACTGGGCCAAGAAGGCGCTCACGCACCTCGGCACCCGGATGCTGTCCGACGGCCTCGCCGGCGACCACGCGGCAGACCTCGAGGCGGCACTCGCCGACGGAGCGTTCAACCGCGTGGCGATGCTCAGCGGCACCAAGGTGATCCACATCGCCGAGCGCGACACCCAGATCACCGATCGCCCCAAGCAGCCCGGCGAGTTCGTCAACACGTGGTCCGTCGACGGTCTGTACGAGGAAGGTGTCGCACCGGCCGAGATGGGCTGGGGAACCCACGAAGTCCGACTCCCGCCCGATGCCTACGTGCACACCGGCGAAGGTCCGTGCAACCAGATCTGCATGGCTCGTCCCGGCGTCGAGACCTGGGTGCGCACGTGGGTACCGAGCGGCGAGATCCGCGGCATGGTCGTGCGCCACGGTGAAGCGTTCACGATGTGCGAACACCTCACGGTGACCGACCATTCGGGCGCTGCCGTCTACCGGCCCACCGTGCACTACGCCTACCACCCCAGCGACGCCGCCATCAACAGCCTGCTCGAGCTGCGCATGCGCAACTGGGAGATGCAGCCGCGTACCCGCATCCTGAACGACGAGATCATCTCGGGCCGCGACGAGTTGGGCGTGCTGCTGATGGGCCACCCGTACAAGAGTTGGTGGACGGGCTCACTGCTCTCGATCGACGAGGCGCGCTCGATCCTCCCGGGCCAGAGCGCCACGACCCTCCAGGTCGCCGGGTCGATCATCGGGGCCGTCGCCTGGATGATCGACAACCCTCACGAAGGCGTCCGGGTTCCCGACGACCTGCCGTGGGAGACGGTGCTGTCGGTCGCCGACAAGTACCTCGGCACCCAGCACTCGGGCCCGGCCGACTGGGACCCCGTCTCGACGCGCCGCGATCTCTTCCCGCGGTTCTCGGCCGAGGCCGACCACGTCGATCGCCTCGACCCGTGGCAGTTCACGAACTTCCTCGTGTCCTGATCCGACCGCAGCGAGCGCTGACGACCCACACGGCCCGCACCGTCGGCACCTCGCCGACCCAGTGGGTCGAACGGCCCATCATCGCTCCGGGACCCGGGAACTTCGTCGTGACCGCACACGAGCGGATACAGTAACGTTGTGTCAGAAACCGTCCCTGCCTCTCCTGCGCCCGGCGCGGACGACGGCACCGCTGACGGGTCGGACGACAGGACGCACAGCGCCATCGTCGACCTGCTCGAGGGAATCGATGCGGGCGCGATCCTCCTCCGGCCGATCTTCGACGACCGCGACCGGATCATCGACGCCGAGATCGAGTGGGCCAACCCGCAGTCGCGGTCGATGTGGTTCAACACGGAGGGGCTCGCCCCCGGAACCAGGGTCAGGGACGTCTACTTCGATGCCGACGAGTGGCTGGGGGCCGCCAACAAGGCATGGCTCGGTTCGACCTCACGTCGATGGATCGAAGGTCACCCCGATGCCACCCCGTGGACACGCGCCCTCGAAATCATCCGCCGGGTCGGAGACCGCCTCGCCGAACTGACCGTCGACCGGAGCAGCGACCAGGACCTCATCGATGCGATGGCTGCGGTCGAGCGGCAGTATCGGGCGATCCTCGACGACCTCTCGCTCGTCGTCATCTCTTCGTTCGCCGGCCGCGGGCAGATCGAGTACGTCAACCCCCACGCCGCCGTCTTGACGGGTCTCCCCCTCGACGACCTCCGTTGGGTCGCGACATGGGCCTCGTTGATCCACCCCGACGACCTCACCCACGTCGCCGCCATCCGCAACGCCGTCTTCGCCAACGACTCGTGGGCCGGGCCCGTCCGCATGAGTCGCCCCGATGGGGAGGTGCGCCACATCGAGCTCCGCGTCCGCGGCCGTGTCGCCGACGACGGCCACGAGCGCCAGTTCGTCATCACGATGCTCGACGTCACCGACCGCGTGCTCGCCCAGGAACGGGCCCAGCAGACCGCCCAGCTGATGAGCCTCGCCCGCACGTCGGGTGCCTTCGCCCACGAGTTCAACAACCTGCTCCAGATCATCGCCGGGAACCTCGAGTCGATCCCCGCCGACGACGACGGGTACATCACCGCGGCCCGTTCGGCCACCGCACGCGCCGCCAGCCTCGTGGCCGGCCTGCTCGCCTTCGCCAGCGGCCGACCGGGGGACGGCGGACTCGTCGACATCGCCGAGATGTGTGGCCGGGTCCACGAGCAGCTCAGCGCCGTGATCCCCGATGGGATCACCTTGCGGATCTCGATCCCCGACGATCTCCCCCTTGCCCGCATCGACGAGGCAGCCCTGTTCCAGGTCATGTCGCACCTCGTCACGAACGCCGTCGAAGCCATGACCGATGGTGGCGACCTCGGCATCGACGTGGTCGAACGACCCCAGGCTCGCTGCCACATGAACCACCCGGCCGACGGCGACACCTGGGTCGCGATCGACGTCTCCGACACCGGCAGAGGGATCTCGGCCGACGACCTCCCGCACGTCTGGGAGCCGTTCCACAGCACCAAGAAGGGTGCGGCGGCACGTGGGGCCGGCCTCGGCCTCTCGACGGTGCACGGCCTCGTCCACCAGTTCGACGGCCACGTCGCGATCGCCAGCACGCCGACCCGAGGGACCACGGTGACGGTGTCGTTGCCCGGGGTCCGCCCCGACGAGCGTTGACTTTTCCGACCGACACGGGCACACTAACCGACGATGAACCGCTCCACCGGCCTCCTTCTGCTTCTTATGTAGGGCGAGCGCCGCATACACGCGCTCGCCCGAGCCCCCGCCGAACGGCAGGGGCTCTCTGCTTTTTCCGGACCACTCCCGGACACGCCCCGAACTCCGCCCTCACCCACTCAGACCCCCGCACGACACGACGAAAGACCGACCGATGCCTCCGCAGAACGTGACACCCAAGACGATGCCCTTCGAGAAGTACCAGCGCGTGGTCCCCGTCGTGCTCCACGATCGCACCTGGCCCGACAAGGTCCACGAGGTCGCGCCGCTCTGGTGCAGCGTCGACCTGCGTGACGGCAACCAGGCACTGATCGACCCGATGGACCCGCAGCGCAAGCTGCGCATGTTCGAGGCCCTCGTCAACATGGGGTTCAAGGAGATCGAGGTCGGCTTCCCGTCGGCCAGCCAGCCCGACTTCGACTTCGTCCGCCAGTTGATCGAGGAAGACCGGATCCCCGACGACGTGACGATCCAGGTCTTGGTGCAGTGCCGCCGAGAGCTCATCGAGCGGACGTACGAGTGCCTGCGCGGCGCACCGCGGGCGATCGTGCACTTCTACAACTCGACCAACCCGCTCCAGCGCGAGGTCGTCTTCGGCCTCGACAAGCAGGGCATCGTCGACATCGCCGTCAGCGGCGCCCGCCTGTGCCGCCAACTCGAGGGTGTCGTGCCCGGCACGCAGATCCGCTACGAGTACTCGCCCGAGTCGTTCACGCTGACCGAACCCGACTACGCGCTCGAGGTCTGCCACGCCGCCATGGACGTGATCGAGCCGACTCCTGAGCGGCCACTGATCCTCAACCTGCCCGCCACGGTCGAGTGCTACACCCCGAACGTCTACGCCGACGTGATCGAGTGGTTCGGACGGAACGTCCGCCAGCGCGACTCGGTGGTGATCAGCCTCCACCCGCACAACGACCGCGGCACCGCCACCGCGGCCGCCGAACTCGGTGTCCTGGCCGGCGCCGACCGCGTCGAGGGCACCCTCTTCGGCAACGGCGAGCGCACCGGCAACGTCGACGTCGTCAACCTGGCCATCAACCTGTTCGTGAACGGTGTCGATCCCGGTCTCGACATCAGCGACATCGACGCCCTGCGGCGTGTGGCCGAGTACTGCAACCGCCTCCCCGTCCACCCACGGCACCCGTGGGTCGGCGATCTGGTGTACACGGCCTTCAGCGGCAGCCACCAGGACGCCATCAAGAAGGGCTTCGAGGCGCTGCAGCGCTCCGCCGACGCCAACGGCGGTGACTACCCGATGTGGGGGGTTCCGTACCTCCCCCTCGACCCCAAGCACCTCGGCCGCAACTACGAGGCCGTGATCCGTGTCAACAGCCAGAGCGGCAAGGGCGGCGTCGCCTACCTGATGAAGACCGAGCACGGCTTCGACCTCCCGCGCCGGCTCCAGGTCGAGTTCTCGCGCAACATCCAGCACATCACCGAGGACTCGGGTACCGAGATCAGCCCGATCGTGATGTGGGAGGCCTTCCAGGCGACCTACCTGCCCTCCGAGCCGCGTTGCTCGCTGAACAGCCACGAACTGCGCAGCAACAGCGAGGGCCGCACGTCGATCACCGCGCAGCTCGTGGTCGACGGGGCTGCACACACCGTCACCGGCGAGGGCAACGGCCCGATCGACGCCTTCGTGCACGCTCTCCGCTCCGGCCTCGGCAGCACGATCGACGTCCTCGACTACTCCGAGCACGCCATCGGGCAGGGCTCGGAGGCCATGGCCGTGGCCTACGTCGAGACCAGTGCGGCCGGCGGTCAGGTGAAGTGGGGCGTCGGCACCGATCCGAGCACCATCACCGCCGCCCTGCGCGCCGTCCTGAGCGCCCACGAACGCCAGCAGGGTTGAGCACCAGCCGCGCGGCTACCGTTCGGTGGTGCTGATCGACCGGACCCACGGTCGCGAGAGCGAGGAGCGATCATGAAGGTGAGCGTCGACTTCGACGTGTGTGCCAGCACTGGCGCGTGCATGCAGGTGTGCCCCGAGGTGTTCGAGGTGCGCAAGGACGGCTATCTGTACGTCCTGCAGGAGACACCCGACGAGGGCCTCCACGACAAGGTCCGCATGGCGGCCGACATGTGCCCGACGGCAGCCATCACCGTCGAGGACTGATGGCGTTCCACGAACGGCTCCGTCGGTCGTGGGACCGATCGGGCTCGATGCTCTGCGTCGGACTCGACCCCGACCCGTCGCGCTTTCCCGATGCCGTGGCCGGCTCGGTGCTCGACTTCTGCCGCGAGATCGTCGACGCCACCGCCGACACTGTGTGTGCGTTCAAGCCACAGATCGCCTACTTCGCGGCGATCGGTGCCGAGCGCGAACTCGAGGAGCTCTGCGCCCACATCCGCGATCGGCACCCCGACGTGCTCCTCGTGCTCGACTCCAAGCGCGGCGACATCGGAAGCACGGCCGAGCAGTACGCATGTGAGGCGTTCGATCGCTACGGGGCTCATGTGGTGACCGTCAACCCGTATCTCGGTGGCGACAGCGTCGAACCCTTCCTCCGTCATCCCGACGGCGGCGTGTTCGTGCTGTGCCGCACCAGCAACCCGGGCAGCGGTGACTTCCAGTCACTCGTCGTCGACGGCGATCCGCTGTACCTCCACGTCGCCCGACGGGTGGCGCACGAGTGGAACACGATCGGCGACTGTGGCCTCGTGGTCGGCGCCACCTACCCCGACGAACTGCGCCGGGTGAGGGCCGAGGTCGGTGACCTGCCCCTCCTCGTACCCGGCGTCGGCGCCCAGGGTGGCGACGTCGAGGCCACCGTGGCGGCCGGATCGACCTCCGACGGGTTCGGGATGGTCGTCAACTCGTCGCGGGCGATCCTCTATGCCTCGCGGGGTGACGATTTCGCGAGCGCCGCCCGAGCCGAGGCCGAGCGCACCCGCGACGCCCTCAGCCGGCCAACTGCTCGACCGACGTGATGCCCGGGGCCGAGCGCAACTCGGCCAGCACCGACTCGGGGACGACCGCCGTCGGAGCGATGAGCATCACGGCGGTGCCCGGCACCTCGGTGCGGCCGACGTCCATGTCGGCGATGTTGACACCGGCCGTCCCGAGCAGGGTCCCGACGAGTCCGATCACACCGGGTCGGTCGTCGTTCTTGACCACGAGCATGTGATCGGCCGGCGGCACGTCGAAGCGGTTCTCGTCGACGGCCACCACACGCATCTCGGCGCGCCGGCCGACCACCGTGCCGGCGATGCTGTGGCCACCGCCGCGGATTGTGACGAGGTTGACGAAGTCGTTCTGGACGGCGCTCTTGGAGTCGCGGACCTCGAGCCCGTACTGGCGCGCCATCGACGGGGCGTTGACGTAGGTGACGGCCTCGTCACTCATCGCCGAGAAGTATCCCTTCATGGCCGAGAGGCTGAGGATTCGGGTGTCGTGAGCAGCGATGTCGCCCTCGACGCACACCTCGAGCGTGTCGGGGGTTCCTCCGACGAGCGACGCGAACAACCGACCGAGGCGCTCGGCCAAGGGGAGATACGGACGCAGGGCCTCGCTGGCCTCCGCAGCGTCGACGTTGACGGCGAACGGGACGAAGTCGCCGGCGAGGGCGAGGAGGATCATGTCGGCGATCGTGTCGCCCGCCTTGTCCTGCGCCTCACGCGTGCTCGCACCGAGGTGCGGGGTGACCACGACCGACTCGAGTGAGAACAGCGACGACGACGTGGTGGGCTCGGTGGCGAAGACGTCGAGCGCCGCTCCGGCGATGATGCCGTCGCGGATGCATTCGGCCAGCGCGTCCTCGTCGACGATCCCACCGCGGGCGACGTTGATCACGCGCAGGCTCGGCTTGGCCTTCAGCAACAGGTCGCGACCGATGAGACCCGTGGTCTCTTTGGTCTTCGGCAGGTGGACCGTGAGGAAGTCGGCCTCGGCCACGGCCTGGTCGAGTGCCATCAACTCGACGCCCATGGTGCGCGCCTTGTCGGCCGAGACGAAGGGGTCGTAGGCCACCAGACGCATCCCGAACGCCTTCGCCCGATCGGCGACGAGCTTGCCGATGCGACCCAGCCCGATCACGGCGAGGGTCTTGTCGGCGAGCTCGACACCCTCCCACTTGCTGCGCTCCCACCGGCCGGCGACGAGGGCGGCGTGCGCCTGGGGAACGTTGCGTGCCTGCGACAGGAGCAGCGCCATCGTGTGCTCCGCGGCGGACACGATGTTCGACTGCGGCGCGTTGACGACCATCACGCCCCGGCGGGTGGCCTCGGCCACGTCGACGTTGTCGAGGCCGATCCCGGCGCGACCGACGACCATCAACGAGTCGGCACGGGCGAGGACGTCGGCGGTGACCTGCGTGGCCGAGCGCACGATGAGGGCATGCGCGCCGACGATGACCTCGTCGAGCCGGGAGAGGTCGGTCTCGACGACGACCTCATGTCCGGCGGCACGGAGACGGTCGACGCCTCCCTCCGCGATCTCCTCGGTGATCAGGATGCGAGCCATGGGCTCATCGTTACCCGCGGCCCGGCCCGATGCGAACCGATTTGGACGATCTGTTCACCGTTCGCCTACGTCCGTGACGTCGGTCACCACTAACGTCGGGCCGTCACGACGACAGAGGAGTAGTCATGGGTCATCAGTTCCTGTCCGATGAGTGGATGTCCGCCGCGCGGGAGATCCGCGCCAAGTACGCCGATCAGGCCGCGAAGGTCACGACCTCGATCCGCATGAACCAGGTCATCACCGACGTCCCGTTCGGGAGTGGCACGGTCGAGGCGTTCGTCGACACGTCGTCGGGCGACGTCGTCATGGATCTCGGCTCGCTCGAGACCCCCGACCTCACCGTCACGACCGACTGGGAGACCGCCCGCAAGATCTTCGTCGACCAGGATCAGGCCGCCGGCATGCAGGCGTTCATGTCGGGCAAGATCAAGGTCCAGGGCGACATGATGAAGACGATGGCGATGCAGACGTCGATGCCCCAGGACGACATCGCCAAGCAGATCGCCACGGAGATCAAGGACATCACGGCCTGAGGCCGATGGTCCGACCCCGCCGTTCAGCGCGGCGTGGGTCGGACGAAGGCCGCCGTGAGGGCACCGCAGAGCGCCACCACCGCGGCCACCGCGAATGCCGTCGAGAACGGGCCGAGGTGATCGGCCGTCGCAGTCGCGCTCACCGTGGCCATGACCGCCGAGCCGAGCACCGACCCGAGCTGCGTCATCAGCTGCTGCATCGCCGCGGCCACACCCATGTCGTGTTCATCGACCGCGTTGGCGACGAGTGACGTGAGTGCCGGTGAGGCGATCCCGAGACCGATGCCCGAGAAGGCCGTCGCCACGACGATGACGACGTATCCGGAGTCGGGTGACACCCCGGCCCACATCGCCATCGACACGGCGACCCCGAGCCCTCCGACCACCCCGGCCACTCGCTCGCCGAGACGCACCGTGGCGAACGCCGCGAGCGGGGCGATGAGCGAGAAGGCCAACGGCCGCGAGATGACGAGGTTGCCCACCACCGATGTCGAGTACCCGAATCCACGCGGCCGACCGAGGACCTTCGGGATGAGGAAGAACCCGCCCATGTAGGCGAAGTTGGCGAGCATCTGACTCGCCACGGGGAGGACGAGGTTGCGGGTACCGAACCACCGCAACACGACCAGCGGCGCGGTGGCCCGGCGTTCGACGGCGACGAAGGCGATGAGGCCGCAGATCGCAGCGAGAAAGCACCCGATCGTCGCCGCACTCCCCCATCCCCAAGTGCGACCCTGCGACACACCTGCGAGCAGCGCCACGGCCCCGATGCCGAGGGTGACCGAGCCGGCCACGTCGAAGCGGACCTCGGCCGAGCGAGCGGTCCGCGGCAGGAGCCACAGCGCGACGACGAACCCGACGAGGCACAGCGGCGCCTGGATCACGAAGATCGCCCGCCACCCGATGGCGTCGACGAGCGGAGCGCCGACGACCACACCGATCACCGGCGAACCAGCCGTCACGAAGCTCCAGTAACCGAGAGGCCGCACGCGCTCCGACGGCCCGAACACGCGGTTGATGTAGGCCATCGCCGATGGACTGCAAGCCGATCCGGCGGTGGCCGACAGTGTGCGGAACAGGATCAACGACGGGGCGTTCCACGCGAACGCCGTGGCGAGCGCGAAGACACCGGCGAAGAAGAGGCCGCTGACGAAGACCCGCTTGTGTCCCCAGAGGTCACCCGCCTTCCCGAACGCCGGGCCGACCACCCCGAACGCGAGCATCGGTCCGGTGATCGCCCAGGTCAACACCTGCGTGCTCGAGCCGATCTCCTCGGCGACGCTCTCGAGCGACACGACGAGCAAGGTGATGGTGAAGCCGGTGGTGAACAGCCCACTCAGGACGATCCACAACACGGCCCACGACGGGTCGACGCCGACGCGCCGGGCCAACCGGCGCCGGAGGATGATCGGCCACGGCAGGACGCCGAGTTCGTCGACGCCCGAGGCGTCGATGGCCGTGGTGCCGTCGGCTCCCGCAGGGAGCTCGGGCCGCTCGGTCACTGATCGGCGAGCGGTGCGAGAGCGTCGGCGAGGTCGGACACGGTCCACTTCGAGTCGCGCTCGACACCGGCGCCACGCGCCCAACTCTCGACCATCGTGACCGAGCCGCCCTGGACGAGGAAGGTCTCGCCGCTGAACGCGCACTGCTCGGAGGCGAGGTAGGCGACGAGCGGCGAGATGTTCGCGGGATCCCACATGTCGAAGGCGCCCTCTCGGGGCTTCATGATGTCCTCGAGGCCGGGCGTGGCGAGGGTCAGACGGGTGCGGGCGCCCGGAGCGATCGTGTTGCTCTTCACGTGGTAGCGGGCGAGCTCCTTCGCCACGATCTGGCTGAAGGTGGCGATGCCGGTCTTGGCCGCCCCGTAGTTCGACTGCCCCGGGTTCGAGAACAGACCCGACGTGCTGCTCGTGTGGACGATGTTGCGCGGGCGGGTGCTGCCAGCCTTGGCCTGCTCGCGCCAGTACGTGGCTGCCCACCGGGTCGGGGCGAAGTGTCCCTTGAGATGCACCGTGATGACGGCGTCCCACTCCTCCTCGGTCATGTTCACGAGCACCCGGTCGCGGAGGATGCCGGCGTTGTTGACGAGGATGTCGAGGTCACCGAAGGTCTCGACCGCCTGGTTGATCATCCGCTGGGCACCTTCCCAGTCGGCGACGTTGTCGCCGTTGACCACGGCCTCGCCACCCAGGGCACGGATCTCCTCGACCACCTGCTGCGCCGGGGTGATGTCGGTTCCCGAGCCGTCGTTGGCGCCACCCAGATCGTTCACGACGACCTTGGCACCCTCCGCGGCGAAGAACAGTGCATGCTCGCGACCGATGCCGCGGCCTGCGCCCGTGATGATGGCGACACGCCCTTCGAGACTTCCCACCGGTGAACCTCCTGTCCGGTGCGACTGTACTCAGGGTCAGGTGGCGGACCCGAAGACGAGGGTGATACGGACCCCGCGCGGGTACGGGACTCCCCACACGACCTGCTCACCCCGGAACCGCGCCTCGACGAAGTCGAGGGTCGGGTCGCCGACGACCCGCACAGCGAAACCGGCAGCTTCGAGCGCGGTCTGCATCGCCTCGGCGTCGAGGCCGTCGAGGAACGGCATCTCGACGAGGTCGGGACCCTTCGAGCGGAAGAGGGTCACCGTGGCACCCTTGGCGACCTTGCGGCCAGCCGCGGGCTTGCTCCGCACGACCTGACCGGCGCCCACCTCGTTGCTGAACTCCTGGGGCCCCTCGGCCACCACGAGTCCGAGTTCCTCGAGAGCGACGCGCGCCTCGCGGAGTGTCATCCCGGAGAGATCAGGCATCCGCCGGGGCTCGGCACCTGCCGACGGGACGAGCCGGACCGTCGTGCCGACGACCACGGTCTCACCGGCCACGACGGCCGGCGACTCGGGAACCGTCCACGAGACGACGGCGTCGAGCGGGATCTCCTCGTCGTAGACGGCCTCGGAGACCTCGACCTTGAGACCGAGCCCACGGACGGTCGCCATGGCCTCGTCGAGAGTCAACCCGGTGAGTTCGGGGAGTTCACGAGGGGCGGGACCGTCGCTCACGACGAGGGTCAGCGCAGCACCCTCCTCGAGGCGCACACCAGCATCGGGTTCGGTGCGGATCACGGCGCCCTGGGCGATGTCCTCGCTGAACTCGCGGGTCACGGTGACCACGTAGTCGTTGCCCAGTTGGTTCTGGGCGACGCCCTCCTCGAGGGCGGCCAGCAAGGGAACGGTGTGGTACTGGGTCCGCGACACCCACCATGCGGCTGTCCCGCCGGCCACCAGCATCAGAGCGAGGAGCACGAGCACCCACCGTCGGCCACCTGCCGGTTCGTCCTCGATCTCGATGTCGAGCACAGGCGTGCGAAGGCCGCCCGACGGGTCGGTCGAGATGATCATCGGCGTGGCCCCCACCTGCCCCATCGCCGGGGGCTGGATGACCGGGGTCGTGGCGATCTGGATGACCTCGCGGGCGATCGGTCCGGTCGAGTCGGTCGCGGCACCGGACGTGACGGGCGCCGAGTCGAACAACGACACGCCGACGAGGGGCAGCGGCGCCGGACGAGGCATCCGCTCGGCCGCCTGCACGAGGGCCCGGCCGAACTCGACGGCCGACGAGCGGTCGTCGGGGTCGGGGCGACCGGCACGTTCGAGCACGGCGGCGAGGGCGCCGAGATCGGCGGAGACCGGGAGCAGCTTGTCGACCCGACCGGCGAGGGTCGAGACGGTGCTGTCGCCGACGAAGGGCAGTGTGCCGGTGACCGATTCGAGCAGGGCGAGACAGAGCCCGTAGACGTCGCTCTTGGTGCCGGCATCCTCGCCCTGGGCCTCCTCCGGGGAGGCGTACTTGGCGATGTCGATCGGACGCGCCGCAGCGCCGCCGACGGCGAGCGATCGCACTGCTGCCAGTCCGACGTCGATCAGGCGCAGGCGACGGTCCTCGCCGAAGACGAGCGTGCCGGGACGGATGTCGCCGTGCACGATGCCGGCCTTGGCCAGCGCACCGAGCGCCTTGCAGGCGTCGAGGCCGACCACGAGGACCTGCGACGGCGACAGCAGGCGGCCACGGTCGAGGAGATCGCGCAGGCTCCCGCCGCCGAGGCGTTCGCTGACCACGAACAGCACCTCACGGCCCTCCCACTCGGCGATCCCGTGGTCGAACACGGTGGCCAGGTTCGGGTGGTGGAGTTCCTGCACCACCGGCATCAGCTGACGGAACCGGTCGCGGACCTCCCAGCGGCTGCTGAGTTCGGGGTGGAGCATGGTGACGACGACGGGCTGCTGCAGGTGTTCGTCGACCGCCTCGAAGGGCATCGTGTCGGTCGAACTGCCGAGCCGCTCGCCGAGCCGATAACGGTCGGCGAAGAGGCCCGTCGTGTCGACAGGAGTCGTCGCAGCGCTGGCGATGACGAGCGCGTCGTCGTCGACGCGGACCGGCGTGGTCGCGTCGGGGTCGGGTCCGACCTCCGTGGGCTGCTCGTCGTTCATGCGGACCGCGACGCTATCCGCACGGTGTGACGAACAGTCCGCGCCCGGCGTGGCAAACCCTCTGACGGCAGGTGAGAATGGTCACGTGCCCCTCCGCTTCCGGCGTCCCCAACTCCGCCCCCTGCTCGCCAGCGCCGCGATCGCCGTCTGCATCGTCTCGATCGGTGTGGCGTTCTCGATGAGCGAGACTGGCCGCGAGCGGCTCGACCTCCCCGACGTCGTCGAGAACATCGATCCGGTCCGGGGTGCCGTGCGCGTGCCCGCCCAGACGCAGGTGTTCGTCGACCTCGCAGTGGGCTACGAGGGGGTTCTGGTCATCGACGGCCTCGAACTCGAGACCGTCAGCGTCGAAGCGCTCCAGGACAAGGAGAAGCCGGGCCAGCAGATCGTGCTGCCGCCCACCACGATCTACGAGCCCGGTAACGCGACCCTGACCTTCGTCCCCAGCCCCGATGCCGACATCCAGGAGTTCTCCCAGGGCGAGCACGTCGTGCAGGTCGTGTACTGGAAGACCCTCGAGGGCCGCAGCACGGCCCGCACCTACACCTGGTCGTTCAACGTCTTCTGACCGAACCGGCCAGTGGCGGCCGGTGGCGGCCGGAGGCTCAGGACAGGCTGCCCGTCTCGAGCAGAGCGAGGAAGGCCGCCTCGTCGATGACCGGGATGCCCAGATCGGCCGCCTTGGTGACCTTGCTCGCGCCGGGGTCGGCACCCACCACGACGGCGTAGGTCTTGGCGCTCACGCTGCCAGGACTCTTGCCGCCGCGGTCCTTGATGGCCGCCTCGGCCTCCTCGCGACTGAATCCGGCCAGGGTGCCGGTCACGACCACGGCCTTACCGGCCAGCACCGGCAGCAGCGTGCTGATCTCGACCCTCCCGAAGTCGACCCCGGCCGCCCGTAGCTTCTCGACCATCGCCCGGTTCGCCGGTTGCGAGAACCAGCGCACGATCGAGGCGGCGATGATCGGTCCGACACCGTCGGTGGCCGACAGTTCGTCCTCCGACGCCGCCATGATCGCGTCGAGGGTGCCGAAGCGACGGGCGAGCGCCTCGCTCGCCGCAGGTCCGAGCCCCTTGCACCCGAGCGCCGTCAGCACCTTCGGGAGCGGACGTGACTTCGAGCCCTCGAGCGCGGCCAGCAGGTTGTCGGCCTTGGTGGTGCCCCACTTCTCGAGCGACATCAACTGCTCGCGGGTGAGGGCGTAGACGTCGCCGGGGTCGGCCACCAGACCGGCGTCGCTCAGTTGGAAGACGGTCTGCTCGCCGAGGCCTTCGATGTCCATCGCTCCCCGCGAGGCGAAGTAGATGATCCGCTGGTCGCGCTGGTACGGACACGACGGCTCGACACACCGCGTGTCGGCCTCCCCCTCGGGACGCACGAGTTCGGTCTCGAGCGGACACGGGCACGTCGTCGGGAACTCCCACGGCGCGCAGTCGGCGGGACGCAGCGACAGGACGGGTCCGACGACCTCGGGGATCACGTCGCCGGCCTTGCGCACGACCACGGTGTCGCCGGGGCGCACGTCCTTGAGGCGGACCTGGTCTTGGTTGTGGAGCGTGGCCATCGCGACGGTCGACCCACCCACGAAGACCGGTTCGAGGACGGCGAAGGGCGTGGTGCGCCCCGTACGGCCGACCGAGACCTGGATGTCGCGCAGCAGAGTGGTGCGTTCCTCGGGCGGGAACTTGAAGGCGATGGCCCACCGCGGAGCCCGCGACGTGAACCCGAGCCGCTCGCGCTGTTCGAGCGAGTCGAGTTTCACGACGACCCCGTCGATGTCGTAGCCGAGGTCGTGGCGGTGCTCCTGCCAGTGGAGGCAGAACTCCTCGACCTCTGCCAAGGTGGCCACGACCCGGATCTCGGGGTTGACGGGGAAGCCGAGCGCGGCCAGGTGCTCGAGGGTCTGGTGGTGCGAGGTGAACTCCGGGCCGCCGACGACCTCTCCCAGCTGGTAACTCCAGAACGACAGTCCACGGCCGGCGGTGATCGTCGGGTCCTTCTGGCGCAGACTGCCCGCACCGGCGTTGCGCGGGTTGACCGGCACCGGCTCGGGCTTGCGCCCGGCAGCGACACGCTCGACGTTCTCGGCCTCCTTGGCGGCACGCAACCGCTCGAAGGCGTCGATCGGGAGGTACACCTCGCCTCTGACCTCGAGCACGGCCGACGCCTCGGCGCCGAGCATGGCCGGCACGGCCGAGATGGTGGCGACGTTGGCCGTGACGTCCTCGCCCACCTTGCCGTCGCCACGGGTCGCGGCCTGGACGAACATGCCGCCCTCGTACCGCAGGCTCATGGCCAGACCGTCGATCTTCAGCTCGCAGACGTAGGCGACCTGCTCGCCCTCGAGCCCGCGGGCGACACGCTCGCCCCACGCCCGCAACTCGTCGACGCCCATCGCGTTGTCGAGGCTGGTCATCGGGACGCGGTGCTCGACCGGTGTGAACGCCTCTTGCAGCGCTCCGGCACCGACCCGACGCGTCGGTGATGCCTCGTCGACCAACTCGGGATGCGCGGCCTCGAGTGCGGCGAGTTCGCGCACGAGGGCGTCGTAGTCGGCATCGCTGATCTCGGGGGCGTCGAGGGCGTAGTACCGCTCGTCGTGGTGGGAGATCTGGGCGCGGAGTTCGGCGGCGCGTGCAGCGGGATCGGAGGCCATCGCCCCGAATGCTACGGCGTGGGTCTGCAGAGGTTGGCCGCCGCACACACCGTTCGGGACCGACCCCCGAACGGTGTCAGGCGCCGAGCACCCAGCGGCTCGCGCTCGCCTGGTCGTGGACCCGGCGGCCCACCTCTGCGGTCATCTCGTAGACGCTCGTCGCCACCGATGGCGTGTGCGACCCGAGGCCACATTCGGGGGTGATCAGCGACTGTCGACGCAACATCGCCGGGTCGGCACCACGGTTCACGAGCTCGCACCAGAGCGAACTCAGACGGCGCCACGAGCGCTCGGCATTTCCCGACACCGGGCCGGTCGTGGTGACGACGCCCCACGCGATGACCCCACCACGCTCGAGGAAGCGCACCAGGTAGCCGGCCTGCTCGGCCAGCGACTCGTGGACGGGCAACGAGAGGACTGCAGGGCCGGTCGCGAGTTGGCTCGGGATGTCGGCCGGCCCGCACACGTGGAGTCCCGACACCGCTGACGTCTCGATCGCTGCCAGCGCTCCCGAGACGAGATCGATCGCCGTGTCGGGGGCGAGGGCGAAGCCCGGCTCCATCAGCTCGGCGAGGTCGCCCTCTTCGACGAACACCAACTGGCGGACGCCCGGGAGTTCGGCGTCGACGGTGGCGATGATGTGCTGCACGCGCTCGCGGACGCAGCGCACCGCCGACTCGAACGCCTCGCTCATCGGGACCCCTGCCCGCATCAGGGCGAGGCCGAGGGTGACGGGGCCGACGAACTGCCACTTCACCCAGCCGGTGTGCTGGCGCTCGCGCGCCGCGGCGAGGAAGGCCTGGAGACCGCCGAACGCGTCGTGCGAGAGGTCGGTGACGACGGGCGCCAACGGGTCGATGCGCGAGGGGTCGACGAGGATGCTGCCGTACTGACCGGCCGTCACACCGTGCATCCCGATCATCGCCTGCGCGATCGGGCCCTCGGCAGGACTGCGCCGCGGCAGCCACGGGACGAACGGGATCGAGCAGTGGTCGAGGGAGAACTCGGCCGCGGCGCGGGCGTCGCGATGGGGCAGCGAACCGATGCCCGTCGAGGCACCACCCGGAAGTCCACTCGTCGTCATCGTCACCCCCTCGTGGCCGTCCCACCGGCTGGCGGGTCGCACGTATCGTTCCACGCCGCGGTCGCCGATGACGAAGCGGTACCGTGCCTTCCGTGAGTCCTGACGCCACCACGAACCCGACGACGGCTGACACGAACACCGTGATGACAGGGGTGGTGGTGACATGGGCGGTGCGGGCGGTGTGGGTCGCGGTCGCGCTCACCGGCGCCTTCGCCGTCGACGGAGCGCTCGCTGCGGCCGACGACGTCGCCACGGTGCTCGTCCCGGTCGTCTGGTGGGCGGTGGTCGGCGGGCTCCTGGTGGCACTCGTCGTACCCTCGCCGTTGGCTCTGACGGCCGTCCGGACGGTCTCTCCGCTCACGATCGCGCTCGCCGTCGCATGTCTCGTCGCTGGGGCCGACATCGCATGGGGAGCGGCATTCCTCGCCGCGTCGCTGTGCGCCGTCGGCGCCGTGTTCTCACCCGAGTTCGCCACCGCGATGGTGCAGGGGTCGGCGTACGGGGCCGAGCGTCGTTTCCCGCTCCGTGCCCCTGCCGCGATCCTCCTCCCGATGCTCGTGACGTGGGTCGGGTGGGCGGCGTGCACGACAGCAGCCGTCGCGCTCCTCGCCGATGCGAAGGTCGTGGCGGGCTCGGTGTTCGCCGCCGTCACGGTCGCCGGTGGCGTCGTCCTCGCCCCTCGCTTCCACCGGCTCGCCCGCCGGTGGCTGGTCCTCGTGCCCGCCGGGGTCGTGGTCCACGATCCGCTGGTGCTCGGCGAGACGCTGATGGCGATCCGGCCCAACGTCGTGCGTGCCGGCCTCGCCACGGCCGACAGCGACGCGGCCGACCTCAGCGGACCCGCCGCTGGTCACCTCGTCGAGATCGTCCTGCGCGACATGGCTCTTGCCGTGTTCCCGGCGTCGGCGGAGCACCCGCAGGGCCGTGCCATCCACGTGCAGTCGTACCTCGTCGCACCGAGCCGACCCGGCGCCGCCCTGCGCGCCATCGCCGAGACCCGCATCCCTGTCGGCTGACCGGCGACGGCGTCAGAGCGCGTCGACCACCACTCCACCGCCGACGACCCGGTCGCCGGCCTCGTCGTAGAAGACGGCGGTCTGTCCCGGTGACACGAGTCGGTGTGGCGACTCCCACCGCACGACAGCTCCGGCACCCGACGGTGCAAGAGTCACGGTCGCTCGCGGCGCCTCTCCGTGGGCGCTGCTCTGCACCCGCGCCGTGAACGACTCGCTCGGCGGTTCGCCGTGGGGCCACGCCAGCAGCGACACGGCGGTCTCGGTCGAGTCGAGCATCGACTCGTCGCCGACGCGCACGACACCGGCCTCGGTGTCGATCCCGACCACGAACTGCTTCGGGCCACCGCCAGGTAGTCCGAGCCCGCGGCGCTGTCCCAGCGTGACGAGTTCGATCGCACCGATCTCGCCGAGCTGCACACCCGAGGTGGCGTCGACCACGGCGGCGCGTCGGAAGGGGATCCGGTCGCCGAGGAACTTCTCTCGTCCGCCCTCGTGCGTGATGAAGCAGACGTCCTGACTGTCGGGCTTGGCGGCGGTGCGGAGTCCGAGCGCTGCAGCACGCTCGCGCACCTCGGCCTTCTGGAGGTGCCCGATCGGGAAGATCGTGCGGTCGAGTTCGCGCCCGGCGAGCATGTGCACGACGTAGCTCTGGTCCTTGCCAGGGTCGGCACCACGTCCGATCCAGCGGCGACCGGCGTGCTCGACGATCCGGGCGTGGTGCCCAGTGGCGACCGCGTCGAACCCGAGCAGATCAGCCCGCTCCGACAGGCGGTCGAACTTCAGATGACGGTTGCACTCGATGCACGGGTTGGGGGTGATCCCGTGACGGTGAGCGTCGACGTAGGGGTCGACGACGTGGCGGTCGAAGTCGTCGGTGAAG
>Ga0172373_10001158_pt1 | contig 42881 bp, 18 predicted proteins | sample Lak10m_2_FD_114546 | JGI IMG/M metagenome (GOLD analysis project Ga0172373, IMG submission 114546) | Freshwater microbial communities from Kabuno Bay, South-Kivu, Congo - kab_092012_10m | ecosystem: Environmental > Aquatic > Freshwater > Lake | place: Democratic Republic of the Congo... | reverse complement strand
GGTATTTTGACCTATAAACCTGCTGATATTGGAGTACAAACCTAGGTTTGTACTCCAAAAAAGGCATTTGAAGTCTTTTGGCCCCTATCATTCAAAAAGACCCTAAAATCCATATTGAGCCTTGTTTAAACATCCTGAACTGTCGAGTTTTCGGCTTAGCTTGCAAGCGATTAATGAAGCAATTCAATCCAGTGTACTATCTTTTGATTGCCGGTCGATCGCAAATGGCTTAAACAACCGATATTGGCCGTGGCGATAATATCCGGTTGATGCGTTTCCAAAGCCTGCAATTTGTTATCCCGCAAGCGGTTGGCTAATACCGGCTGCAATAAAGCATAAACGCCCGCCGAACCGCAGCAAAGATGTTCGTCAGGCACCGCAACGAGCCGGTAGCCGATGGTTTTCAGCACGGTTTCGACGACGCCGGACAGCCGCTGGCCGTGTTGCAGCGTACATGGCGATTGAAAGGCGATTTTTCTGTGGTCAGCCTTGAATACGCTTAAATCCTCTGCTATCAGCACTTCGCCGAGGTCTTTGACCAAGACGGAAAAGCGCGCCGCCGGTTCGGCATAGTGCGGGTCGGCTTGCAGCAGTGTACCGTAGTCTTTAGCCATCACGCCGCAACCGCTGGCCGTCATGACGATGGCTTCGGCGCCTTGTTCAAGCAACGGCCGGCAGGCGTCGATATTGTGACGCGCCAGCGCCAGCGCCCGCCGGGGATCGGCCAAATGGTAATTGAGCGCGCCGCAGCAGCCGCTGCCCGGTACCGGTATCAACGAAACGCCGAGTTTGTCGAGCACTCGGGCGCTTGCCGCATCGATTTCCGGCGCCAGTATGTTTTGCACGCAGCCGGACAAAAGCAGCATTTTTCTCGTATGCCTGGCTTTAGGCCAGGGGATGACGGCTTGTTTGGGCGGGATTTTTTGTTTTAATGCAGGCGGTAGCGCGGGTTTGACCAACCTGGCTGCCGCCATCAGCGCGGCGAAGCGTTGCCGGTAAGGAAATATCGTTGTTATCAGGCCGCGCACGATGCGTTCCGGCAAGCTGCGGCCGACGACGGCATCGATCATCGGTCGGCTGATGTCGAGCAAACGCCCGTAACGCACGCCTGACGGGCAAGTCGTTTCACAGGCGCGACAACTGAGGCACAGATCCAAATGCTGCTGCGTCAGGCGGCTGACGGCCTGGCCTTCCAGCGCCTGTTTCATCAGGTAAATACGGCCGCGCGGGCCGTCCAGCTCATTGCCGAGCACCTGGTAAGTCGGGCAGGTCGCATTGCAAAAACCGCAATGCACGCAGGCGCGCAGGATACCGGCCAGTTCGTCGTATTCGGGTTTTGCCTTGACAAAGTCGGCCAGTTGAATCTGCATTACCAGGCCTGGTACATTCTGTTCGGATTGAATACGCCGTAAGGGTCGAAGGCTTGTTTTAACGAACGGTTGAGTTGTTGCAGTTTGCCGGTCAGCGGCTGGAAGACATCGCCGGTGCGGTCTTTTGTCCTGAACAGCACGGCATGCCCCTGGGCCTGTGCCGCGGCAGAAAAAATATCCGCGGCGGGAGCTTGTGACGCCAGCCAGCGCAAGCCGCCGCCCCAGTCATAAAACCAGTCGCCCGCAACCGTCAATTCAGGCGTCGCGGGCGGTACGACGATGCGCCACAAATTCCTGCCGGTTTGAAAAAACGCATGCCGTTGCTCATTGAGGTCCCGCCAGAAAACAGGGGAAGCGATACCCGCGTCACCGCCGATTTTGTCCAGTGCCACATGAACTGCTTTTTCAGGGCCGGACAGCCTGATATACAGCAAACGACCGTCATAGCTCAAGCCGGATAAAGGCAAAGGTTGCCGCATCAGCGCAGTCATTTTGCTTAAGGCGTCGTTTGCTGTTAATTCAACACAAGCGGTCGCTTCGGCGGCGGGTTGCGGCAGGACTTTCAGCGAGATGTCCAGCAACACGCCCAAGCAGCCCATCGCGCCGGCCATTAGCCGGGAGACATCGTAGCCGGCGACATTTTTAATCACTTCGCCGCCAAATGATAAAATTTCTGCGTTGCCGTTAATGATCTTGCAGCCGAGCACGAAATCCCGCGCCGACCCGGTGAACGGTCGTCTCGCGCCGGATAATCCGCAGGCGATGGCGCCCCCTAAGGTCGCGGTATCGGCAAAGTGGGGTGGTTCGAAAGCAAGCATTTGACTATGCTCGGCGAGGAGGCGTTCTATTTCGGCAAGACGGGTGCCTGCCCGTGCGGTTATCACCAGCTCGGACGGTTGGTAATTAATGACGCCCCGGTGTCCGGTAAGGGCCAAGGGTTCACCGGCCGCGGTCCTGCCGTAAAATGCTTTGCTGTCGCCGCCGTTAATGTTCAACGCTGTTCGGGACTCAAGCGCCGACTGTACCGTCTGCTGCAACAGCCGTGCCTGATCCTGGCCGTTCATCATGCCGCCGTGGACAGGCCGGCCCGATAGACGCGCATCAGCGCGACAAAGGCGAGAAAATCATACAGTCCGTGAATAATGATTGGCGTCAGTAAATTCCTGTCGCCGCCGTAATCCATCGCCAGGCCGAGATAAACGCCGACTGCTGCGGCTAATACGGCATACAGCGGCGTGACGGCATGGGTCATGCCAAAAATAAGGTTGCTGACCAATAACCCGACCGTCGCGCCCCATGCCGATTCCAGCCACGGCTGGATTACGCCGCGAAACAGCAGTTCCTCGGACAGGCCGGCAATGGCGCCGAGCATAAGCAGGTGCGGCCATTGATACTGATGCAGGCTGGGTCCCAATGTTTTCAATAAAAATTGCCTGATGTCGGTTATCGATTCACGCTGGAGCTGGTGTAAAGCCAAAAACATCAAAAATAACGGCATCGTGCCCACCAGGCCGTAAGCGATATGGGTTGTTGAAAAATACAGGCGTTCAAAAGGGTTGATATGGGCAATCCAGCCTAGCAACATCGCGACAAGAATCAGCGAGGCTTCGAAAAGGCAGGCTGCTTGAAAAAAGTCGTCGGTTTTGTACAATGAATTACGCATGATAGTTGATAGGTGTCGATAAAATAATGGCTATTGTATTTTTTAAAAAATGCCCCGACCAGATATTTCCGTTGTGAACAGTTTTATCGGTGTAGGGCGCGGCGCGCGCGCCTTCTCCGTTGTTTAGCCGACGCGCCGGGTTCTTTGGTGCGCTACATCGCTTTGATCATTGACGGGGCACGGCTTAAGTAGTTGATTGTGAGCGTATTGATTCATGTATAATCGCGGCAACGGAGTATGTTCATCAAGCAACGGTATGTTCAAGTAAGAGCGGCGACTCCTTGTTGTCGACGGTTAATGCAGGCAAGCCCTGTTCCGCCCCCCCATTTTTCACGATGTCGCAAGACATTAATCAACAATAGTTTTTCCATTAGAGATTTTATATAGAATGCCATTTTCAAAATTAGGTTTATCTGACCCTTTATTACGCGCTATCGCCGATGCCGGTTATACATCGCCTTCGCCGATCCAGTCCCAAGCCATTCCTGCCGTATTACAAGGGCATGATTTGCTTGCCGCCGCGCAAACCGGTACAGGTAAAACCGCAGGATTCACTTTGCCCCTGCTGCATCGTTTGTCACAACAGTCCTTCAGCGCCAATCGCCCGATCAGGGTGCTGATATTAACGCCGACCCGTGAGTTGGCTGCGCAAGTCGGCGAATCCGTCAATAAATACGGCGCCCATCTTCACCCTCGCTTAAAAACCGAAGTCGTATTCGGCGGCGTAAAAATCAATCCGCAGATGATGCGTTTGCGCGGCGGTGTGGACGTGCTGGTAGCGACGCCGGGACGCTTGCTGGATCTGGCTTCCCAGAATGCCGTGAAATTGGATAAAGTGGAAACCCTGGTGCTCGATGAAGCCGACCGTATGCTGGATATGGGTTTTATCCGCGATATTCGTAAAATCATCGCGTTATTGCCGAAGAAACGCCAAAACCTGTTGTTTTCAGCGACCTTTTCCGAAGAGATACGCAAACTGACGACAGGGCTGCTCGTCAATCCGGTAAAGATTGAAGTTGCGCCGCGTAACACCGCCGCCGAAACGGTTGAGCAGATCGCTTATCTTTGCAATAAAGCCGATAAGTCCGCATTGCTCTGCCATCTGGTGAAAAGTAATGACTGGCGGCAGGTGCTGGTGTTTACCAGCACCAAGCACGGCGCCAATCGCCTGACGGAAAAACTCAACAAAGTGGACATCAAAGCCGCCGCGATTCACGGCAATAAAAGCCAGGGCGCGCGCACCAGCGCGTTATCGGGATTTAAATCCGGTGAAATCAGGGTCTTGGTCGCTACCGATGTGGCCGCTCGCGGTATCGATATTGCGTTGTTGCCGCATGTCGTTAATTTTGAATTACCGAGAGCGCCCGCCGATTATGTGCATCGCATTGGCCGTACCGGACGCGCCGGAGAAGAAGGCCAGGCCATCTCGCTGGTGTCTCATGACGAGCTTAGCGCCTTGCGGGTCATCGAGAAACTGACCGGTAAAGCGATCAGGCGGGAACAGGTGGCGGGATTTGAAGCCAGTGCTACCGCCCCTGCCGTTGTACCCGAAGCACCGCGCACACCGCCTCCGGGCAGGCGTCCGCAGCAAGCGCGCAAGCCTGCCGGTGCATCCGGTCACAGGCCCAGATCGGGCAATCATGCTTGATGATGAATGCCGATGAGGCGTGCAGGCTTGGCCTTTATGCCCTGAGGCTATGCGCACCGCAGGCTCCTGATGAAGACATGGCAAACCTCGCCCGGCAAATCAAGCAATGGGGGCAGGAACTCGGTTTTCAGCAAATCGGCATCACGGATACCAATTTGTCAGGCGCGGAAACGCATCTGCAAGATTGGTTGGCTAGCCATTTTCATGGCGAAATGGATTATATGCAGCGCCACGGCGTCAAACGCAGCAGGCCGGGCGAATTGCATGCCGGCACGATCCGCATTATTTCCGTGCGTATGGATTATTTACCGGAACCGCAACTTGCAATGAAGCAGGCGCTGGCCGATCCCACTGCCGCATATATTTCCCGTTATGCATTAGGCCGCGATTACCATAAGTTGATGCGTAAGCGTTTGCAGAAACTCGTCGACAACATCCAGGCTGCAACGGCAAATTCCGGCTCGGCATTGCGCGCTTTCGTCGATAGCGCGCCGGTCCTGGAAAAAGCTATCGCCGAGAAAGCCGGCCTGGGCTGGATAGGCAAACATTCCAACTTGATCAACCGTAAAGCGGGGTCGTGGTTTTTCCTGGGCGAAATCTACACCGACCTGCCGTTGCCGTTAGACACACCGGCTACGGCGCATTGTGGAGCCTGTACCGCGTGTATCGACATCTGCCCCACCCAGGCGATCGTCGCACCTTACCGGGTCGATGCCCGGCGTTGCGTGTCCTACCTGACCATCGAACTGCACGGCTCGATTCCTGAGCATTTAAGGCCGCTGATAGGCAATCGTATTTACGGCTGCGATGATTGCCAGCTCATCTGCCCGTGGAACCGTTTTGCACGGTTGACGGACGAACGGGATTTTAATCCCCGGCACCGGCTGGATACGCAGCACTTGCTGGAAGTGTTTGCCTGGGATGAGCAGGTGTTTTTAAGCAAAACTGAGGGTTCGGCGATACGGCGTATCGGCTATGAGCGCTGGTTAAGGAATATTGCCGTCGCGTTGGGTAATGCGCCGGCCTCAGAGGGGATTATCGGCGCGTTGACGGCGAAAAGCGGGCATGCTTCCAGCATGGTCAGGGAACATGTGCGATGGGCTTTGGGCCGCCATTGCGAGGTGCGCTGATTTTTGTTAACCGGCCCGTCCTGTTGCTTATCCAGGTGCGTGCGCGTGATTTGTCGGCAAGAAGCCTACCCAATTAAATAAAAATACACTATCCTTAGCCGCTGGAGACAGGCACTTGATAGGTATCGAACTTGGATGTAACAAAACAAAATGTAGCGAATATTTATCCGTTGACGCCGTTGCAGGAAGGTTTTTTATTTCATGCGCTGGCTAATAACGACGATTCTTATATCCAGCAAATTGCTTATGTGCTGAAAGGCGGGTTCGATGAGCAACGTTTTTTCGCCGTGTGGGAAACCCTGACAGCCTGCCATGACTCATTGCGCACGCTGTTTTTTCATACCGGAACCGAACGGCCCTTGCAGGTCGTGTTAAAACAACACCGGCCGGAACTGATCGCCATCGACTTGCGGCATCTGGACGAAGCCGCGCAAAACCGCCGTCGCCGGCAGATTAAAGAGCGCGACCGGCGGCGCGGTTTCCGTCTCGATAAAGACAGCCTGATGCGCTTTACCTTACTGCGCCTGGCCGACGACCTGACCGAAGTGCTGTGGTGCCATCATCATATTATCCTTGACGGCTGGTCGTTAGGGATTCTGCTCGCCGAATGCACGGCGCTGTATGAAGATTTACAGTTTGTATTGCCGTATACACCGCCTTTCTCGACTTATGTGCAGTGGCTGGAGAAAAAAGATCGACAGCAATCGCTGGATTTTTGGCGCGATTATCTCGATGATTACCAGGACGAAGTCAAACTCCCGTTCACCGTGCTATTCCCCTCATCAGACCCGCAACGCATCAGGGCAAGCTTCACGATACCGGAAAGCTTGCTGAAACCACTCCAACAGTTATCCCAATCGCTACAAATCAGTTTGAATACAATCTTCCAGTCCGCCTGGGGGATTTTGCTGGCGCGTTACAATAACTGCGAAGATGTGGTCTTCGGCGCCGCGGTTTCGGGACGGCCCGCCGGGATAGCCGGCGTCGAGCAGATGGTCGGTTTGTTTATCAATACAGTGCCGGTCAGGATCAGGCCTACGGCCGACCTGACGGTCAGCGGCCTGTTGCGTGCGGTGCAGGAGAAGGCCTTGCTTGCCGAAGCGCATCATTACTCGCCGCTGCATGCAATACAAAGCGGCCATCGTTTACAGAACCGGCTGATTTCGACACACCTGACATTTGAAAACTTCCCGCTCGACGAGCGCTTCAAGGATTTGGGCGCGGACACCGAAGCCGCCGCGTTGCAAGTCCAGTCCAATGAAATTATCGAGCGCACGCATTACCCGCTCGACATCCAGTTTTTGCCCGCCCGGCACGGCGTCAAAGTGCAGATGGCTTATTCGGCCGATTTTGAAACCGGCATGGCCCGGCGCATAGAGCGGCACCTGTGCCGTATCCTTCAGCAATGCTGCGCGGGGCCGGAAGCTCTGCTGCCGTCAATCGGTCTGTTGGATGAAACGGAAACGCGACAGTTGCTGGAACAATGCCGCGCGCAACGGCGCTATTCGTTCGATGATGTCTTGCGGCGCTTTGATGCGGTGGTTGCGACGACGCCCGGTAACACCGCGCTGGTTTACGAGGATAAGGTTCTAAGTTATCGCGAACTCAACGGTTACGCGAATGATGTCGGTCATCGCCTGCATGCAGCGGGCCTGGTTCCCGGCGCTGCTGTTGCGCTGTATTTTGACCGTTCGCCGGAAATGGTCATCGCTATCCTGGCGGTGCTGAAGGCCGGCATGGTCTATGTGCCGATCGATGCGGCCTTGCCGGAAGATAGGATGCGCTTTATCGTCGACGATTCCGCCGCGCAATTATTGCTGGCCGGCTCGGAACAAGTCGGGTTCGCTTGTCCGTCATTGTCGGTGCGGTTGGAAGATTTAAACATCATTCCCGAAGTCGCCTCGCCGTGGCGGCCGAAAGTTGATGATCCCGCCTATGTTATTTACACCTCGGGTTCGACCGGTCGGCCTAAAGGTGTCGTCGTGAGCCACGGCAACATGTCACGATTATTTTCAGCCGCCGATGACTGCTTCGATTTCAGCGGTGACGATGTTTGGTGCTTGTTTCATTCCTACGGTTTTGATTTTTCGGTTTGGGAGCTATGGGGCGCATTGCGCTACGGCGGCAAGCTGGTCATCGTGCCGTATTGGCTGAGCCGTTCGCCGGACGATTTTTACCGCCTGCTGGCGACGCAAAAAGTCACGGTGCTGAATCAAACGCCGACAGCGTTTAAATTGGTCTGCGATGTCGACCGCCTCAGCGACCGCAAGCTCGACGATTTGCGCTATGTGATTTTCGGCGGCGAAGCGCTGGACTTCAAATCCTTGGCGTGCTGGTTCCAGGCTTATGACCAGCCCCGGATGGTCAATATGTACGGCATCACTGAAACGACGGTGCATGTCACGTTCAAGCCGATAGCACCGCAAGAAGTTACGGCGCAGGGCAGCCTGATAGGCAAGCCGCTCGCGGATTTAAGCGTCATGATCCTGGATCGTTACGGCAATGTATCGGCGCCCGGCGTCGCGGGCGAGCTGTATGTCGGCGGGGCCGGCGTATGCCTGGGCTACCTGAATAGGCCGGAATTGTCGGCCGAGCGTTTCGTCAACCTGCCGGAGGTCGGGGCAGGGCTGTTTTATCGCACCGGCGATACCGGCCGCTATCTCGATAACGGCGAACTGGAATATTTCGGCCGGCTGGACCAGCAGATACAGTTTCACGGTTTCCGTATCGAATTGGGCGAAATCGAGCTAACCCTGATGCGTCAGTCGTCTATCGAAAAAGCCGTTGTCGTGTTGTCGGAAAACGGGCAGGATCAGCAAACCCTCGTCGCTTATTATCGCAGCCTGAACGGCCAGCCTGTCGCGGCAGCCGATTTGCGTGATTTTCTGAGCCGTTACCTGCCTATCTACATGATTCCGGGCATGTTCATCCCGGTCGAACGCTTCCCGCTGACCGCCAACGGTAAAATCGATAAACAGGCATTGCCTGCACCGCTCGTGACAGCGGGCGAAATCCAGCAGCAGCCGAGAAATCCCGCCGAACAAGCTTTGGCGCTGATCTGGGCGCAGGTTTTGCGTAAGCCCCAAATCGGCATCGCGGAAAACTTTTTTGCGCTGGGCGGCGATTCGATCCAGGCGATACGCGTCGTCTCGCAATTGCGCCAAAAAGGCTATGCAATCGACGTGCAGGATGTGTTCCGTTACCCGACGATTGACGAATTAGCGCCGTGGCTGCGCGCGGTAGAAGACAGCCGTAAGTCGCGGCAGGCGGGCGGCGGACTAACGCTAACACCGGTGCAGCGCTGGTTTTTCGAGCGTCAAACCGAGCATGGTCGGCATTTTAACCATGCGGCATTGCTGGAGGCGGCAAGCGGCGACTGGCGGCCTGAGCTTGTGGAGTCCGCCTGGAACCAGTTGCTGAACCATCATGCGGTGTTGCGCTGCTGTTTCGTGGACGATGAACAAGGCATGCAGGCGGCGATAGACGGCGATGAACAAACAACAGTGAGCGTACAGGTCGTATCGTTAATGGCGGCAGCGAATATCGAGCGCGCGCTGGCCGAACACGCCGATGCGGTGCAGTGTGATTTCAGCCTGGCGCAAGCACCGCTGATTCGCCTGGTCGTTTATCGCTGCCCGGCCGGGGACAGGCTATTGATCGTGATTCATCACTTGCTGGTCGACGGCGTGTCGTGGCGGATTTTGCTGGAGGATTTCAGCGCGCTTTATCAATCGGCCGAGAGGGGACAAGATTGTCGATTGCCCGAGCCTAGCGACAGTTATGCCGATTGGTCGGTGGGCTTGACCGATTACAGCCGCAGCCAAGCCTTATTGGCGCAATTGCCGTACTGGCGCGGCGTTATCGACAGCGGCGCGGCGCCGCCGTGGCCGGCGAAGTCGTGTTGTTATCAACATGCGCGAAGCCTGCATTTGCAACTGACGGCGGATGAAACCGCGTTGCTCGAACAGGCCAACAGCGCATTCAATACCAGCACCGAAGAGCTGCTGCTAAGCGCGCTGGTGCCGACGTTGGCGGATTGGGCGGGATTGCAGCACAGCCTGGTATTGCTGGAAGGGCATGGGCGCGAACCGGTGTCCGGCGGATTGGATGTCACGCGCACAGTCGGCTGGTTTACGTCCTTGTATCCTTTTTGCTTGAGCCGGATTGCCGGCCGCGATTTGGCGTATCAAATCAAGTCGGTCAAGGAAAATCTGCGCAAAGTGCCGGTTAAGGGCGTCGGCTACGGCGTGTTGCGCTACCTGACGCCGCCTAACGAGACCGGCGGGGCGAACCTGGCCTTCGAACCGGTACTGGTTTTCAATTACTTGGGACGTTTTGACGGGAGCGATGAGGCCGGGCTTTACCGCGTATTGACCGATGATGCCGGCGCGGCGGTCGCACCGGAAGCGCAAAGACCCGGCGCGCTGGAATTCAGCGCGATGGTCTTGGCCGGCGAGTTGCGCATCGCATGGCGTTATGACGAGCCGACTTTCGATCGTGATGCGATGCAAACGCTGGCTGAACTTTACAAGACGCATCTTCAAGCCGTCATCGATGTTTGCCGGCATGCGGCAGCCGAGTTGACGCCGTCGGATTTAACCTACCAAAACCTTAGTTTGGACGAATTGGACGATATTTTTTCATGATCAGCCGAGACAATGTCATAGACCTTTGCCCGTTAACGCCGATGCAGCAAGGGATGCTTTACCAGGCGCAGCGGAATGCCGATGCTGCGGCCTATCATGAGCAGATCACAGCGATGCTGACAGGCGACTTGGCTATAGAGCGCTACCGCAAGGCGTGGGACTTACTGGCCGAGCGCCACGCAATCTTGCGCAGCGTGTTCATCGTCAATAAAACCCAGCAGCCGCTGCAAGCCGTGCTGCGTTCGACGCCCGGTTTTTTTAGCGTCGACGATTTGACCGGACGCTCCGAGGCCGAGCAACAACAGCAGATAGCCCGCTATTTAGACGACGACCTGGCGCAAGGTTTTAAGCTGGTCGATGCGCCGCCGCTCAGGGTTAAACTGTTTGATTTAGGTGCGCAACGCTGGCATTTGGTCTGGAGTTTTCATCATATCCTGCTCGACGGTTGGAGTGTCGGCATCCTGATGGACGAGATGGCGCAACTGTATGCGGCGCTGAGCCGCGATGCCGCGCCGCAACTCGCAGCAACGCCGCCGTTCAGTCGTTATCTGCAGTGGCTGGAGCAGCAGGAATCCGAAGCGGGATTGCGTTTCTGGCAGGCCTATCTCGACGGTTATCAAGAAACGGCGTCGCTGCCCGCGTGCGGCGGCAGCGAAAAGCAGTCTAAAGAAATCAAAATCGACTTACCGCAAACGCTGCCGGAACAATTGCAAACTTCCGCGCAGCGCTGCAAAGTGACTGTTAATGCGCTGATACAAGCAGCCTGGGGCCTCTTGCTCGGGCGCTATAGCAACAGGCAGGACGTGTTATACGCAACGGTGGTTTCCGGGCGGCCCAGCGAAATAGCGCAAATAGAACGCATGGTCGGCTTGTTGATTAACGCCGTGCCGGTGCGCGTCAGTTTTACGCCGGCGGAACCGGTCGCAGATTTATTAACGCGGTTGCATCGGCATAACACTGAAAGCCAGGCCTTCCAGTTCCTGGCCTTGGCCGATGTCCAGCCGGCACAGGGCGCGCCCGACCATTTGCTGGTGTTCGAGAATTATCATTTTGAGGCTGTGGCGGCGGAAGGTGAGGGTGGCTTGAGTATCTGCGATCTTCATACCCGCGAGGAAACGGCTTATGATTTAACCGTCGTCATCGCGCCCGGCAAAACCTGGACGCTGACTTGCCTGTACAACAACGCCCGATACGGCGAACGTTATATCCGGCAAGTCACCACGCATTTCATCAGGTTGTTAACGGCGGTAGCTACGCAAACCGATCAACCGCTCAGCAGGCTGGCGATGCTGAGCGATGCCGAGGCGGAGCAATTGTTAAACCTGGGGCGCGGGGCCGCGAACGCTTACCCCGAACGGGAAAGCCTAGCGATCCTGTTCGAGCAAACGGTGCGGCGCTGCGGTTCGCAAACGGCGTTGCTGTGCGGCGATAAGCGCTACAGTTACGCCGAATTGAATAGCGAAGCTAACCGGCTTGCGCATCGATTGATCGCCGCGGGCGTCAAGCCCGGCGACATCGTCGCGGTCGCCTTGCCGCGAGAGGCGTTGCGCGTGGTCGCGGTGCTGGCGCTGATCAAAACGGGCGCGGCCTACCTGGGCATCGAAATAGACACGCCGGCGCCGAGAATCGAATGGCTGTGCCGCGACGCCGGCGTCAGGATGCTCATGCGGCAGGGTAATAGTCCGGCAAGCTTGCCGTGTTTCGACCCTTACAACGCATTGCTCGAAACTTTCAGCGCTGACAATCCCGGTCTGGCGCTCAGTTCCGACGTGATGGCTTATATTTCGTACACTTCCGGCTCCACCGGCGAGCCTAAAGGTGTTTGCGTCAACCAGCGCAATATCAGCCGCCTCGTGCTCAACAGCGATTTCGTTACGATTGATGCCGGCGATGTGTTCCTGCAATACGCGCCGCTGTCGTTTGACGCCTCGACTTTTGAAATATGGGCGCCGTTGCTGAACGGGGCTTGCCTGGCCGTCGTCGATGACGAGCAACCCGGTCTCGCCGAATTGGGCGCGGCGATTAAAAACTACCGGGTCAGCATACTCTGGCTGACGGCCGGATTGTTTCACCAGATGGTCGACGAACAACTGGACGACCTGGCCGGTGTCGGGCAGTTACTGGCCGGCGGCGATGTCGTATCGCCCGACCATGTCGGCAAGTTGCTGGCGCGTTATCCGACAATGACGTTTATCAACGGCTACGGGCCGACCGAAAACACGACATTCAGTTGCTGCCGGCGCATGACGGGGCTTGCCGGTCTATCGGGCGCCGTGCCGATCGGGCAGGCGATAGCGAATTCCGAAGCTTTTGTCTTGGATGCGCAGTTACGCCCGCAACCGATAGCGGCCATCGGCGAGCTTTATGTCGCCGGGGACGGCGTCGCGTTGGGTTATTGGCGGCGCGCCGGGCAGACGGCGGGCGTGTTTATTCCGCATCCTTATTCCGAACGGGCCGGTGTACGTTTATATCGCACCGGCGATTTGGCCTGTCTTAACGAGCAGGGGCAGATAGCCTTTCTCGGCCGGGCCGACCGGCAATTCAAGATACGCGGCTTTCGCATCGAAGCGCGGGAAATTGAGGCGGCGTTAAAACAACGCCCCGAAATTAAGGACGCGCTGGTGCTGGTTGTCGAGGATGCCGCGGGCGACAAGCGGCTCGCGGCCTACCTGATTATCGACAAAACGCTGGATACTGATTTGTTGCGCGCGGCCTTGGCGGAAAACCTGCCGCGTTATCTCATTCCCGATGCGTTTATCGAAATTGCGGCTTTTCCGCTCAATAAAAACGGTAAGGTCGAGCGCTCATTGCTGCCCGACCCGTTTGCCGCCGATATTAACAGCGCCTGCATTGCCCCTGATAACGACACCGAACGGCAATTACTGGCGATCTGGCGGCAGGTTTTGCAGCGCGAAGCGATTGGCGTCACCGACGACTTTTTTCGTTTAGGTGGTCATTCGTTAAAAGCCACGCAGGTGATTTCGTTGATCCGCAAACAATTGCATAAAGAAGTGCCGCTGCGCTTGATGTTTGAAGCACCGACGATCAGGCGGTTTGCCGAAAAAATCGAGACTTCGGCGCAGACGGAAAGCGACGGGCCGCAATTGGTCAGGCGCGATAGAGGGCAGCGGAAAGTGGTGTAGGGTGCTGTACGCACGTTAATTGATAGATCAGGGTACACACACTGCCCCAGAGATACCGCGTAGCCAGTGTCTTTCCGCACTGCTGTTAAGTTAAGTAATTAGATAATAAAAACAATAGGATAAATGTGTAAGTTTCGTCATACCCGCGGGGATGCGGGTATGACGACTGTTGTGTATAACGATGGGTGCTTACGAAACTTCAAACAACAGAAACAACAATGGCTAAGGGTTTACTATGGTGATTTTAGGGTTGGCCGGCGGCTTCGATCCGGTCTACGAGTCTTATTTCGACTTCGGCACCGATTTGCTGCATGATGCGGCGGCGGTATTGATCCGTGATGGCGAGGTTGTTGCCGGTATCGAGGAAGAGCGTCTTAACCGCATTAAGCACACGAATAAAATCTGGCATTCCGCCGTGCTTTTTTGTTTAGAGCAGGCCGGCATTGAGCTGCATCAGTTGGATCGAATCGCCGTTTATGTCAGCGAACCGTTTCTCGATGAATCGCTTAAACAACTGCGCCTGGTCAAGCCTGCCCTCGGCGATTTGCAGGATGCGCGGGCGGTCTACCAATACTTGTTCCGGCGCGAATTCGGCGTGGAACTGCCGAGGGAAATATTCAGTTTCGTCAACCATCACCTGGCCCATGCCGCGACCGCTTATTATCTGTCGGGCTATCCGCAAAGTTTGGTGCTGACGATAGACGGCTCCGGCGATCATGTTTCCGGCACCGTCGTCGATGTGAAAGGTAATGAGTTCAATGTCTTGATGACGAAGCCGGTGCATGAATCGCTGGGTTTTTTCTACCTGGAGGTGATCCGTTTCCTGGGTTACCGGATATTCGATGAGTACAAAGTCATGGGCTTGGCGCCTTACGGCGACCCGAGCCGCTTCGCCGAAAAATTCGCCGGTTTCTACAGCCTGTTGCCCGACGGCGATTATACGCTGCATAAGGAGCGTATCGTCAGCCTGTACGAAGACCTGATGCCAAGGCAAAAAGGCGAGCCGTTCGCGCAGGTGCATAAGGATATCGCCGCCGCGCTGCAACAGGCGTTGGACACCATCGTCATGCACATCTTGCGGCATTTTCAAGAAGTGACCGGCCATCAGCGGTTGGCGATAGCGGGCGGCGTCGGGCAGAACAGCAGCATGAACGGCAAGATCCTGCAAAGCGGACTGTTCCGGCAGGTTTTCGCGCCGTCTTTCGCCGCCGACTCCGGCTGCGCTTACGGCGCGGCGATCTATACCGCGCACCGTTTGCAGCCGCAACTGCCGTTCCGGCGTGCTCCGCATGCTTACTGGGGCAGCGCCGTGCCTGAAGCCGAGCCGCTGCAACAGGTCTTGGCGAAATGGAGCGCTTTTGCAGACATCAGCGAAATGAGCGATACGGCTGAACAAACCAGCGCGTTGATCTGCGCCGGCAAAGTGATCGGCTGGGTGCAGGGCCGTTCCGAATTCGGGCCGAGGGCCTTGGGTAATCGCAGTATCATCGCCGACCCGCGCCTGGGCAGCCATAAGGAAACGATTAATGCGATGATCAAGATGCGGGAAAGTTATCGCCCCTTCGCCCCGTCGATACAGGAAGAATATTTACAGGAGTTTTTCGAAGTCCCGAATGATGAGCGGCATTTCCCGTTCATGTCGTTCGTGCTGCCCGTCAAGGAAGAAAAACGCGCCTTGCTGGCCGCGATCACGCATGTCGACGGCAGCGCCCGTCTGCAAACGGTTAGCCGCGAGCATAATCCGCGCTATTGGGAGCTGATCGATGCGTTCCGGGCCAAGACCGGCGTGCCGATATTGTTGAACACGTCATTCAACAACCATGCCGAGCCGATCGTCGACAGCGTTGACGATGCGGTCGTCTGTTATTTAACATCCGGCCTGGATTACCTGGTGGTCGGCGATTACCTGCTCAGCAAGCGGCAATGGGACGGGCGCGAATTAAGGGCGCTGAAACCGGCGTTGCCGAAAGCGGCGCGGCTGGTCAAGGAAGATTGCTGGCGGGACAATGCAAAACGCAGTGCGCAATGTTACCTGGAATGGAATTATGACGACGGCAGCCGGCACGATATTTCCGGCCTGGTCTATGAGGTGCTGGCTCAGGCCGATGGCGAAACCCGCCTTGATGATTTGCTGCATCAGTTAAGCTTGACGGCGAAACAGCAGGCGTCGGTGTGCCACGGCATGTCCGAGTTATGGTCGTCGCGGTTTATTATTTTAAGACCGTAACAGCAGAGGCAATGATGTTTAATGCATATTTCCGGTTAACGTTTTGTGTTTGAGGTAAATAATGACCGCAAAATATCTTAATCCGTACACCGATTTCGGTTTTAAAAAGTTATTTGGTGAAGAAGGCAGTAAAGATTTATTAATGGATTTTCTGAATCAATTATTACCCGCCTATCATCAAATTGCTGAATTAAGTTTTAAAAATCCTGAAAAAGCCCCTGGCACGGCTAAAGAACGTAAAGCCATTTTTGATATTTATTGCCAAAATAGCAAAGGCGAGCGTTTTATTGTCGAAATGCAGAAAGCGAAAGTGAAGTTTTTTAAAGACCGCTCATTGTTTTATTCAACTTTTCCAATTAAAGAGCAAGCGAAAAAAGGCGGTTGGGATTTTGAACTCATGCCGGTTTATTTTATTGCTATCCTGGATTTTATTTACGATGAAAAAGAGGAAGCCGTTAAATTCAGGCGGGATGTGTGTTTAAAAGACCAAGACGGTGAGCTTTTTTACGACAAACTGCATTTTAAGTTTTTACAAATGCCGTTGTTTAAAAAACAAGAGCACGAATTGGAAACGCATCTTGATAAATGGATCTATTTTTTAAAAAACCTGGAAAACTTTGACCACATTCCTTCGATATTAAATGAACCCATTTTTCAAAAAGGGTTTGAGATTGCTGAATTGGCACATTTAAAACCTAAGCAATTCGAGAGTTACCAGAAGAGTTTGTTGGAATACTGGGAGGTTAAGAATGTGATGGATACGTCTTTTGGGGAAGGTGTGATTGAAGGCATAAAAAAAGTTGCCAAAGCGCTAAAGGATAACCAGGTTGCAATAAAACTGATTATGGCAACAACCGCATTGGGCGAGGAAGAAATTGAGAAGCTCTGAGCCTAACCGAACAAAAGTGGAGCATTCATGATGAATAATGAACAGCCGGCAATAACAGGGGATATTTACCAATTCCCGCTGTCATTTTCGCAGCAACGCTTATGGCTTTTTGACCAATTGCAGTCGGACAGCACCGCCTACAACATCACGACGGCTTTGCGCCTGACGGGGAAACTCGATGTCAATGCGCTGGAAGCGGCGCTGAAACAGATCATCCTGCGCCACGAAATCCTGCGCACGACGTTTGCCGAATACCAGGGTGAGCCTGCGCAATGGGTGCATCCTGCCATTGATTTCCAGCTCGAAAAACAGGCGCTTCCCGTAGCGCCGTTGGCGCGGCAATTGGCTGAGGCCGAAGCGTTGGCGGTTAACTGGGCAGGGCATGTCTTCGATTTAAAGCGTGGGCCGCTGTTAAAAGTCGTGCTGTTGACGCTGGCCGAAGACGACTATGTGCTGGTATCCGTCGTCCACCATATTATCTCCGACGGCTGGTCGATGGGCGTCTTCATGCGCGAGCTGGCGGCTTTCTATACTGCGCAAACCCAGGGACAAACGGCGAGTTTACCTGAGCCGGCCATCCAATACGGCGACTACGCGCTGTGGCAGCGCGAATGGTTTAGCGGCGACATCAGGGCACGCCAATTGAGTTACTGGCAGGCGCAGCTTAACGGCGTGCCGCCTTTGCTGATGCTGCCGACCGATAGGCTCAGGCCGCCGGTGCAGGGATTTTCCGGGGCGACCTTGAATACCGGGTTAGATGCGCAAACAACGGCGGCGTTAAAAAAGCTCGCGGCCGAAGAGGGTGCAACGCTGAACATGGTCTTGATGGCGGCATTTTTTGTGTTGCTGCACCGTTACAGCGAGGAAACGGACATCGTCGTCGGCACGCCGATAGCGAACCGCAACCGGCTGGAGCTGGAGCCCTTAATCGGCTTTTTCGCCAATACGCTGGTGATGCGTGCGTCTGTCGAGCCGCAGGCGCGTTTTTCGGACTTGTTGCGCGAGCTTAAGGCGACTGCGTTAGCGGCATACGAACACCAGGATTGCCCTTTCGAGCAATTGCTCGATGTGTTGCGGCCTGAACGGTCATTAAGTTTTTCGCCGCTGATCCAGGTTGTTTTTACCTTTCAAAGCGCGTCCGACCATGAGGCGGCATTACCGGGCGTCACTATTCGCCAATTACCGTTGCAACGGGCGAATTCTCCATTTGACTTGGCCGTCGTGGCCGCCGAGAGCGCCGATGATGTCAGCCTGGAATTCGCTTACAGCACCGATTTGTTTGATGCCGGCACCATCGCCAAAATGTCCGGGCATTTTGTGTCTTTATGCACGCAGCTTGCAGGCCGGCCCGAATTAAGGCTGGGCGCGATACCGCTGATGGCTGCCCATGAATACCAGGCCCTGTTGCCGGCGTGGAACCGGAATAACGATGTCCCGTTGCGCTATACGACAGTGCTCGATGCCGTAGCCGAGCAAATGCAGCGCACGCCCGATGCGCTTGCCGTGGTCTGCGCCGGGCAAGCGCTGACTTATCGCGACCTGGCCGAACGCTCCGGGCATGTCGCCAAGGTGCTGACGGCGCGCGGCGTCAAGAATGGCGATTTGGTCGGGCTTTGTCTTGAGCGCGGGCTGGACATGGTGATTGCGTTATTAGGCATACTGAAAGCCGGTGCGGCTTATGTGCCTATGGACCCTCATTACCCTGAACAACGCCTAAAACTGATTGCGGGCGCCGCAGGCTTGCAGGTGCTGGTATCCACGCAGGAACTGGCGCCGTTACTGGCGAGCCTGCAATCGGATGCAAAGCGTTTGCATGTCTACGATATTGAAGAATTGCTGATTGCCGAACCGGGTACCGGCGCGTTGCCGGCCATCAGCGGCGAACAATTGATTTATATTATTTTTACGTCGGGTTCCACCGGCATGCCCAAAGGCGCGGCGATCCAACATAAGGGCTTTGCCAATTTGGTGCTGCATTGGTATTGTGAAAAATTCGATTTGCAACAGGCGTTTTCGACGCTGTTGTGTACGTCGCTGAGTTTTGATTTAACGCAGAAAACCATTTTTGCGCCGCTGATTTTCGGCGGCACGCTGCATCTTTATGCCGACGCGCAATATGACCCGGAGCGGATCACCCGGTATATAGAAGACTATCAAATTGGCTGGTTCAGCACGACGCCCAGTGCGTTTTACCCGCTGGCCGATGCGGTGGCCGGGCGACCTGAGCGCCTGCAATCGTTGCGCTATGTTTTCGTAGGCGGGGAACCTGTTGTTTTCAGCCGTATGCAACCCTGGCTGGGGTTTGCCCAAGGCCGCACGACTGTCGTTAACACTTACGGCCCGACAGAAACCACCGATGTTTGCATGTCGTTTCCTGTCGATTATCCCGAACGTTATTTGCATAAAAACGTACCGCTGGGCATCACGATAGATAATGCCCGCTTGTATTTGCTGGATGACGGCTTGAACCCGGTGCCGGCCGGATTATCCGGCGAACTGTATGTCGGCGGTATCGGTGTCGGCGTCGGATTTTTAAACGATAGCCGGCGTACCGCGGAATTGTTCGTACCCGATGAATATTCAGGCATAGCCGGCGCACGTTTGTATAAAAGCGGCGACAAAGTCCGGTTTAACCGGGACAGCGGCTTTGAATTCCTGTGCCGCACCGATCACCAGGTCAAGGTCAGGGGATTCCGGATTGACCTGGGCGAAATAGAGCAGGCTTTAAATGCCCACCCGCAACTGCGCGAATGCGTCGTGATGGCGATGGATAACGACGCCGGCGACAAAGTTTTGGCGGCTTACCTGGTGCTGGGCGATACGCCGCCCGATAAGGCTGAACTGCGGGATTATATCGCCCAACGTTTACCGCATTATATGGAGCCGCAGTATTGGGTGACGCTGGAAAGACTGCCGCTGACGCCGAGCGGGAAAGTCGACCGCCGGGCTTTGCCGTCGCCGTTCGATGATGGAGGCGTCGAGCCGGCGATTGGTTTTCAAGTGCCTGCCAACGAGATAGAAGAGCAGTTAGCGGCGATCTGGCAGGCGGTGTTATCGCTGTCCGCTGTCGGTGTTACGCAAAACTTTTTTGAGCTGGGCGGGCATTCGCTCAATGCCACGCAAGTCGTCTCGCGTATCAGGCAGGATTTTGACGTCGATATGCCGATGCGCGTGGTTTTCGAGCAACCGACGATAGTGCAGTTGGCCGATTGGATCCTGGCGGCGCAGTTCAATGCGCTGGATGCAGGCGAGCAAGCCGATTTGCTCGATGAATTGGCTGCCTTATCCGGCGAAGCATCCGGCTTTTCAGTATCGGACTAGCGGATATGACATCAAAACTCGAACAGCTATCGCCCCAACAAAAAGCACTGTTGTTAAAAAAGCTGGCTGATAAAAAAGCCGGTTCGGCAAAGCCTCCGCAAATTCCGCCGCGACCTGCCGATGTGCCGGCGCCTATGGCTTATGCACAGCAAAGGCTATGGTTTTTGCAGACCTTTACCGGATCCGGCAATCTGTACAATATGCCGATTTTTTTACGGTTGCGCGGCGCGCTTGACCCGAAGGCCATCGAGACCGCGCTGTCGATCATTATCCAACGGCATGAGGTGCTGAGAACGTGTTTTTACCAAAGCGAGTCCGGCACGTTCCAGCACATACAAGCTGCGGAGCCTTTTATCCTGCCGGTGGACGACCTTTCCAACGCGCCTGACCCGGATAGCGCGTTGCAGGCCGTGTTGCAGGACTTGGCCGACACCTGCTTTGACCTGGAACAAGGGCCTTTGCTGAGGCTGCGCTTGATCCGCCTGACGGCCGAGGATCATGTGCTGGCGAGCTGCGTTCATCATATCATCAGCGACGGCTGGTCGATCAATGTGTTCATGCGCGAGTTTGCGCTGTTTTACGAGGCGGAACTCAACGGCAGGGCGGCGGCTATCGCACCATTAAGCCTGCAATTTGCCGATTATGCCTATTGGCAACAGCAGGCTTTGCAAACAGGGCAGTGGGATAAACACTTGGCATTTTGGCGCGATTACCTGGCGGATGCGCCGACGCTGTTGGAACTGCCCACCGATTATCCACGGCCTAAAAGCAGCCGGCATCAAGGGGCTATGCATGAATTCAACATAGCCCAGCCGCTTACCGGGAAACTGTCGGCGTTGGCGCAGAGGAGCCAGTTGTCGCCGTTCGTGCTGATGTTGACGGTCTTTGCCGTGCTGCTCAGTCGTTATAGCGGACAAACCAGGGTTCTGGTCGGAACGCCTTTTGCCGGGCGGCTGAGCAGGGAGCTTGAAGACCTGATCGGTTTTTTCGTCAACAGCTTGCCGATCAACATTAATTGCGAAGGCCGGGTTTCATTCAGCGAGATGCTGCAAAACGCGCAACGCAGTTTTCTCGAAGTGTCCGAACACCAGGCCATACCGTTTGAGAAGATTGTCGAAGATTTGCAGCCGGAGCGTAACGAAGCGGTCAGTCCGTTATTCCAGGTGATGTTTACGTATAGCCACGCTTCAGCCGGGCAATCCTCATTGGCGGATTTGGCCTTGGAGCTGATACCGGTTCCCCATGCCGGCGCAAAATTCGATATGACCTTAGCGCTACAGGAAACGGTTGACGGCCTGGCTTGCTCGCTGGAATACGATACCGATTTGTTTGCCGCGGCCGGCATTGCGCGGATGATGGCGTGTTATCTCAACTTGCTGCAGGCGGTTGCTGAAAAGCCCGATACGCGGGTTGCTGATCTTAGCCTGTTATCGCATGACGGCTATCAAGCCATTATTTATCAAAGGAACCTGCTTTGGACTGACGGATCGCACCAGACGACGGTGCAGGAAAATTTTCAAAAACAGGTGCAACGCTCGCCGGATCATCCCGCCGTGATTCATCGCGATCAGGCAGTCACTTACCGCGAACTGAATGCACAAGCCAATCGCTTGGCCTGTTCGTTAAAAGCTTACGGTGTCGCGGCAGGGGATGGTGTCGCGCTTTACCTGGAGCGGGGTATTGATTTTATCGTTGCGGTGCTGGCGGTGTTAAAGTCAGGCGCAAGCTATCTGCCGCTGGATTTGGCCTATCCGCCGGAACGCCTGAAGTTAATGCTTGAAAAAGCCCGTAGCGCGCTGTTGCTCACGCAGTCGTCTTTGCTTACGACTGCTGAGGTGATTCATGATGCGGAGCGCTTGTTGGTGTTGGACCAGGCGGATTTAGAGACGTATCCCGGCAGCGACCCGGAGGTCTCGGGATTTCCAGGTTCTCCGGCTTATGTGATGTACACCTCGGGCTCTACCGGCATACCGAAAGGGGTCGTCATACCGCATGCGGCAATCAACCGCTTGGTCGTCAATACCAATTATGTCGATATTCATGCCGGCGACCGGGTCGCGCAAGCCAATAATACGGCATTCGACGCCAGCACTTTTGAGATTTGGGCGGCATTATTGAATGGCGCGAGCCTGGTCATTGTTGACCGGGATATTAGCCTGGCGCCCGATGCGTTCGCCGATTTCCTGGGAACGCAAAAAATTACCGTGCTATTGCTGACGACGGCGTTATTTAACCAAATCGTCCAGCAACAGGCGGATGCTTTCGCCGGTTTGCGCTATTTGCTGTTCGGCGGTGAAGCCGTCGATCCGGTACAGGTCAGGAAGGTGCTGGCGCACGGCAAGCCTACGCATTTTTTACATATTTACGGCCCCACCGAAAGCACGACCTTTGCCTCGTGGTATGACATTCAGGCGCTAGGACCCGATGCGGCGACCGTTGCTATCGGGTGGATCGTGTCGAATACGCGCCTGTATGTACTCGACCGCTTCCTTAAGCCGGTGCCTGACGGCGTTTGCGGCGAGCTTTATATTGCCGGTGACGGATTGGCGCTGGGTTATTTACACCAGGCCAAGGAAAGCGCCGATAAATTTGTGCCCGACCCCTTTGCCGTTAAACCCGGCGAGCGCATGTACCGTAGCGGCGATATCGTGTGTTACCGAGGCGGCGTGATCGAATTCGTCGGGCGGGCTGACCAGCAGGTCAAAATACGCGGCTTTCGTATCGAGCTGAGCGGCATAGAGGCGGCCATCGCCGCCGATCCCGCGATCGAGCAAGTGCGCGTGCTGGCCAGGGATTACCAGGATAGCGGCAAGCGCTTATTGGCTTATTTCACGGTCGCGGGGCGGCAGTCTTTCGATGTCGAAGCCTTGCGCGGCCGTTTGCAAACCTTGTTGCCGGCCTATATGCAGCCGTCCGCGCTGGTTCGGCTCGATGCGATGCCGCTGACGCCGAACGGTAAGATCAACGAAAAAGCCCTGCCGGAACCTGAAGCCGATGCTTATCAAAGCGCAGTGACTGAAGCACCGGTAACGGACGACGAAATACGCCTTGCGCAAATCTGGAAAGCCTTGCTGGCCGTCGACGCCGGTCGCGACAGCGATTTTTTCCGCTCCGGCGGCCATTCCTTATTGGCGATGCAATTGATCAGCCGCATTCAAAACGTCTTCGGCGTCAAGCTGCCGGTACGCGAGGTGTTCACACATTCGACGCTACGCGCCCAGGCCGAGGCGATCGCCGCCTGTCATCAGCGCGCAGACGATGCGATAGTCCCGGCGCCGAAAGCAAGCAGTTACCCCTTGTCGTTTGCGCAAGAGCGGCTGTATTTTTTGCAGCAACTGTATCCCGACAGCACGGCCTATAATATGCTTGTCGCGCTGAAAATCAGCGGACCGCTGGATGTGCAGCGCCTGCAAGATTGCCTTAATCGTATCGTGGCGCGCCATGCGTTGCTTAGGACGGTGTTTGTGCAGGAAGGCGGCGGCGTCCGGCAAAAAATCCTGGATACAGTTGAATTGACGATACAACAGGACGATTTGCCGGTCGGCGATGAGGCGCTGCGGCAAGTCCTTACCGAGGAGGCGGCTTATGTTTTCGAACTGGACCGCCTGCCGTTGCTGCGCGTGCGCTTATTGCGTAGCGATACCGATAACTGTGTGCTGGTCATCAACAACCATCACATCTTGTCGGACGGCTGGTCGCAAGGCATTTTCGCGCGCGAGCTGGGCCTGTTGTATACAGCGGGTGCAACGTTGCCCGAGTTGCCGGTGCAATACGCGGATTATGCGGTTTGGCAGCGGCGCTGGCTGGATAGCGCAAGGTTGGCCGATTTGTTGGCTTACTGGCGGCGGCAATTGGCCGATTATCCGCCGGCGCTGGATTTACACGCCGATTTTGCGAGATCCGCACTGCAAAGTTTTACGGCGGGGTCAGTGGCGTTCGATCTCGATGCCGATGTCAGCGGCGCGTTGCAAACGCTTTCGGGGCAGGCGCAATGTTCGCTTTTTACCTTGCTGTCGGCAGGATTGACGGTATTCCTGGCGCGTTACAGCGGGCAACACGATATTGCGATAGGCACGCCGGTAGCGAACCGGACGCAGCAGGAAACCGAGAACCTGATCGGCTTTTTTGTCAATACGCTGGTGCTGCGGCAGCGCATTGACGGCAATCCGCCGTTTACCGAGGTACTGGCCGGGATGCGCGAGACCGTGATCGACGCGTTTGCGCACCAGGGCGTACCGTTCGAAAAATTGGTTGAAGCCTTGCAGCCTGAGCGCGACTTGGCTGGCACGCCGTTCTTCCAGGTGTTGTTTGTCTACCAGAATATCCAGGTAGAGCCGTTAAATTTATCCGGTCTTAACATCGAGCCGTTGCCGCTCGCGGTTAACGAGGCGAAATTCGATTTGACGCTGGCTATGCAGGAAACCGCAGGGGGCTTGTCGGGCGCGTTCGAATACAACGCCGATTTGTTTAAGCCGGAAACGGTGCGGCGCTTGTGCGGCGGTTTTTGCCGGTTGCTTAAGCAAATAGCGCAAAGGCCGGAAACGAGGATAGGCGCTTTCTCGCTGCTCGATGACGATCTCTACCGACAGGTGGTCCGGCAATGGAACCAAACGGCGCGGCCCTTCGATAACATGGCGTTGCTGCATACATTTCTTGAACATAGCGCGGTGTGTCACCCCGATCGCATCGCGGTCGAGCAGGTTGGGGTAAAACTGTCTTATCGCGAGCTTAATGCGAAGGCCGACCGGTTGGCTGCTGTCTTGACCGAGCGGGGCGCGGGGCCGGAAGTCATGATCGGCGTCTGCCTGCCGCGAACGCCCGATTTAATCATGGCCTTGCTGGCGGTGCTGAAAAGCGGCGCTGCTTATGTGCCGCTGGACCCGGATTATCCCAGCGCCCGGCTGGAGCAGACGCTGGAAGACGCCGATGTGCTGCTGTTGCTGACCGAATCCAAGCTGGTCGCTCAACATGCAAGTCTTGCCTCGGCGCCGAAATTATTGATCGATCAACCCTGGCAGTATGCCGCTTCGACGGGTGCGGCGCGGCAGCGCTTACACCCCGAAAATCTTGCATATCTTCTTTATACTTCGGGTTCGACCGGTCGGCCTAAAGGCGTCGCGATTACGCATCGCAGCGCCGCAGCGATGATCGCGTGGGCGCAAACGGTGTATAGCGAGGCGCAGTTAAGCCGCGTCTTGGCCGGCACGTCGATTTGCTTCGATTTATCGATATTCGAGATTTTTTTGACGCTGGCGGCCGGCGGAACCGTCGTGTTGCTGCGCAATGTGCTTGAGATTGCCGAATGTGCCGAGCTTGCGCCCAGCCTGGTCAATACCGTGCCGTCGGCGGCCGAGGAATTATTGCGCGCCGATGCCTTACCGGTTTCGGTGCGCACCGTCAACCTGGCCGGCGAGCCTTTGTCGACCGAATTGGTCGACAGGTTGTACGCGAAAGCGCATATCGAAAAAGTCTACGATCTCTACGGGCCGTCGGAAGATACGACCTATTCGACTTATACCTTGCGCGCCGCGCATGCCGCGCCCCGCATAGGCCGGCCGATCAACAATACCCGCGCCTATGTGCTGGATGCTTATCTTGAGCCGGTAGCGCCGGGCGTGCCGGGGGAGCTGTACCTGGGCGGCTTCGGTTTGGCGCGCGGTTATCGCAACGAACCGGCGATGACGGCGGCGAAATTCATTCCCGACCCGTTCAGCGACGAACCCGGCGGGCGGCTTTACCGCACCGGCGACCTTGCCGGCTTTACCGAGCCTGACGGCGAGCTGGTTTATTTAGGTCGCCTGGATCACCAGGTCAAGGTGCGCGGCTACCGGATCGAGCTGGACGAGATTAAAAACCTGCTGCTGTCCGTTGCGCTGGTCGAGGATTGTGTTGTGCTGACGGTCGGTGCCGCGGCCGACAGCGACCGCAAGCTTGCGGCTTATGTCAAGTCGGCGGCAAGTGATAGTGCGTCGCTGGAAGCGCAGCTCTACGATTTATGCAAAACCCGCTTGCCGGCATTCATGGTGCCTGCTGCGATCGTGATACTGGCCGAGTTTCCGCTGACGCCGAACGGCAAAATCGACCGGAAGGCCTTGCCCGCCCTTGCGATTGGCGCCGATGCGGCGCGTGTTGCCTCGCCGCCGACAGGCTATATCGAGGAAACGCTGGCTCAGCTTTGGCGCGAGATTTTGCATCTTGACCGCGCATTGTCCTGCGATGACGATTTCTTCGAGTTGGGCGGTCATTCCTTGCTGGTGCTGGATTTAATGACGCAGATTAAAGTGACTTTCGGCAAGACCTTACCGTTGGCGGCTATTTTTCAGGCGGCTACGATCAGCCGTCTAGCCCGGCTCATTGCCGACGGCGGTAACCAGGCCGGCTGGACGCCGTTGGTCGCCCTGCAAACACAAGGCCACCGTCCGCCGTTGTTTTGCCTGCATCCGGTCGGCGGTCATGTGATTTGCTATAACGGTCTCGCCAAGGCGCTGGTGGATACGCCGGTCTACGGTTTGCGCGCGGCCGGCATGGATGCCCGGCAAGACATTGTCGAAGAGTTGCCCGTCATGGCGACCAATTATCTTGACGTGATTAAAGGTGTCCAGGCGCACGGGCCATATCATTTGTTAGGTTATTCGTTCGGCGGCCTGGTGGCTTACGAAATGGCCGGACAGCTTGAGGCGGCCGGCGAGAGCGTGGCATTTTTGGGGCTGCTCGATACCGCCCATCCCGAGCTGACCAAAGCGGGCATTGCCAACACCGATCATGCCGCGTTCCTGGTCAGCCTGTTCTCCAGCCTGAACCTCAATGTCGAGGAACTGCGCCGCTATCCCGAACAGGAACAATTGCGGCGGGTTTTTGCCGATGCCAAGCAGGCGGGTTTAGTGCCGAGGGCGATGGATGATGAAGCCGGCAAGCGTTATTTCGATGTTTGCCGCAGCAATCTGCGGATGGTTTATGAGCCTGCGCCGATAAATACCGAGGTAACGTTAATACGCGCCGAAGATGGCGCGAGACGCATCAGCGATGACGATTATTTAGGCTGGAATAACGGTTCAGGGCTTAAACTGGCGCTGCATTGGCTGCCGGGTTGCCATGAAAATATGATGGAAACGCCGCAGGTCCATCAGGTCGCCGGTTTGATCAATAAGTTGCTCGCCAGGTAGTAGGGTGCGCACCGCGTACTACATGATCTTTTTCCTTACGCATTAAATGAAAGCCAACAAATGAAACCTTTAGAGAGGCTAACACCATGAGTGAAAAAACAGTCGATACATTGCAGGTTGATGCGTTACCGTTAAGCGAATTAACGATGAAACGTTTTAACGAAGACTACCGGGATCGGGGAAAACCGCTGCTGATCCAGGATTTTATCAAGCCTTCGGTGGATTGGGACCTGGATTTTTTATGCAGCCACTTAGGCGATGATGAATACCTGGTCCGCGAATACGGTGAAGGACATTTTGATAAGCCCAGGCATCAGTGGGTTAAATATTGCGATCACTTGAAAATGACGATTAAAGCGTTTGCCGAACACATTAACGACGGCAGCGCCAAAAAAAGAAACCTGTATTTGGCGCAAAGCCCTATCGGCCATACCGACGCGGCAAGGTCACTGGCAACGGAGATGAGTTTTTTAACGCAGGAACTTGGTTTGGAGCCGGCTATTGCCGAAGCGACGTTGAATGTCTGGATAGGCCCGGCCGGCCATGCCGAACCCCTGCATTTTGATCCGGGCGACGGCACGCTGATACAGTTGCACGGCAGCAAGAAAGTGGTCCTGTTTCCGCCGCGGCAAACCGCTAATTTATACCCTTTCGGCTTTTATGATACCTTGCCGTTCTGGGTAAGCCGGGTCAATATCGAAAATCCTGATCTCAATACGCACCCTCGCTATGCTAAAGCCTTGCAGGAACGTTATGAGGTGGTGCTGACGCCGGGACAGCTTTTGTTCATTCCTACGCATTGGTGGCATGAAGTCGTTTCGGTAGGCGAAGGCTATGTCTGTTCCTGTAACCATTTCTGGAAGGTGAAGCCTTATAGCCGTAACTTCAGTTCGTCACGGTCAATTGTCATGCTGTTGATGAATAACTTGCCTTGGCATTGGGTATTGCGCTTCAATCGTTTTATTTTCAACTTAAAAAACCGCCCAGCGGCAACATGAAGAATAAGAATTCAGTCATGAAATCGAAGTTGCTTGATTTTTTAGCAATTGATTCACCTCGTACCCGGTTAATGCTGGTCATTGCTTCGACTGTTTCCGGCGTTATCAATGCGCTGGTCTTGGTCGTCTTGAATGCGGCCGCCAAGGATTTTGATAATTCCGAGCTTGATGCCCGGTTATTCATGCTGTTTATTTTATGCGTTGCACTTTACTTTTTAAGCAAACGCTATGTGACCCACCGCATTACTAACCTGGTCCAGACCGGCATTTTCCAGTACCGCAGCCGGATATTGGAAGGTCTCAGGGATTTGCAACTCCTATCGTATGAAGAAATAGGCAAGGCGCAAATCCTTTCCGTGCTCTCGGAAAAAACCGAGCTGATCTCTCAAGGCGCGCATCGTTTGGCGGATGGCTTCCCCGCCGTTGTTATGCTGGCCTGTTCCTTTGCGTACATGGCCAGCATTTCCTCAATGGCTTTCTTGATCGCGGTGGTTTGTATCGCAGGGGCGGTCGTCACCATTTTTATACTGGTCAAATCCATCAGCCAGACCATGCAGCAGGCATTGGCTAAGGAGAATGAATATTTAACTTATATGCAGCATGCCTTGGATGGCTTTAATGAGTTAAAAATCAACCGGGATAAAAGCGACGACTTATACGGCAACTACATGGGGCGCGTATCTGAAGAGGCGATGCTGAACAATATTAAAACCGACATCAGCAATGTTAATCTCCAGCTTTATGCGCAGATTTATTTTTATGTGCTGATGGCCGGCATCGTTTTTTTATTGCCGCAGTTAAGTGAGTTGACGGCCGATAAGATCATGTCGATCACGACCATCGTGTTATACATCATGGGGCCTATCGTCATTATCATCGATATGATACCCAGCGTCGCCAGGGCCAATGTAGCGGTAGATTTTTTGCAGATCCTGGAGAACAAACTCATCGCCGCGAAAGAGCCGATAGTCGATGAGCGTACGGCATTTAACGCACCGGATTTCTTTAATCGCTTAGACATCAGCCAAATCCGCTTTAGTTATCCAGGGCAAAGCCAAACCGGGGCATTTGCCGTAGGCCCGTTTAATTTAACGATAAATCGCGGGGAGCTGATTTTTATTCGCGGCGGCAACGGTAGCGGCAAGTCTACTTTTCTTAAATTATTGACGGGGCTTTATGAACCCGATTCGGGATCCATAGTGGTCGATAAAAATGCCGTCGATAGCAGCTTATTGCATAATTACAGAAACCTTTTCTCGATTATTTTTACCGATTTTCATCTTTTTGACCGGTTTTACGGGCAACAGAATGTCGATATAGCGTCGGTTAATGAATACCTGGTCTTGATGGGGCTGGACAATAAAACCGGCTATAAAAATGGTTGTTTTACCAATACCAACTTATCGACAGGGCAGAAAAAGCGTTTGGCGTTGATCATTGCGTTGTTGGAAGATAAATCGATTTATGTTTTCGATGAAGTCGCGGCGGACCAGGATCCTGAGTTCCGCCAGTTTTTTTATGAAGTCATTTTGCAAAAATTAAAAAACCTGGGCAAGACAGTTATTGTCGTAACACATGATGAAAAGTATTTCAGCCGTTGCGACAGGTTGTTTGTGATGGATGTGGGGCGTATGACGGAAGATAGTGCTTTGCGGTAACGGATTGTTTGCATAGACCGGAAACTGGGTTTTTAATTAATAGTAAAGAGGGAAATCAATGAACACGATGAGCTGTGCCGGTATACGTTTTTTTAAATTACCGGCGGTTTTGTTATCGCTAGTTTTAATCTCGGGTTGTGGGGGCGTAGCGTTAAAAGATTCTTTTAACGGTTTATCGCAAACCTACGCCGACTTATCCAATGAACAAATGTTGATGAATTTGGCCAGGAGAGCGAATTCCCATTCGACTTATTTTATGCAGATGTCGAGCATTAATTCGTCTTTTTCCTTTGGCGCGACTATGGGCGGCACGTTTACTGATTCCAGAACAATCGGCGCAGTCGTTGCGAATGTTTTAACTAAAGCATTCAGTTTTGTAGGCACTATTGGCCTGAGTGCGACGGAATCGCCGAATTTTTCATTCACGCCTTTAAGCGGTGACGTCTTTGCGAAATCACTGTTTTCACCGATTGATACTAAAATTTTCTTTGAACAGTTAAAACAAGGCGTTCCAGTCGACCAATTAATGAGAATATTATTGGTGTCCGTCAGCTTAGAATATCCGACGGGCAAGAAAATGGTTTTAAGTAATGTCCCGGACAAGATGCGGCCCCAGAATTTTAGAAACTTCTTAAGGCTGGCGGCGCTGACCCGGCAATTACAACTCAATCAAGCGCTCAATATTGCTGTTGTCAATAATGAAAACATTTTGGAAATTCCTCCCGAAGCCAAAAACCTGCTACTGAAATTGTATAGGGATCCTAAGTATAGTTTTTGGCAAGACAGCATGTCCAATTTGAATATTAACGACGGCATTCCCAAGGTGTCGTTTGTCATGAGGCCTTTCTCGGCGATATTGGGGGCGGTCGGCGGTGCGCAGGGACGTTTTGACCAATGGCTGCAAGCCGGGGGTAAACTTACCGATGTGCCCGATTTCGAGAGAAAACCGATATTGACAATGATCTGGGGCGAGCATGACAAGCTGACACCGGCTGTTGCGGAAGTCGATTATCTGGGTGCTACGTACAAAATAGCTGATTTGGATAATGAAGAACATTCCACCTGGAATCGTGACTCATTCAGGATTCTAACGGATTTATTTACGATTATTTCAATAGATCCTAAGCAATTGCCTATGCAGCAATTAATCAAGGTATTCTAAAAAAACAGCTTGGGTAGGGGGCTTGGCGTTGTTGGATCAAGCAAAAATTGCCCGGTCCCCCTCTCATTTCTTTATCCGGTTCTCAATAATGAATGATTACCGCCCAATTTGACAAATTTTGAGACAGAACCTATATTCCGGGTTCATGATTGTCAGACTTAGACGGGTGTTTCAGTCTAAAAAAACAGAATAGAAATTTTTCGGGCGGCGGTATCATTTGTTGCAACAATAGCCTATCTACAACGGAGTGAGTTAAGTGTTTGATAATGAAGATTTGATTTTTAAGGTCGTCGTGAACCACGAAGAGCAGTATTCAATCTGGCCCGAAGAGCGGGAACTTCCACTGGGATGGAGAGCGGAAGGGACGGCGGGGAATAAACAGGCTTGCCTGGATCATATCGAAAAAATATGGACGGATATGCGCCCGTTAAGCCTAAGGGAATTAATGGATAAATAATCTCTCTCCAGCTATATCAAGCGCGTGGTTGCGAATGTCTTGATATTTTTACCATCAATAGCGCCATAACGGAAAAATAATCCATTATGCTAGATCTGATCAATCGCTACAGTCATGGCTTTGTCAGCTTTCCTATTCTGCATGCTTTGCATCAACAGGGCGTTTTCGACACGGTAGAAAACCACTGCCCTATCGATTTCGATGCATTAACCGCAATGCACCGGACCTCCGGCTATTTAAAACCGGCGTTAAGATTGCTGGTTTCGTTAAACATCCTCGATTTCAATAACGGCTATAGTCCGGGTAAGCGCTTTGCCTGGATAGCGAAAACGCCTGAAAATATCGGGTCTTTATTGTCATTGCCGTTTCCTGGTTGCCTGAGCGTAGAAGCGGGTGAACAATCGCTGGATTATTGGCTGGTTCAAGCAGCGCAACAATGGGCTGTCGATGACGCGATGCTGGCGGATTACCTGGATGGTTTATGGTTGTTGCCGTTATTGTGCCATGTGAGGAATAACGCATCGAAACAAAAAAGTTTTACTGAAACTTTCAAATCTTTGTCCGCTACCGAAAAACTGGCCGGATTTTTTTTTGCGAAGGGCTGGGTTGAATACGAGAACGGCCGGCCGGATTTCACGCCGGCGGGCGAGCATTTGCTGGACAGGATTTTTGTCGCCGCGACTGTTTATTCTTACCGGCCGATGTTTCAGGGCGTGCATGAACTGGTCTTCGGTAACGGAGGCGCTGCGGTTTTTAATCGCGATGAGGCGGGCCACGAACAGCATCTCGACCGCTTGCTGAATGTCCAGGCCAGCGGTTTCCAGCATGAGCGCTATTTTAACGATTGCCGGGAAATCATTGCCGATATTTTCAACCGCCTGCCGTTTGAGAACCAACCGGATTATATCGCCGACATGGGCTGCGGCGACGGCACCTTGTTAAAACGCATTTATCAGCATATTGCCGCTCATACGCTACGCGGCGGCGCACTGGATCGTTATCCGCTGACGCTGATCGGCGCCGATTTTAACCATAAAGCCTTAGAGGCGACGCATGCCGCGCTGGCCGATAGCCCGCATATCACGATACACGCGGATATCGGCGATCCGGCCCGCTTTCTCGCCGATTTGGCCGAGGCCGGCGTCGCTAATGCCGACAAAATCCTGCATGTGCGCTCATTTCTCGATCATGACCGGCCGTTTATCGCGCCGAAAAATCTCACGCGCCTCCGGCAGCGGCCTGCCGGCCGCGAACACGGCGTCTATATCGGCAACAACGGCGAGCTGATTGCCGCCAACGTCGCCTATCAAAGCCTGGTCGAGCATCTTGAGCGCTGGTCGGCTATATTCGGCGACAGCGGGGCGATGTTGCTGGAAGTCCACAGCATGGCTCCGCAGGTTATTTCTCGTTACCTGGATCAATGCGAAAACCTGCATTTTGATGCCTACCATGCATTCTCCGGCCAATTTCTCGCCGATGCCGATGAATTCCTGTATGCCGCGGCCGAAAGCGGCCTGTTTCCGCGCCTCGATTTTGCGCGGCATTACCCGAAAACCCTGCCGTTTTGCCGCATCACGCTAAACTGGTTTGAAAAACGGCCTTATCGCCTGCGCCCGGCCTTTGCCGAGGATTTACCGGCATTGGCGGGGCTCGATGCCGCTTGCTGGCCTGCTCACCTGAGAGCCGGCAAAGACCGGCTGGAAGCCCGGCTTTTGAATTATCCGCAAGGCCAGTTCGTCGTGGAACAGCAGGGCGAAGTCATCGGCGCCGTTTATACGCAACGCATCCGCGATGAAGCCGAGTTGGACCGTGTTGATTTTTATCGCGCGCCTGAATTGCATGACGGCAACGGGACAGTCGTGCAGCTTTTGGGTTTCAATATCAAGCCGGAAGTCCAGCACCTGGGCCTGGGCGACCAGGTGCTGGATTTTTTGCTGTACAACCTGGCCTTAGACGGCAATACGCAAAAAGTGGTCGGCGTCAGCCGCTGCAAGCAGTTTGTCGATTATCCAAAGCTGGATATGGCGCAATACCTGCAACAGTGCCGCGCTAGCGGGCAATGGGATACGGTGCTGAATTTCCATGTGCATCACGGCGCCGAAGTCGTCAAACCCTTGGCAGATTACTGGCCGGAAGATGTCGACAATCAGGGCTACGGCATCCTGATACGCTATAGTTTGGCGAAGCGTCAAGATGGCTACGATACTCAACATGAAAATCACCGCCCCGGCGATGCGGCGCGGCTTGAGCTTATCATCGACGAAGCGATATTGACGGTGCTGGGACCGCGCCGGGAACAGCGTTTCGCGCGTAACCGGGCGTTGATGGAACTGGGCCTGGATTCTCTGGATTTACTGGAATTGCGCGGCCTGCTAAGCCGTCGTCTGGGCGTTAATCTGGAACCGATGTTTTTTTTCTCGTACGGCACCGCCGATGCGATCAAGGCCTATTTTGCCGGGAATGCCGCCGCTGTCGATACGCCGATGCTGATTGACAGCCACCACCGCAGCGAGGGCGAGGCGAAAGCCCCCGGAATCGACGCCGCTGCCGATGACATTGCGATTATCGGTGCGGCCTGCCGTTTTCCGGGCGGCATCGACAGCCCCGAGCATTTTTGGGAAGTCTTGGCGGCAGGCTTCGATACGATTGAAGCGATGCCCGCAGAACGCCGCGAACTGCAACGCGATGCCGGCGATGCTTTAGGCGGTTTTATCCAGGATGTCGCGCAATTCGACGCCGAATTTTTTAAAGTCTCGCCGCGCGAAGCCCGCTTGATCGACCCGCAGCACCGCCTGTTGCTGGAAACCGCGTGGGAGGCCCTGGAACGGGCCGGACTTAACCCGGAGCTGCAAAAACAATGCGGCGTGTTCGTCGGCTTGTTCGCGCACGATTATGAATTGCTGGCCGCCGAACTTAACCGCGATAAAGACTTCGATGTCTATCATGCCGTCGGCAATTCGGCGGCGATGGCGGCCGGGCGGCTGGCTTATTTCTTCGGTTTTGAAGGCCCGGCAATCAGCATCGATACGGCTTGTTCGTCGTCGCTGGTCGCCGTGCAATTGGCTTGCGAAAGCCTGCGGCGCGGCGACAGCAAGATTGCGTTGGCGGGCGGCGTCAACTTAATGCTGGCCCCGGATTTAACGACGGCCTTCAGCAAAAGCGGCATGCTGGCCGCGGACGGGCATTGCAAGACCTTCGCCGCCGATGCGGACGGTTATGTGCGCAGCGAAGGCTGCGGCCTGGTCGTGTTAAAACCGCTCAAAGACGCGTTGAACGACAACGACCCGATTTGCGCGGTAATCAAAGGCGGCGCGATCAACCAGGACGGCGCCAGCAACGGCATCACGGCGCCGAACGGGCTTGCGCAGCAGGCCTTGATGCGCCGCGCGTTAAAGGCCGCCAAGGTCAACGCCGCCGATATTTCAATGCTGGAGGCGCACGGTACCGGGACGCCGCTCGGCGACCCGGTTGAGATCGAAGCGGTGGCCGAAGTGTACGGCGCAGGCCGTAAAGACATCAATCCTCTCGTGATCGGTTCGGTAAAAACGGTAATCGGTCATAGCGAATCGGCGGCCGGTATCGCCGGCCTGATCAAATTGACGCTGGCATTGAAGCACCGCGCTATTCCACCGCACCTGAATTTCAAGGAACTGAACCCGCGCCTCCCGCTGGCAAAAATTCCGGGCGTGATCACGACCGAAGGCATGGCTTGGCCGGCGGACGCTGATGCGCCGCGTCTCGCCGCGATCAGTGCTTTCGGCTTTAGCGGCACTAATGCGCACCTGATCGTTGCCGAAGCGCCGTCGCCGCGAATTTTGCCGACGTCGCCACTGCCTTGCGTGCTGCCGCTGTCGGCGGACAGCCCCGCTGCGCTCGATGAATTAATCGCCCGTTATAAAAATCATTTAGCCGGCGAGCCTCGGCAACCGTTAGTCGATGTTGCCGCGACAGCGGCTTTAGGGCGCAAGCATTTTGCCTATAGGTTGGCTGTTGCCTCCGCCGACAGCGAAGAAATGCTCCACTTGCTTGGTAATTATCTGCAACAACCGGCAACTGCCGCGATTGCACCGGGTTGCCGCAACGTATTCCTGTTCACCGGCCAGGGCAGTCAATATCCGGCGATGGGGCATGAGTTATACAAGACGCAGGCTTGTTTCAGGCAGGTGGTCGATGAATGCGCCTCGTTGTTCGCCCCGTATTTGGGCTTATCGTTAAGCGATGTTTTGTTCGCAGGACAATACAGCGAACAGGAACTGGCGCAAACCGGCCTTGCGCAGCCCGCATTATTTACACTGGAATACGCGCTGGCCCGGCAATGGCAGGCCTTCGGCGTCAATCCCGAGGTGTTGATAGGCCATAGCATCGGCGAATACGCGGCGGCTTGCCTGGCCGGTATTTTTGATCTTGAACAAGCCGTCAAATTGGTCGCTATGCGCGGCCTGTTGATGCAGGAATTGAAGGCCGACGGCAAAATGGCGGCCGTCAGTTGCAGCCGCCGGCAATTGGACGCCGTATTGCAGGACAATAAAAACGCCGTCATCGCCTGTTTTAACGGGCCGCAGCGTTTCGTAATTTCAGGGTTGGCGACGGCGGTCGATATGGCGATGGAACGGTTCGTGGACGAAGGCGTCAACGCGATCCCACTCAATGTATCGCATGCTTTCCATGCGCCGCTGATGGCGGCCATGTTGCCCGAATTTAGGGAAACCCTGCAACAAACTGATTTTAAAAAGCCGGCGCTACGCATAATCTCGACCCTAAGCGGTACCTGGGTCGATGAACAAATGTCCCGCGTCGATTATTGGCTGGAGCAGATCGTCAAGCCCGTCGATTTTTACGGCGCGATCAACACGCTGTCGGCAATGCCTGCCGCCGGTCGTACCGTCATGCTGGAGATAGGGCCCAGGACGGTCTTGAATCCTCTCGCGCGTCTGGCTATCGATGAAGGCAACATTTCATGGCTGTCAGCATTAGACCGGGGCATCGACGATAACCGGCGCATCGCCGATAATCTCGCGCAGCTTTATAATGTCGGCCTGCCGATTAACTGGCGGGAAGTCTACGGGCAACGACCGTTTAATAAAGTTGTGCTGCCGACTTATCCTTTCCAGCGCCAACGCTATTGGCTCGATGAGATCTATACCGGCAAGCCGCGGACAGCCGGCGGCGGCCATCCGTTGCTCGGACAACGCCTCCCATCGCCGCTGGCGCTGCAATACCAACAGCAGGTCAGTAAAGACGAGCCGGCCTGGTTGGCGGGGCATGCGATCAACGGCGAAGTGCTGTTCCCGCTGGCGGGGTATCTCGAAATGGCGATGGCGGCGGCCGAACCGGACAGCGAATTGGCCGATATTGTGATAGGCAAGGCGTGTCGTGTCGACGACAGCACTATGCTGCTGCATACGGTTTTGCAAAATGGAACTGTCGGCATCCACAGCCTGAGAGATGAAACTTGGCGGCAACATTTCGGTTGCGTTGTTAAGCCATTGATAAAACAAGCGGGGCGGCTGGATCCCGAGCAGCTGAAACCGGCAAATATCGATGATTTTTATCGGCAAAACACAGGGCGCGGCTATCAGTTCAAGTCCGATTTCCTGAGCCTGAAAACCTTGCATCATCAACACGATGAGGCCATCGGATTCGCCGCGCACAACGGACTCGACCCGCGTTACCGCGCGCATCCGGTCTTGCTGGACGGTGCTTTGCAAACCGCGCTGACGTTGATTCCCGGCAGCTCGGATGACTGTTATGCGCCTTTTACCGTCGAACGTTTTGCGCTGTGGGGCAATGTCGAAGGCGGAATATGGAGCCATGCGAAGCTGCGCGAGCGGCATCGCGATACGTTTATCGCCGACTTGAACCTTTACGATGCGGATTTACAGGCGATAGGTTTGATCAGCGGTGTGCTGTTTAAACGCTTGCCGAAAAAAGCGCAAGGCATCGACGAACTGCTGTACCAGGTGGACTGGCAGGCGCAAGACTTGCCGCGCCGCGGCCCGGAGTTGCCGGCGTCGCTACGGGCAAGCCTCGACGAAACGACGGCCTTTCAGTCGATTCAAGGTTCGGCGGGTCGCCTGGACCGCCTGGCGGTCGCCTATATTTGCGAAGGCTTGCGGGAACTGGGTTGCCGGGAGCAACAAGCTTTCGCCAGTGTCCAGGACTTCATGCAACAGCTTGGCGTAGCTCAACGCTTCGAACGCTTATTCCGGCGTATCGTCACGCTGTTGTCGGAATCGGGGCTCGCCGAGCAAAACAGCGGCGTGCAGATCGGCGAGATAACGCGAGCCTGCGAGGCTGTCAGCCTGTTAAAGCAGTTACAGGTCGATTTTCCGGCGCTGCATTCGGAAACCGAATTATTGCAGCGTTGCGGTGCAAATCTTGCGGAAATATGGCGCGGCAATATCAATGCCTTAAGCCTGATCTTCCCGGCAGACAAACCTGAAGCGACGACTTATTTTTATCGCCATGCCGTATCGTTCGCGGCGTTAAATAACGCGCTGGGCGATGCGCTGGCCCTGTTGCGCGATGATTACCCTGCGCAACGGCCTTGCCGCATACTGGAAATCGGCGCCGGCACAGGCTCTGCGAGCAGCTTTGTGTTGGCCAGACTTAAAGACCGGCCTTGCCGTTATACCTTTACCGATGTTTCCGCTTATTTTCTCGGACAGGCTAAAACGGCCTTCAGCGACTATGATTTTATCGATTACCGTTGCCTCAACATCGAACTAGACCCGCTGACGCAAGGTTACGATGCGCAGGGCTACGACCTTATCATCGCGTCGAATGTGCTGCATGCGACCTGCGACCTCGTTACGGCATTGCAGCATTGCCGGCTGCTGCTGGCACCGGGCGGCAAGCTGGTGCTGATGGAAGGCGTACAGGCTACGCCGTGGATCGATGCGATCTTCGGCTTGACGGACGGCTGGTGGGCCTACCGCGACGCGCTACGGCAGGACTACCCCTTGCTGAACGAAGATCAATGGCGGCAAGCCTTGGCTGCGCTGGACATGGACCTGCAATGCTTAACGCTGGAACATCGCGATGCGCCGTTCAAGCAAGCCTTGATGATAACCGGCGAGCGCTTGCCGCAAGCCCTGAAAACCTGGCTGGTGATGGATGACGGGCGCGGTGTCGGCGATACGATTATCGACGCATTGACGGCGGATGGCGCCCGTTGCATCAGGGGTATTGCCGGGGCGGAATTCCTGCAACGGGACGAGCGTTGTTTTCAATTGAATCCTGATTGCCCCGAAGATTACCGGCGCTTATTAAACGCTGTCGAGGCGGATACTAAAATCGAAGCCGTCATTAATTGCCGGCCGCTGGCGTTAACCGAACAGCCTGGTATGTCGGCGCAACAGTTAATCGAACGGACGCGTTTTTTGTGTTGCGGCGCGCTTTACCTGATGCAGGCGCTGCTGGCCGATGCACGGCCGGCGCTGAAAACAATTCATGTCACGCAAGGCGCGCAACGCATCGATGCCGATGACCGCGTATGGAACCCGGAAGCCGCCGTGTTGTGGGGTATCAATAAAACCGCGGCGCTGGAGCATCCTGAATTAAACAATGTGGTCGTCGATCTCGATGAGGATGCCGCAAGCCTGTCGGCGTTTATCCGCACCCTGCAGCAACACGACGGCGAGCCGCAATCGGCCTTCCGGCACGGGCAACGTTTTGTCGCCCGGTATCAGCGAGTCGCGCCGGACATCACGCGCTCATGGCAGGCCATCGACAAAGGCTCAATCGATGCGCTGGTGCAGGCCGCACAGCCGCGCACTCTGCCGGCTTCGGGACAGATCGAGATTCGGGTGCAGCAGGCCGGGCTTAATTTTATCGACGTGATCGATGTCTTGGGATTATTGCCTTTTGCTCGCGCGGGCTTGGGCATCGAGTGCGTCGGTACGATCATACGCGTCGGTGACGGCGTTGAGCAGTTCAGCACCGGGCAACAGGTGCTGGCCTTGGCCGAAGGCGCGTTTGCCGATTTTGTCACGGTCGATGCGCGGCTCGCCGCGCCGTTGCCTGCTAAGCTTTCGGCCGCCGAGGCGGCGACGCTGCCGGTGGCTTTTTTAACCGCTGCCTACGCCTTGGAAGACGTTGCCTGTATCCGGCCCGGACAGCGCGTGCTGATCCATGCCGCGACAGGGGGTACCGGCATGGCGGTCGTGCAGATAGCGATGGCTGCGGGGGCTGAAGTCTACGCGACGGCGAGCCCTGAAAAATGGCCGGTCTTGCAAAACCTCGGTGTTAAAGCGGTGATGAATTCCCGCGACCTGTCGTTCGTCGATGAGATCAACCGGCTGACCGGCGGTGTAGGCGTCGACATCGTTTTCAACAGCTTGACCGGCGATTTTATCAAGGCCGGCTTATCGCTGCTGAAAACGGGCGGCTGTTTTATCGAAATCGGCAAACGCGAAGTGTTGACCGAGGAACAGGCGGCAAAATTCGCGCCGGGCGTCCATTATCGTCCTGTCGATTTACGTGAATTATCGCAAGTCAGGCCGGAAAAAATTCAAAGCCTGTTTGGGTCGATTATCGAAAGGGTTGTGAATGGCGATCTGAAACCGCTGCCGTATCGTCGCTTCGATTGGCGGCAAATGACGGACGCCTTCCGCTTTATGCAGCAAGCCAAACATACCGGGAAAATAGTCCTGGAACATCAGGACAACAGGCTATGCCGCGACTATGCGAGCTACTTGATCACCGGCGGCTTCAAGGGCTTGGGCTTTTATACGGCGCAATGGCTGGTCAAGCAGGGGGCTAAGCATATCGTCCTGATCGGCCGAACGGCGCCGGCGGTTCAATATCAAGCCGAACTGGACAAGCTTATAGGGCAGGGAGTCGATATTAAAAGCGTCATCGCCGATGTCAACGATGACGCCGCGATGCAAGCGGTATTCGACGCGATACGGCAAACGCCTTACCCGTTGAAAGGCATCGTGCATTCGGTCGGCGTGCTCAATGACGGCGCGCTGCTGCAACAAAACTGGGAACGCTTCGAGCCGGTGCTGATGCCGAAAATAGCCGGCGCATGGCGATTGCATCAATTAAGCCTGGCCGATGAGCTGGATTTCTTTGTGTTGTATTCGTCGGTGGCGTCGTTATTGGGCAGTGCCGGGCAGGCCAATCACGCCGCGGCGAATGCCTATCTCGATGCGTTCGCGCAGTATCGCCGGGCGCTGGGGCTGCCGGCGCAAAGCATCAACTGGTGCGGCTGGTCGGACATCGGCTCGGCGGCGGAGCGCGGCGTCAGCGACAGGATACGCAAGGGCCTGGCCGCGATCACGCCAGAGACCGGCGCCGAGGTGCTGGCGCGGGTTCTGGCGCGCGATGAGGCGCAGCTCGGCGTCACGCCGATAGCTTGGGAGGAGTTTTTGCAGGATGCGGCGATGCCGGCGTATTTCGAAAGATTTCAAGACGCTTCGCCGACGTGCATCGATGCCGGCGGGCAAAGGGATTTTGTCGCCGAGACATCTCAACGAGAGCCGTCGGCATTGCTGCAAGCCGGAGCACCGGAGCGTGGCGGCATGATCAAAGACCTCATTGCCGGCGAGCTCGCGACCGTTCTCGGCATGGAAACCGCGCAGCTCAAACAGCTTGCGCAACGCAAATCCGGATTTTTTGAACTGGGCCTGGATTCGTTGACGTCGGTGGAATTCAAAAATCGGCTGAATCGCAGCCTGGGCCTGTCGATTTCCGCGGCAAGCATTTTCGATTACCCGAATGTGGCGGCCTTGAGCGGCTACCTGTCGGGATTATTGGCCGAGGATTCGGAGCCTGATATTGCGGTTACCCCAGAGACAGGCTTGCAGGATGCCGAAGAACTGGACGAATTGTCTATCGAGCAAGCCGCGTTATTATTGGCGAGAGAGTTGGAGTGATGACTCGCACTGCCGTTCGTATTTTGTCGGTCTCATGCTTGGCGGCACGGTCAGTAAGTTAAGAAGATTGAAACGAATGAACAACGGCGATAGATTAAATTAACGTTCAAACTGGACCATAACAATGACGTATAGTGAATGTATTCCACTGATTAAAAATCTTAATCACAACGATAAGCTGCGTTTGGCGCAATGGCTTATTAAAGCAATCTCTCAGGAAGAAGGCGTTAATGATTTTGGTTTCGATAATGTAGGTAAGCCATCCGGTTTATGTGGTATTTGGCAAGATTCGCGTTCCGGTGACGAAATTTTGCAAGATATTGTCAACAGCAGGACGCAATCAAGAGATATTACGTTTTGAAATATCTGCTGGATACCGACACGCTGATTTATTGGCTTAAGGGCAATCAATCGATAGAAGAAAAAGCCTTGGCGGTCGGCTTGGCGCAACTGGGCTATTCGGTTATTTCTCATGCTGAACTTTACTTCGGCGCGTACAATTCTTTGCAAAAAGATAAAAACCTGCAGGCCATTCAGCTGCTCAATCAAAAACTTGAGCTAGTCGATTTTAGTGCGGGATCAGCGCAATTATTCGGCAAGATCAAAGCGGATTTAAAACAGCAGGGTAATATTATTTTGGATGCCGATATTATGATTGCGGCTATTGCTTTGACGAACGAGCTGACGCTGGTCACTAACAACGCGAAGCATTTTATTAGGATCCCTAGCCTAAGCCTGGAAAATTGGGTAACAGGTTAAAGGGTAATAGAGACTAAAACCGAAGCAAAACTTTCAAGAGACTGACTAAGCATGTCCAGCAATAATGCGATCGATTATCAGAGCCTCGTTAAAAATTCGCTGAAGGAAATCCGTAAACTCAAGGGGCGCATCGCCGAATTGGAGTATGCGAGGGTTGCCGAACCGATTGCCGTCATCGGCATGGCCTGCCGCTTTCCTCAGCAGGATACGCAAACGGTGCAGGGCCTGGACGCCTTCAGGCAATTATTGACGGAAGGCTTCGATGCGGTGCGCGAAGCGCCTTCCGAACGTTTCAGCCGCGAGCGTCTTTACAGCCCGGATCCCGATGCGGCCGGAAAAATCACCAGCCTGCGGGGCGGCTTTCTCGATGACATCGACCGTTTCGCCGCCGAGTTCTTTTTTATCTCGCCGCGCGAAGCCGAAAGCATGGATCCGCAGCAGCGGTTATTGCTCGAAACGCATTGGCGCGCTTTAGAGCACGCCGGGATTCCGGCGGCTGCATTAATGGATAGCAAGACCGGCTTGTTCGTCGGTATCTGCGGCAACGACTATTATCATTTGCTGGCGAGCCGCGAATTTGAAAGCATCGACAGCTACATGGCGTCCGGCACGGCGCACAGCACGGCGGCAGGACGCCTGGCGTTTTTTTTCGGCAGCCGGGGTCCTGCCGTCGCCATCGATACGGCCTGTTCCTCGTCGCTGGTCGCGTTGCATCTGGCTTGCCGGAGTCTGCGCGACGGCGAATCCGACTTGGCGCTCGCGAGCG